>ENA-UOOK01006137-UOOK01006137.1-fermentation-metagenome-genome-assembly--contig:-NODE-6137-length-11669-cov-3.031686_pt1 | contig 11669 bp, 11 predicted proteins | sample MGYA00245777_ERZ724023 | MGnify/ENA primary metagenome ERZ724023 (study PRJEB28704, sample SAMN03018312) | fermentation metagenome | biome: anthropogenic terrestrial biome; feature: soil; material... | reverse complement strand
TTTGCTTTGGTTGTTCCGGTGGCTGAAAAATAAGCCACCAATACTTTCCGCTTTCTTCCACGCTCCATGCATCCAGTATGTACCGCTCCCTGTGCATTAACTCCACAAGCCTTCTCACACAGCAGATTCTTTCTTCTACAGGAACTTTGCTCCATGTCTTAAACGCTTCGTGAGCGGAGCGGATTGCTTTGTCCGCCAGCTCCTTACTGCAGGAGCTCACTTTCCCCAGCACTTCCTTTGTAGCCGGTGCAATAGACGTGATTTTTTCGTCTGTCATAACTCGTCTGCCGCCTATGATAAGCGGGTACTCCTGGCCTTTTTCTGCATCAATCTGCGCAAATGCCTGTAGCATTGCTTCTTTATTTGATAAAATTGTAAAATCCAGTTCCGATGCATTTTTAAAACCTTTTACCATGCTGTCTACCTCCTATAATTACCTAAATTTATACATATTTTATCATTGCAATTCTGCCGCGTCAACAAAATTTCTATTTTAAATATTTGGGTTATCTGCCAATTCCAACGGATAATCTCCAAGGTGTTCTAGCTCAAAGTTATTTGCTTTATATTTTTCGTATTCAAATGCATTTAGTTCATCGCATGCCAGTTTGTGAAACTCATAGAAATTGGGCCACCATTCATATCCATCTCCCAGGTAATGGTTTAAATATGCATCTGCAATGTCTTTTCCCATTTGCGGTGCTACATAAAATGCACCCATAGCCAATACATTTACATTGTTTCCGGTAATCGCCCTAAGTGCCGCAGGTACGCTTTCTACTACCCCGGAAAAAACTCCCGGGCATTTGCTTGCTGCTATATGGATTCCCATACCGGTGCCGCAAAAAACCAAAGCCCGCTCAAATTCCTTCTCCGCTATCTTAGCTCCTACCTTCAAGCCAATTCTATGAAACATTTCCGGCTCTTTTTCATCAGCGGAGCGCACTCCAATGTCCGTCACATTCCATCCCTTTTTCTTTAAATGTTCTGTAACTGCCTCCTTTAACGGAAATCCTGCAAAATCAGCTCCTACAAGTATTTCTTTGTCTTTAATCATTCTCATTTAAAGCACCTCTCAATCTGCATGAAAATTATTGGGTTTCTTTTTAAATAAACTTATATCATTTTCTGTAAAATAATTTAGTACCATAACCAAGAGTAAAACTGCCCCCCAAATCAGTGAGACATAGTAACTGCTGATCTGCGGAAATCTATTAAGTCCTGTTTCCAAGGCACGTACCAGAAAAATTGCCAGCAATACTCCGGAAATTTTTCCCTTCCCGCCATTTGGGCTAACCCCGCCAAGTACAACTATCAGGATACACTGCAGAGTATAGTTTGAGCCGTAATCAGCCCTTGCCGAATTGTAATTTGCAAGCATGATCATTCCGCCAAGTGCCGAGCAAACCCCGGAAATCAAATATGTCTTTATTAAAATCATGTCTACTTTTAATCCACTGTATTTTGCTACGTTTTGGCTGGTCCCCAGCAATATCAGTTTTTTACCATATGTGGTTTTTATGAGCATAAATGACAGTATCACGGCAGCGGCGGCAAAAATCAGAAATTGTACCGGAATCCCCAATACCCTGTTGTTTACTGCAAATGCATAGGTTGTTGGAAAATCACTGATTGCACTTCCGTTTGTTAAAACAATTCCGATTCCGGTAAACAGCTCTCCCATCCCAAGGGTTGCCAAAATGGGAGGAATATGTAATTTTGCAACAAGCATTCCATTCACCCCCCCGGCTATCATACCAACCACAATTGCCAGAAGGAAGACAACTACTACCCAAAATACCGAAATGTGACGGCTGTCTCCGCCAATATGCTGCATTAGAAGGGCTGTTGAAATTGCCGTTACATTAGCAATTCCAACTGTAGATAAGTCAATTCCCCCTGTTATCATGCATACCATAACTCCCAGAGACATCAATCCAAACTCCGGGAACTGTGCAAACATAGTCTGAAAGTTTACCACAGTATAAAATTTTGAAAATCTGGTAACAGTCATAAATATAAACCAGAGAAGCATAATAATAATAAGTCTCCACAGATGACGGTCTCTCATATAGGCTGATTTTATTCTCAAACCTGCTTGTGTTTGTCTTTCATTCATTATGATGCCTCCTTCACTTCATGGCCTCTTCTTTTCCTGTGCCCGGTTTTCTCAGCCTGATATGCGCTGACAGCAGTACCTACCACAATCAGTACTCCTACAAAGACATCTTTCCATATTACCGGAACACCAATCAAAATAAGTGAATTTTCAACCAGAACAATCAAAAGTGTTCCCAGCATACATCCGGTCATTGTTCCTTTCCCACCTACGATTGCCGTACCTCCAAGTACAACACCTGCAATAATATTCATTTCCATTCCCAGCATATTTGTAGGATGGCACTGCTGCATCATACATACCCGTATAATTCCTGCAATACTCGCTACTATTCCGGTAAATACATATAACAGAAACTTCGTTTTCTTCACCTTAAATCCAGCATTATACGCTGCATTTTCATTTCCGCCAATAGCGTAAACTCCTCTTCCGAACATTGTAAACTTCAGCACAAAAAATGTCAGGGCAGCCACTACAACCAGTACAAGGAAAGCTACCGGCAGCGAAGAGGAAAGCCCGTTGCTTTTATTTGCCGCAGTAAAAAGAGCTCTTCTCCCGAACTGCTTCATCCCCTTTGGAATTACAGCAAGCTGTTTTGACTGCAAGGTTCCCTGCATGATTCCCTTGAATACACTGGAGGTCCCCAAGGTTACAATCATAGCCGGCAGATTTAAGAGCCCGGCAAAAATACCATTTACTGCACCTAGAGCGGCACCTATTATTATTGCCATCAAAATTGGTACAAGAACGCTGCCCTGATAGTTTATATCTAATAAGAATTTTGTTGTTGCAAATGCTGTCAGCGACGCAAGCGCAGGAAAAGAAACATCAATCCCGCCGGACAAAATCACAAGAAATGCTCCAACAGCAAACAATCCCGGAACAATCATTGCTGACATGATATCAACAATATTATTCGGTGTATAAAACTGGCCGCTTCTTGCCTGAATCAAAATTGTCAGCGCAAAAATAATCAGAAAAATATAAGTTTCGTTTTGCTGAAATAATTTTCTCACCTTATTTTGCATATCCCCACCCCCCTACATCATTTTGTCCAGTATCATTTTTTCTGTAATCTCATGGGTGGACATCTTCCCCGACTCTTTTCCACCTTTTAGAATCAGAAGCCTTGAACAATTTTCAATGACTTCCGGAAGATCATCGGAGATAATGATGATTGCCATTCCTTTATTTGCCAGCTCCTGTAAGATTCCATGAATATCATGTTTTGAGCCAATATCTACACCAACCGTAGGACCGTTCAAAATCAGAATATCGGGTGAACATGCAAGCCATTTTGCCAAAACAACTCTTTGTTGATTTCCTCCTGAAAGTGTAGAGGCTGCATTCTCCGGGTCTGGTGTGGCAATAGCCATTTCCTTTACCCAGTGCAATATCTCATCCCTGCACTTCTTTTTATCCATAATTCCTGACTTCTTTAAATGATCAATCTCCGAGATAATAATGTTATCTCCAATGCTCTGTGGAAGAAACAACCCTTCACTTAGACGGTCCTCCGGCACAAACCCAATCTTATTTTGGATTGCTTTCTGAGGACTGCTGATTTTAACCGCTCTCCCATGTATTCGTATTTCGCCCTCTTTGGCCGGGTGTATTCCAAACAACGCCAATGCCAGCTCTGTGCGGCCTGAATCCAAAAGCCCTGTGATTCCAAGTATCTCTCCGCCTTTTATAGAAAAGCTTATCTTTTCAAAGCTGCCCGGCAAAGACAAATTGTCCACTTCCAATATTGGTTTTTCACTCAGTTTATCGGGTACAAAAGAACGTACTTCAAATTCACGTCCAGTCATATAATAAGAAAATTTCTTGTCATCAAGTTCCTTTGTATTTCCTGTTGCAATTAGCTTTCCACTTCTGAATACAGTAAAACGCTCTGAAATTTCAAACACTTCATCCAATTTGTGGCTGACAAACAGAATAGAAATTCCCTGTTCTTTTAATTGAAGAATCACTTTAAATAGTGCTTTTACTTCCTTTTTTGTCAATGCAGTTGTCGGTTCATCCATGATAATCAGCTTTGCGTTGAACATCAGTGCCCGGCAAATTGCGACCATCTGCTTTTCTGCCACAGATAATGTTCCCAACGTAACATCCAAATCTACCTTAAACCCAATTCTTTCAATTGCCGTCCGGGCGGTTTCCCTCATATGTTTCCAGTTTACAAGCCTCTTATTTTCCACAAGCTGACTGTTGATTGCTAAATTTTCCATTACTGTCAGATTTGGAAAGATAGAGAAATCCTGATAAATCACCTGTATTCCTCTTTTTATGGCATCAATCGGGGTTATCTTTTTCAGCTGTTCTCCTTCAAATTCTATAATTCCAGAATCTCTCTGGTAAACTCCGGAAATAATCTTAATTAAAGTGGATTTCCCACATCCGTTTTCTCCTGCCAGACAATGAATTTCACCCGGTTTTATTTCAAGCGAAACTCCGTCCAGTGCCCGGACTCCTGCGAAATACTTATGAATATCGATTGCCCGAAATAAATATTCGCTCATAGAGCACCTCCTCTTTTACCTCATATTTGGGAACAGAGGGTATTCTCTCTTTCCCACAGCGGATACTGCAGTTTTAAGACACCCTCTGTCAAATATCTAGAAGCCAAATGAATCAACATTGTCTGCATCAATAATAATTTGGGCAGAACCCTCCAATACTGTCTTGCTTTCTTCCCGGAAATTTATATCCGTGTACCCCTCTACGCCTAAATCCAAGGGGGTTGTAATTTCATCCTTGTCAAGAAGTTTTACTGCAAGACTAATCATTGCCTTGCCCGCCTGAGCCGGATCCCACAGAGTCAGTGACTTGACAACGCCAGTATAAGTCTGTCCCACTTCAGCGCTCTCCCAGAACTTCTCTTCCTGAACTTTGCGCTCATCTCTAAGCACGGAACGGATGGAACCTACTGCACGCCTACGGTTACGGTTAACTTCAATAATGCGGAATTTAACCGGCTTTTTAAGCAGAGCATCCAGCGGATCATTGCGCGAAGCAGTAGCCTGCGAAGCCGGGATGAAAACACGGACTCCACCGGTTATGGCAATCACGCCGCCTTTTACTACTTCGGCGACAACACCATCCAGGACTTCCTGGCTCTCTTCTGCAGCGACGACCTTTTCCCAACCCTTTGCTGCATCAAGGCGCTTCTTTGAAAGCATGACGGTGCCTTCCTGGTCATTGGTGCGCATAATCAGCAAATCCATTTCATCGCCGACCTTGACAACATCCTCAGGCTTTACATTCGGATCGGCTGAAAGCTCACACGCCGGAATATAGCCAGCCTGCTTTCTCCCAACATCGACAAGGACTTCCGTCGGAGTAACACCAACGACAACGCCGTGTACCTTTTCATCTGTATTTAAACTTTTGAGGGACTCTTCGAGCATTTCCTCGAAGCTTCCCTCCGTAGGGTTCTCTTTTTCAGGCTGCGTGGCCGCCTCATTTGTGGCCTTTGCGGCTTCCTCGTTAAGTTCTGACATGGTAACAAGTACCTCCTTTATAATGCTTACCGGCGTAGAAGCGCCGGCAGTAATACCGACTGAGTGGGCATCCTGCAATGCTGCAAACGGAAGCTCGTCCGCAGTCTCAATCAAATATGTAGGACAATTTTTCCGGCAAGTATCAAAAAGCTTTGCGGTATTAGAGCTTTGCCTGCCCCCGATTACAACCATCATGTCACAATTCTGTGATAACTCTGAAGCTTCCAATTGACGCTTTGCAGTTGCATTACATATTGTATCAAAAATTACAGCATTTGTATACACTTTTCGAATGATTTCCAAAGAATTTTGCCATTCTAAGACACTGAATGTTGTCTGTGATGCAACACAAACAGGCAAGTCCTTTAGCCCGGAGTGGTTTTCCGTAAGTTCTTTCAGTTCTGACGCGTTCTGAAAAACAAAATACGGGCCGTTACAATGCCCAATAATTCCCTGCACCTCCGGATGGGCAACATCCCCGGCAACAAGCACCGTGCGCCCCTGTGCTGATGCGTGCGCAACAATCGAATGAATTTTTGCAACAAATGGACATGTGGCATCACGAAAATTGATTCCCCGTGATGCTATTTCTTCATAAATTTTGCTGCCGACGCCGTGGCTCCGGATTACAAGCGTTGCATCGGCAGGAGCATCTGCTACAGTATCTGCAATTTTTACACCCCTTGCAGTAAGTTCTGCAAGAGTCTGAGGGTTGTGTATTATTGGCCCGAGTGTGGAAACTTTCTTCCCCGCATCCAGCAGGCTGTGAACCATACTGACAGCCCGATTTACACCAAAGCAGTATCCAGCAGAGGAGGCAACTGTGATTTTCATGTTTTTCCCTCCAACAGCCAATTAACCTGATCCGCCAGTTTTTCCGCAGCTCTGCGAATTGCGGAAGAAGCTGCCCCTTTTCCCGGGAAAAGAGTATTGGGAATCAGTTTTCCAAAACGGATTTCAACACAATGGAATGGGGCAACCGGCCCATCGCAGCAGATGGCTGCGGGCAGAACCGGCGCACCAGATTTCGCCGCAAGCAGCGCAACTCCTGACTTCGACTGAAACGGAGCATTCCCCGGGACAATGCCTCCCTGCGGGAAAATGCCCACCGTCCCCCTTCCTTTTAAAATAGCCAATGCCTTTCGGATAGATTTGAGATCACCGGTGTTCCGGTGGACAGGAAATGCCCCCAGCGCATTTAGAAAGATGCGCGCCAACCGTCCGTGATCGGTAAACAGCTCGGATTTTGCCATATAACGGACCTGTTGCCGAAATGGGATAGCAAGCAGGATTGGATCATAAACAGACTTATGATTGCAACAGACAATCAGGCTGCCGTTATTCGGAATATTCTGCACGCCTGAATACTTTACACCAAAAACAGACTTTATCAGGGGACCAAACAGGCGCAAGAGTGTAAAGTAAAGGCCTTTGCAATTTTGATAATCTCTCTGCAAATCAGTGAAACTCCTTCAGGCTCTCATCTCTCAATTCTGTTATGCAACTCATCACTTTCAGACTTGCTGCACGGAGCTCACTTGGTGTATTATTCCGCACACCAAGCTCTTCCGGTGAAATTGGCTTCCCATAAGCCACAACAGCAGGATGGAACAATTTCGGCAGCCCGCCATTTTTCGCTGTGATACAGCAGGGCAGAATCGGCGCATTGCAGCGTGAGGCAAGCATTACGGCACCCGGTTTGGGACGCTGAAGCTTACCGTCCTTTGAACGTGTGCCCTCAATGAAAACGCCGAGGACATCGTCTTCTTTCAGGTGCTGTGCAGAAAGGTTAATGGCACCGAGGTCACTTTTTCCCCTTGCAACCGGAAATGCGCCCAACCCGCGGATAACACAGGCTACAAATTTATTCCGGAAAAGTTCTTCCTTTGCCATAAAGAAAATCTGCCGGCGTTGAGAATAGGCAAGCCTTAAGGGATCGGTGTTGCTCATATGATTGCTGCAAAGGACAACCGGCCCATTTTTTGGCATATACTCCGCATGGCGAACACGGATTGGCATCAGCGTGCGGAAGAGCCAGGGTAGAAAAGTCCTGGCAAAACAATAAAGTGGGGTTTCTTTCATAGTATCGCCTGTTTTTCCTATATTATTTTCCTGCTAGACGGCTTCTGATGATATGCGTCAGTTCCGCGACGGACTGTTCCAGCGTATTTCCCGTAGTGTCAATAAGCACTGCATCTTCGGCCTGTCTAAGCGGGGAAATAGCGCGGTGTTCATCTTTATAGTCGCGCTGCTTTAAATCGGAAAGCACTTCCTCATAATCGGCCTTCATACCCTTCCCAATCATTTCCTCATAGCGGCGGCGTGCCCGCTCATCAGCAGAAGCCGTTAAAAAGATCTTTACGCGTGCATTAGGCAGCACAACGGTGCCAATGTCCCTGCCATCCATTACAACGCTGTGTTCTTCAGCAAGGCGGCGTTGAAGAGCAAGCAAATACTTGCGCACCTCAGGGATTGCCGAAACCTTGGAGGCTGCCATAGAAACTTCAGCAGAGCGTATCTGTCCGGTGACATCTTCTCCGTTGATGGAGACCTTCTGATTCCCATTTTCATAGTTCAGGGCTACGGAAAGGGTTTTCAGTAGTGGGCACACTTCTGCCGGACTGGACGGGTTTACCCCGCTTTTCAGCACAAAAAGGGCAATGGCCCGATAAAGGGAACCGGTATCGACATAAAGGAAGCCAAGCGCTTCCGCGGCACGCCATGCAATCGTGCTCTTCCCTGCACCTGCAGGGCCGTCAATCGCAATAGCTGTTGTTCTGCCTTTTGGCTGACTATCTTTCCTTTTCATTCCGAATCTCATCCTCCAGTTTTCATGGAACTGCCTGCAAGCCTGCCTGTACTAAAAGCAATCTGAAGGTTAAAACCTCCGGTATAGGCATCAACATCAATTACTTCGCCTGCAAAATAAAGGCCTTGAACCAGCTTGGACTGCATCGTTCTTGGATCAATTTCTTTTGTTGAAACGCCTCCGGAAGTTACAATTGCTTCTTCAATCGGACGAAAACCCTGTACTGTAATTGGGAACGACTTCAGCATTTTTCCGAAAGAATGGCGCATCTCCCGGGTAATGGCATTGCATTTTGTCGCCGGTGGGATACCGGAGCGCCGCACTGCAACCGGAATCATTTTGCGCGGAAGCAGGGCAGAAAGGGAATTGAAAAAATCCCGGTTAATATTTGCGCCGAAGTCCCGCTGCAGGCGGGCGTCCAGCTTTTCCGGCGTCAACGCAGGCTTCAGGTCAATCAGGACACGGTACCGTCCCGGTGACATCCGGTGCATATGGGCGCTTGCACTCAGGATAATCGGCCCGGAAAGCCCAAAATGTGTAAAAAGCATCTCACCGAAATTCTCATAGACAGCCTTACCGCTACCGGTATCCACCACCTGCACCGCAACATTCTTGAGGGAAAGGCCCATCATATCCCGGCAGTCCTTTCCGTCTTCCCCGGACGCAACCAGCGGTACCAGTGAAGGCAAAAGCGGCGTAATGGTATGGCCTGCTTCCTGAGCCAAACGGTACCCATCCCCTGTGGAACCAGTCGCCGGATAAGATACACCGCCGCAGCAAACGGCAACATTCTCTGCAAGGATTTTTGTCCCATCCCGAAGGGTAGCCCCGCAGACAGCCCCGCTCTTTAGCAGGAGGTGCGCCGCTTCCCCACGGACAAACTGCACACCAGCCCCGCGGTCAAACCGTATCAACGCTTCCGCAACATCTGATGCATGGTCAGAGACCGGGAATACACGATTCCCACGCTCTGTTTTCAGCGGAAGGCCGAGGCCCTCAAAGAAACGGATTGCATCAAACGGAGGAAACTGGGACACGGCACCGTAAAGGAACCGTCCATTTGTCGGCGTCGATTCAATTACTGTTCGGACATCACAGTTGTTTGTCACATTGCAGCGGCGCTGAGCAGCCGTACCAGCGGCCATCATTCCGGCTGCTCCTCCTCCAATGATAAGCACGTCATACTTCACTTAGAGTTGTCATCTACCTTTTCATAAACCCCATATTCATCCCAGATATCTTCGAGTTTCTGGAAAGTATGTTTTACTTCTCCGGATTTCCGGATTGTCACCATCACAATAAGCGCATTAATTAGGCTGAGTGGAGCGCAGAGCGAATCGACAATGGAAGCAATATCGCTGCGCGCAAGAAGCATGCAGTCTGCTTTTGCAGCAATCGGAGACATGGATGTATCCGTAATAGCTATGACTTTTGCACCGCGGTTGTGGGCGTAATCCATGGCGTGGGAAACCTTGCGGGAATAACGTGGAAAGCTGATTCCGATTACCGTATCCTGCTCGTTAAGGTGAATCATCTGCTCGAAGATTTCCCCTTCACTTGTTGACTGGACAAGCAAAACATTTTCAAACAGCATATTGAAATAATAGGAAAGGAACGTCCCAAGGGCAAGGGCACTTCTGGCTGCAAGGATATATATTTTGCGGGAAGCAATAATTGCATCGACCGCACGGTAAAAATCCTTGTGCGAAGTCTCCTCCATGGTGCGGCGGATTACATCAATATCCTGATTAAACACAAAATCCAGCACGTCGGAATCTCCAATCCGGCTGGAGGTCACATCCATGCGCTGTACCATTGTCAGTTTGTTGCGAATCATTTCCTGCATTGCCTGCTGAAGCTGTGGGTAGCCTGCATAGCCAATCTCAGTAGCAAATCGCACAACGGTGGATTCGCTGACACCAACCGTTGCCCCCAGCTTTGACGCCGTCATAAAAGCAACTTTGTCATAGTTTTCCCGGATATATTTTGCAATACGTTTTTGGCCCTTGGAAAAGTCATTCATTTTCTTCTGGATACGGGCCTCCAGAAAATCATCCATTCCAATAGAGTCCATTTCTCCGCGCAGGTCTTGAAAGTGTACGATTCCGCGCGGGGAACCGCACCATGCAATTTTCCAAAAAAGGTGTGGCCGGAGCCGATTCCAGCCATACCTTATTACAATTTTAAAACGTAAAGCAAAAAAAATCAAGTGCTGCCCAAAGGAAAAGCACTTGATATCAGTGAATATGGAGCCATTTTTCAGCATTGGGGTGAATTTTCCGGCAGTATCCGACAGTCAGCAGGGAGAGCGCATAGTCATAAAGCGCAAAAACAAAGTTTCCAACTGCCAGAAAAAGCCACGGCATTTGGACGCCAAAGATGGTGTAACTGCTCACAGGAACCTTTAAAATCCACATGGCAAGATAAAATTCCGCAATGGCGGTAGCATTGAAGAAAGCAAACTTCAGTACAGTTGCAGAAAGTTTTTTTCTTCTCTTTTCTATTTTTGCCTTGACAATCGGGTAGCATCCAAAAAAAAGGATGTACCAGAGGACTGCTTCTTTATCCGCTGCAAGGAACACAGAAAGGATGGAAACTGCTATATAAGTAGGCCATGCCCAGTTGGTGCCCAGTTCTATAACAATTGCGATCTGCGGAATGCCCGCAAGCGCGGGGAAAGCGTAAGTACCGATTGGTATGATTCCGCCAAGGAACATTAGGGTTACAGAGACAGCGGCCATTACAGAACAAAAAGCGACGCGAAGGCTATGGTTCATGAAACAGCCCCTTCCTCAGAAATACCGTCAACACATCCGCCCGCCGCCCAGGCAACTACAGCAGGCATCTGCCGCACAGAGTGTTGAACAGATGTCACACCCTGACCAACGGTCAGAGGAAGTTCCATATGGGTTATAACCGCCATACATACCGCTGCGCTGCTGCGAAATCTGATTCAGCGCCGCACGGTATTCGGCATTCCCAGGTTCAATCTGGCAGGCACGGGAAAAATCCTGGTAGGCTTCTTCGAGCCATCCGCGGCGGTAAAGAACCGTTCCCTTCAGATAATGCCATTCTGCATCGCGGTTCTCAGTAGGAACTCCGTCAAGAATTTGTTCCGCATCTGCATTGCGGCCGGAATAAATGAGGTTCCGAACATCTGCATACTCAGAAGGAGCCGAATACCTGCCATAGTCAGTCTGGCCCGCAGTATAAGGGCCAGCATTCCCGGCACGTCTTC
>ENA-UOOK01006135-UOOK01006135.1-fermentation-metagenome-genome-assembly--contig:-NODE-6135-length-11672-cov-2.441939_pt1 | contig 11672 bp, 8 predicted proteins | sample MGYA00245777_ERZ724023 | MGnify/ENA primary metagenome ERZ724023 (study PRJEB28704, sample SAMN03018312) | fermentation metagenome | biome: anthropogenic terrestrial biome; feature: soil; material... | reverse complement strand
GCAGATTTAATATTTTCATACTTCCACAAAGAAGCACCAAATAGAATTTTATTATCATCAAGCTTTTCGGGAATAGTATCAAGTATAAGATCTGCTTTGCTTATATGAATATCTTTGCGCTTATTTCTGCAGGATAAAGCTTCATCCATCGCTTTTAATGCATCTCTTCTTAATTCGTTCAATACGCTCATGGGTACATAAACATTGCTGTCCATATGAACTTTTATATTCTCAAATATATATGGAGTGTCACCGGTTTTTTTCAGTTGTGCGATGGCTTTTTCCTCTGTTATAGACGCTTTTTCCGCTATCTCAACTACATGCGCACTTTCCAGTTCAACGTTGTGGCCCTCATGATCCCATATTTTAATGCTTGGATTATTTCCTGACCTGATAAACAGCTCCGCGCTAAGAAATACTTTTCTCCTGTTTTCATAAAAGTATTCTTTGATCGCTTTATCGTTAAGAGCTTTATCAAAAGTCTTATATGCCGACAAGCCCGGAGTTAATTTTTTATCCGCATTAATGATCAAGGCTCCGGCAGCATCTCTTTCCGTTGAATTTATATTAAAACCTGTGCTGGCTCCATTTCCCAGCACAATTTCAATACCATCCCCCTTGCTTATGGTACCCCTAACAGATATTCCGGCTTTGCCGCCTTTTTGCCACAATACCTTGCCTAATAATATTCCTCTATTGCTTGGCTTCGTTGTATTCACTATTTCGGATTTTTTTTCATTGAATAGGAAGCCATGTGTAAACCCTCTGTTAAATGCGCTTTCCAACTCCATATAAGCATCATTACTAATTTCTGCTTTTCCTTTTTCTGCTATATCATTTAAAGCCTCTTTATAATGCTTCACAACTATGGCTACATACTCAGGCCGTTTCATTCGCCCTTCAATCTTTAAGGATTTAACACCGGCTCTTATTATTTCATCCAAATGCTTTATTGTGTTTAAATCTTTGGTGCTCAATAAATAAGCTTTTTTGTATGAATCCGGCTGAATGTTACCATCCATGTCAATTAAAGTGTATGCTTTCCTGCAAGGTTGGGCGCATCTCCCTCTATTTCCGCTTCTTCCCCCGATGAGGCTGCTCATAAGGCATTGGCCCGAATAGGATACACATAGTGCCCCATGAATAAATATTTCTATCTCTGCAGATGTATCTTTAACCAAGCCGCTAATTTCTTTGATATTCATTTCCCTTGCCAATACAAATCTATCAGCTCCTAGATCTCTCAGTATATTCACGCCATCTCTATTATGTATGGTCATCTGAGTGCTGCAGTGCAAAGGCATTTCCGGGAAAAATTTATTTGCCAAATAGAGGAGGCCTATATCCTGTACAATTATTCCGTCAATGTCGTTGTTATATAAGAATTCTATATATTTCAACGCATCCTCTAATTCACCATCAGATATCAATATATTCACCGTTATATATATCTTAACATTTCTGATATGAGCATATTTTACAGCTTTTTTAAGCGTCTCCTCATCAAAATTATTTGCAGAAGCCCTTGCATTATACTTTGTTCCACCAAGGTATACAGCGTCTGCACCGCTCTCAACTGCTGCAATAAGTGATTCAAAATTACCTGCAGGAGCAAGTAGTTCTATATTCATGCAAAGAACACATCCTATAAAAATTAATATAACTATGAGCTGATATTATTCTGATTTCTGTTGCTTTTATTATGTCTAAAAGATTTAAGTTCATCCAGCTCCTTCTTGGCCTTCAGCAGGTCAATCTGGCTCTCAAACAGTTTGCTCTGCATTTCCTTCAAAGCAGATCTGGAAACATCAAGTTCAACCTTCAAGTCTTTGTTCTCTTTTAATAAATTCTTATGCTCCTTACTTATTACGCCTAATTCAATCTGGTTTTTGGTAAGTTCCTCCTGAGTGATCAGGTATTGCTGTTTAAGAGCGTCCATCTCTTTACGGATATTTTCCAGTTCTTCAAGTGGAACAGCTATTTCATCTTTTAACGTTTTATTTTCATCAGATAATACACTGGCTTCTTCCTGAGCCTTATAAAGAAAATCCGCCATATTCAAAGCAGCAAGAACAGCTATCATCGTAGTGCTGTATTTGCTGTTTCTGCTGCCAATATCTCTCATTGTTTCATCGACCTTTGCCGCTATATAGTTTATATGATCTTCAGAGCTTTCTCCAATTATTGTGTATTCGCTGCCAAAAATATTTACTACAACCTTTTTTCTGGTATTCATATAATACAACTCCTATCTTTTAAGAGTTATTGCAATTTTAATATATATTCTTTATAAATCATGTATTTCCTTCAAAATAAATAGAATTAAAAAATATCATTGATTTTAAACCTGATCACAGGAATCAATATTGCCAATGCTAAACAAAAATAACCGTAGCTTAGGATGATGAATATATGTATTATAGAAAATCCAGGCTTTATAAAAATCAAGCTCCCTATGATAAAAGCTACAATGTAGCCCAAGGCTATGCTGACCAGCAATATCAAAAATCCATGCAGCGAAAGCTTATTAAACAGCTTGATTCTTATTTTATCATCGCTTACGCCGAAGGTTTTCAGCATGTATATTTTTTCTTTTTCAGTTTTCAAATAATTGCCTATGCCAAAAGCATATGTGGTTATACCGATCAACGTACACATTATGATCAATAAGCATGCTGAGTTCAGGTTATCTTTCAGCCAAGCCTCTATAAACAACAGCTGTTTATATTCACGGGCTTCATATATGTCTGATCCATATCTATCATACAATATTTTAGAGAGTTTGTCCCCACTATGATCTTTTTCAGCTTTTGGAACCACTACCGATATCCAATTATTATCATAACTGTCTGAAGAAAATAAATCGTAGGGTATATAGCATACAGATTCATCATAAAAATACGGATCTTTCAGAATGCCTATCACCGACAGGCTTTTTGTGTTTCCTCCGATATTTATATCTACATTATTGCCTACAGTGTTTTTGGTATCAAATAAGTCTAATGAGGCCTTTTCATTGATTACAACAACAGATTTGAGCGAAGACACATCCTCATCATTTATCAAGCGCCCATATAATATTTTTTTGTTCTCAATATTCCAATAAGAATGATTTATCCCCACAGCTTTTATTTGAATATCCTTAACATCAGAAGACAGAGAGCCGGAGCCTTCACAAGCAAATATCAATTCCTCAACGTTATTGAGCTTTTCTTTGAACTTATCTCCATCTTCCCAGTTCAGTACATTCTTTGATAATGCCAAGTTATCTTTATCCTTAAGCCCTGCCGATAAAATGCTTTTATCATATTTCTTATAGCAGGCTGTTGCATTTTCAGTTCCTCCCCGGTATATGGAAAAACTTGCAGTAAGCAAGACCAGTGCCGCAATTATTCCTATTGCGGGGAAAAACATGAATATAGTATTGTCATGAATAAACTTAAATAAAGCTCTTCTCATATACATACCCCTTAATAATGATTCTTTCAGCAGTCAGCAAAACAAGTTAAATTAAAGTTATTGCAGTAAAATTAATAATGAATAACTTTTTTAACCTCAGGCAAATACTCCGTAAAATCTGTAAAAACTATAACGGTTATGCCCTTTTCAGTGAATTTCGATATCAATTCTGCTGCTTTGCCGTAATCAACAGGACCCAACCAAGAAAAAATATTGTCGACAATCAGCAATAGCGGATTATTTATAGCAGCTCTTGCAAAAGATACAATCACCTTCTCAAATTTGTTTAATTTCTCTATGCTAAGCATACATTTTTCTTCCATTTCCAATTCTTTCAATATGTTATGCCCTAATTCTTGGACTTTCTCATGAGAGCAAATATTCTTCATCCAGAATGTCACGTTTTGGATCACATTCAAATCTTCAAAAAGTATGGGCTTGCTAAACACATAGCCTATTTTGCCGGCTCTGATAGCATCCAGCCTGCCATATTCCGCTAAATTTACATTTTCATAATCATATACATATTTACCCTTGCTTGGCCTTTCAAAGCAGCCAAGCACTCTTATAAAATCTCTTTTATCTTCCGTGCTAAGTCCTGTTATGCAGATCAAATCTCCCTTTTCTACAATCAGATTGATATCCTTTAAGCTGTCATTTATTGTAAGATTATCAGCCCAAATAACCATGTCTTTTATTTGAGTAATCATCTAATCTCATACCTCCACAATCTGAAGGAATTCTTTTCTCTCATCCTTTCAGAAGGATTTACAATATATTGATCTCCGCTTATGACGCCTTTAGTGATCTCAACATCAAAATCGGTCTTAATCCCAGTTTCTACATAAGTTTTGTTAGCTATGCCGTCTTTTAAAATATATATGAACTCATTATCATCTCTATCTTTAACTATAGCCCTATAATCAACCGTTACAGCATTTTCTTTACTGTTGAATATCAGCTTAACACTAGCCTTATAACCTACTTTGGCAACAGGGTCAGGATTATTAATCTGCACCTTCACTTTCAAGCCTGTCTCTCTTCCTGAAGAAGGGTCTGTGCTTGCAACCTCATCAATGCTGTAAACACTGCCGTATAGCTTGTTCTTTTCTACGCCCGGCATTGTAATTTCAGCAATGTCGCCCAGCTTAATATATGATGCATATCTTTGATTTACCATGATATCTATATAAAGCTCTGACAAATCATAGATTGATATATGTGGTCCATTTGAATTGACCTTTTCACCTTCTTTTAATTCCAGATTAATGACTTTACCATCGATGGATGCAGTATTTGTCTCCTTTGCTTTATTATATAATTCGCGAAGCTGCAGCTTTATCAGTTCCATATTATTTGACAGGCTTTCTTCATCGTTCCTTTTATTCTTATCATAATTCAATACAAATTCTTCATTTTTTTCTTTGTCCAGCTCGAATTCTTTCTCCATAAGCTCAAGCTCAGCAGAAGCTTTTTTATAGTTATACTCCTCAGCTTCCAAATCTTTTTTTGAAAGATAGCCTTTTTCATACATCGACCGGCTTACATCCAAATTCTCTTTTATCTCCTCTATATTGGCCCTGAGCTTCATAATGTTTAACTCTGATTCTTCTAAAGCTAACATATTTTGGGCATTATCTTTTTGCAGGCTTGCAGTTCTGGCAGTCTGGAGTTCCAATTCGGCCTTTTTCAACTCAATTTCTTTGCTTTTTATATTCATTTCAAGGCTGTTGTCATCTATTTCGAATAGGGTTTCTCCTTTATTAACAATGCTGTTTTTTTCTATGTATAGCTTTTTTATGAGTTGACCTCCGGCCACGGTTATATCTTCTCTGGCTTTGGCCTCAACAGTCCCGCTTACCACTATGGATTGCACCAGATCTCTTTTCGCTGCATAGGAAACACTGGTCTTTTCTAATCTCATAGCAGGTTCAATTATATATACTACCGAAGTGATAAACAAAATCAGGGCCACTGCCAGTACAAATTTAATATAACTTTTAAACTTCATATGATTTACCCCCTACAGCATTTATTTAAATCAATACAACCAGCATCTTACTCTTCTGTCTTCATTTATCTGTATCAAATCCGGCATTTTGTCTCTGCAAACGGGCTTTGCTTCAGAGCATCTGTCATGGAATCTGCAGCCTGAAGGATAGTTAGCAATGCTTGGCACATAGCCGGGTATGGAAGAAAGCTCATCCCTCGATATATCAATTCTTGGAATGCAATTCATCAGCCCAATCGTATAAGGATGAAGAGGCTCTTCAAATAAGGATTGCACTGATGATTCTTCCATAACCTTGCCGCAATACATCACGATGGCCCTCTCGGCATATTGGGCAACCAATCCCAAATCATGGGTTATGAGCAAAACAGACATTCCAATTCTATTTTTCATATCTTGCAGCGTATTCATGATTTCAGCTTGTATGGACACATCCAATGCAGTAGTCGGCTCATCCGCAATAAGGAGCTTGGGTTTGCAGCTTAAAGCCATCGCAATCATTATTCTTTGGCGCATACCCCCACTGAAAGATCCCGGCAAATCTCTATACCTTTGAGGCGAATCAGGAATGCCTACTTCCTCCATAAGCTTAATAGAAATTTCTTTACTATCCTTGCGTGAAGCCATCTTATGTATCAACAAACTCTCTCTGATCTGCTCTCCTACTGAAATGGCAGGATTTAGAGTGCTCATCGGATCTTGATAGATCATTGAGATATCCTTGCCTCTTATTTTAGATAGTTTTTTTTCCTTCATATTCAAAATATCCTGTCCATCAAATATGATCTCCCCGTTCATCACCCTTCCGCTTTCATAGCCAATCAAGCCCATTACCGACAATGCTGTCACACTCTTTCCGCTTCCGGATTCACCAACTAAGGCGACTATTTTCTTCCTTGGTATATCAAAGCTGACACCGTCAACAGCATTTATTAATTTATCCTTCATTAAGAAAGAAACCTGTAGATCTTTTATTTCTAATAGAGGCTTCATTGTTTATTTCCTCCCGTGAAAGAATATATGATGGTATCCAACAGCATCTGACCCGTCTGCCTGAGCTTTACAGGATCTATTTCATCAATGCTGTCTTGCTGTGTCATTGCAATCTCATCTGATATATAACTGTCCAATATCATTGGCTGGCTTTCTCTGCTGGTGAAATCAATCGCTGCAGGGCTATATAACCCTCCGAATAAAAGCTTCACCTCATTTTTTTTGGCGTTTTCTTTCAACATCTTAACAAATTTTTGCTCTTGCTTGTTATTGGGAAAAATTTTCGAGTTATCCACAAGCAATTTGTTTGTACCTTTGTAGCCCAAATTCATTAAATCTATATAAAGTATCCTTTTATTTTTATTGATTATATATTTATAAAAAAAGTGTTTAGATCCTCTATCATGGGTCATATTGCCATCCCAAAAAGCAAAAACTATGCTCCGATCCGGCTTAACCCCGCTCTCTGAAATTGCTCTGGCTATCTCCAGAGATACTGCAGCTCCTGCTGCTCTTCCGGCGGCAGGATATTTAACATCCTGGTCGTAGCCCACTCCATCCAGATTGCTCCCGATAACAACAAACTCATTATTCTTGCTTTTATCTGCACCGGGAATATATCCAATGACGCTTCTTGCGGCTACATTTTGTTTTTTCTCAATATTAACAGTAATTCGCACCTTGCATTTACCCATCCTCATCAATCGATCTCCCGCCTCCGAAGACAAAGACAATGTTAATACATCATTAAAGGTTTTGTTGATGATATCGCTTTTATATTTTGTATCCCTGCTTGTCCAGTCATCAATATATATTATAGCACCGGGCTTTGCATAAAAGGATAGGGCATCATTTAAGGAAGTAAACATTCTTGGATCCATATATCTTGCATCTATAATAAGAGCCTTTCCCTTGTAACGCTCAGCATTAAGTTCTATTTCTCTGACCTCAAACCTCCTCATTTCAAACAATTCAATATCTAATATGCCATCATAGGAATTACTGGAAGTCACCATATAATCCTCTCTGAATTTAAATAATAATTCTTCAGGCCTATCATCATCTATCAATCTGAACTCTGCATTCTTTATATTAAATACTTCTTCAACCGCATTCTCATGTACATATTCCCCGTCAAAAGCTTCTAAGCCATATTCTTGAAGCTTACCGGTAATATAACCGGAAACATGGCTGTCTTTATTGCTGAAGCCTGTCAAGCGGCCTTCGTACTTCTCTGAAGTAAGCTCAGACATAATCCTCATCACATTGTTATCATCAAATTTATACGGGCTCTTAAACTGGGGAAAAAACACTATTAAAAAAACAAAACAGTAAAAAGCGAGCTTTCGTATAACACTTTTTCTATATTTATCGAAATTTCTTATTTCATGGACCAGCCTTATAGGTGATAAAAAAGAAGGAATTGCTCTGATAAATGTGATCACTTTTGAGTTTTCTTTTTCAAACTCTATTTTTAAACCTTCTCCTGTCATATTAAAGCCAATTATACTCAATGCAAAGGCTATAGACGGAAATAATACAAGGTAGCTGTTTTCTCCCCTGTAGAAATATTTTGAAAAAGCCAGCATAGAAGTCCAATCAAACTCTAAAGGAACTCTTAATTCCCCTTCTGAATTTTCATAGCCCCCGCTGAATGCCAATCCAAAAACGCCTAATTGGCATAGAGTCAGCAATACTAAAGCAGTTTCAAGGAAAAATAATACAAGCATTGAGGGTATTAAATGAGGCAAAATATTTTGCAATGCAATCTCTAATTTATTCTTTCCAATGGCAATTTCTCCTTCGATAAAGTCCTGATGGAGTATTTCATCAATCCTCGCCCTGAGCATATGAGCTAACTTGCTCCAGCCCAGCACCGAAAGCAAAACCATATTTGTATAGCTGGTGCTTTTGAATATCTCTTGAAATAAACTGATCCGCGATAAAACAATGATTACAATTATCAGCGGAAAGGCGCTGAACATGGTGTTGAAGAAGCTTATAAAGTTATTGGCGAATCTTACCTTATATGCTGCTGCTATTGATAAGGGCAAAGCTATCATCAGCCTTATTGCGGCTATGCTCAATGCCGAGAATATAGTCAATCTGCTCCCATATACTATTAAGCTTTTCACATCTCTGCCTCTGTGATCCGTTCCAAAAGGATATTCTTCGTTGGGCGGAATAGGAGGCACGGTTATTGTGCCCTTGCCGTTTTCATTTGAATACTGAAGCCTTTCTCTCCCATAGGGATCTGCATCGGAGAAATACTCCGGGTAAAAACACATTGAAAGAAAGAATAACAAAATTGCTGCACCAATAAAAAGGGATACATTTATTCTTCTCATACCGCTTCCCCCCTATAGGATCTCTTTATAATCATATTTATTAAACCGAATAATCCGTTTAAGGCAAAGTAAATAAAACCGATTAAAATAATAATAATTGCAGAGCTTCTGGCATCGCGCATGGTGATATGATTCATAAGAGCAGTAGTTAATCCGGGGTAAGAAAAAACATATTCTACAATCAAAGTGTTGCTTATTATTAATGATGATGTGTTCGGCAATCCCTCGACAATAGTTCTTATTGCATTTCTCATGACATGGTTCCATAGAATTCTGTGCGAAGAGCACCCTTTGCCTCTTGCAGCAAGTATATAATGTTTTTTAAAGCATTCCTCCACTGCCAGCGCAGTGATTCTTGCAATATAAAAAGCAGGTAGTATTGACAATACAATTATGGGCAGAAAAGAATGGCTTATTGTTTTTGATCCAGCAACCTTGAATATATGTATGCCTTTTTGATTTAACCAAATCGCAAAGCCCTGCATGATTGCAGCTATCAAAACATCGGGAAGAGATATGGGCAATATGGAGGTAAGGATTTTTAATGAAGAACTGCTTTTTTTGCCTTTATTGCTGTCTATTATTCCTTTTAATATTCCAAAAATCAATGCTATGGTTATAGAGGCAGAAAGAAGTAAAGCAGTTTTCCCGGAAGCTCTATACAGCAGCTCCACTAATGACTTCCCCTTAATATTCTCTCCAATATTAAATTCCAAAAGAGAAACAAATATAGAATTGCTCCTTTTGAGAATCATACTGACAGGATAATTAGAAACAATCCTGCCGCTTTTAATTTCCCATTTATAGCTGGTCGGAATAGAAAAGATAAAAATACTTATGTAAGTGAAAGCTATTAGGATAATCATCCCATAAAACATTTTTTTAATAATATGTCTCACTCTATTCAATGTAAAACCACCTTTAACTGTAAGTAAGATGACATGCCACTGCATGGCTTGATGAAACATTCATCAAAAAAGGTTTTTTGTTTTTACATATATCTGAAGCTTCGTAGCATCTTGGGTGAAAAGGGCATCCATCGGGTACATTGATCGGGCTCGGTATCTCATCCTTTAGCGCAATGGTATTATTTCTTCTGTTAGGATCAGGAATGGGAGCCGAAGAAATTAATGCCTTTGTGTAGGGATGTTTGCATTCATCAAACACCGTCTTTACATCTCCGTATTCGACAATATTGCCTAAGGCAACCTTATCAGAAACGTGCCTTATTACGTTTAAGCCGTGAGCAATAAATAAATAGGATACCTTTATTTCTCTTTGGAGCTCACAAAGCAAATTTAGTATTTGGGATTGAACTGATACGTCCAAAGCAGAAACCGGCTCATCACAAATAATAAATTTGGGTTTTACGGCTATGGCTTTTGCTATGCCAATCCTCTGCCTTTGACCGCCGCTGAATTCGTGAGGGAACTTGTCCATATCGCTTTCGCTCAGCCCCACCATATTAAGAAGCCTCTTGACTTCATTATTGTAATCATATTTGGATACGATCTTATGTATGCTCAGCGGCTCAGTCAAAATATCTCTTATTGTCATTTTCGGATCTAATGCTGCATATGGATTTTGAAATACGACTTGAATGCTTTTTCTTAATTCTCTCATCTCTTTATGATTTAGGCTGCTCAAGCTTTTACCTTCCAGAAAAATTTCGCCTGAGGTGGGTTTTATAAGGTTTAATATGAGCTTTCCCGTGGTCGTTTTGCCGGAACCGCTTTCGCCTACCAAGCCCAAGGTTTCACCCTGATGGATGGAAAATGATATGCCATCTACGGCTTTCACAAACTTGCTTTGCCGAGCCTTGGCATCATAAATCTCATAATATTTTTTTAGATCAACTACTCTCACTATTTCCTGCAAAGCACTTCACCTCTCACCATAAGCAGGTGACATAGATGCTGCTCATCCATGCCACCTTAATAATACTAGCTCCTTAGCACTGCTCCAACCTGATTGGTCAGAGAATTCAATATTTTATTATGAACCTTTGTAATATCTTCTTCGGTAAGTGTTTTTTCATCAGAGCGGTAAACTATGCTATAGGCCATGCTCTTATAGCCCTCTTCTATCTGTGAGCCTCTATATATGTCAAACAGCTTTACCTCATCAACAAGCCTTCCGCCCTTATTTCTTATTATTTCTTCAATTTGGCCTGCAGTAACTTCCTCTGCAACTACTACTGCTATATCTCTCTCAATGGAGGGATATTTGGGAAGGGGTTTATATTTTATGGTCAGGTCAATCTGACGGAAAATTTCCTCAAAATCCAGTTCAGCGATATATACCCTGGATGGAATATCATAGTTATCCAGCACATCCGGATGTATTTCTCCCAAATATCCTATCCTCTTATTATTTATCAGCAGCTCAGCAGTCCTGCCCGGATGAAAGCTTTCATGATTGGAGGGAAGCACTCTGTACTTGCTGATATTTAAAATGGACAACATGTTCTCAATAATACCCTTCAAATCATAAAAATCTACATTGCCATAAATTCCTATGGTCAAAGTATCTCGCTCATAAGCTAAATCCTTCAAGGGCAAATCTTCTGACAGATATACCTTGGATAATTCATAAAACATTCCTTCTACTATCTTTCTATTATAGTTCCTGCTTATAACCTCAAGGATGTTCGGAATCATTGTAGTTCTCATTATGCTTTGTTCTTCTCCAAGAGGATTTAATATTTTTATCGCCTTTCTCAAGGGATTCTCTGCCTTCAGGTTTATCTGGTTGAATACGGCCGGACTCACAAAGGAATATGTGTAAGCTTCATATAAGCCCTGAGCTTCCATATTATCTCTGACAATATTTCTGATTTGCTGCTTAGCATCCCTTCCGCC
>ENA-UOOK01006134-UOOK01006134.1-fermentation-metagenome-genome-assembly--contig:-NODE-6134-length-11673-cov-2.325443_pt1 | contig 11673 bp, 10 predicted proteins | sample MGYA00245777_ERZ724023 | MGnify/ENA primary metagenome ERZ724023 (study PRJEB28704, sample SAMN03018312) | fermentation metagenome | biome: anthropogenic terrestrial biome; feature: soil; material... | reverse complement strand
CCATGATGCTGAAGACATATCCTTCCAGCTGGGCGCTGGAACTGGACCCGGCCACAATCTCCGCTTCGGAGATGTTCTCCCCCGTAAGGACATAGTCCGTGATGGTATAGAGGGAAGACTGGATAAGGACGTTAGGAATATCAAAGGAAAGATGCTCGATTCCGGATGGGATTCCAATCCTCAGGACTTCCGCCATTGCCTTTCTGTCCGGTTTCATATCCTTTAGATCCAGGAGCTGTTTTATTGATAGAAAATTGTAAGTTTATATTTGGAGAAAAGTACATAAAGGTGTGGGGAAATGATTATCAGAGCTTTCTGCCCCGGATGTCGGACAGTCTAGGAATTGGAGAGATAGAACAATTTCCTTTGTACAAGCGGTCTCCCCGGCTAATTAAGAGGATCAGTGATAAAAAGGTGAAAATAGAGGCAGAGCCTTCCACGGGTAATTTCGGGAGGAAAGGTCTGGTTCAGATGGTACTGCCGCCTCTTTGCATGGTTCTCGTTACAGTTTTAATTGGAGTTTTATTGAAAAGAGGACTTTTTATACTCATGTCTGCCAGTTTTACAGGCATGACAGCTATTTTTTCAGTAGTAAAATATTTTCAGGACAAAAAAGAGAGTAAAGAGAAAGAAGCCAAAAAGAAAGAAATTTATGGAAACTATCTTCTGGAAAAAAGAAAAGAAATTTACAAATGCTGGCAGGCGGAAAACGAGGCATACCGGTATAATTATCCCCAGGCAGATGAAATCTGCCGCATGGTGGGAAACTATAGCAGCCGTATTTATGAGCGGAGCAATATGGATGAAGATTTCCTTACTTTTGCCGTGGGCCATTACATGGGACCGGCTGTGTTTGCCATTGAAGACAGGACAAGCGATATCAGCCTGGAGAGCAGTGAATTTGCGGACGAGATCCGCAGCATGAAGCGGCAGTTCGGGGTTATTGATAAGCCCCAGGTTGTAGATTTAAAAAAGGCGAATCTTGGTCTGGTGGGAGAAAAGAGCGTGATTCATGAGCAGTTGAAGTATTATGTCAGCCAGCTCAGCTTTGCCCAGAGCTATCACGATGTACAGTTCATCGTGCTTTATTCGGAGGACTATAAAGATGACTTTTCGTGGATGCGGTGGCTTTCCCATGCAAGAATACAAGGCTTAAATGTACTGGGCCTGATATATACTGAGAAAATCCGGGATCAGGTACTCGGAAGTTTGCAACAGATACTAAAGGAGCGCAGGCAGCGGGTGGAGGAGAGTAAAAAGGAAGCGCGTTTTCTCCCGCATCTTATTTTTATCATAGATGAACCGAAGATCATCATTGATCATTCCATCATGGAATTTTTTGCCGGAGACACATGGCAGACTCTTGGATTCTCTATTATTTATACCAGCCTGCAGCAGGCAAATCTCCCGGAAAATATCGGGACAGTTCTGCTCCTTGAAAATTCCGGGGAAGGGCGTCTTCTTCTTCAGGAGAAAGAGCTCTGTGACAGAAGGATACATCTGTACCGCATCGGGGACACAAATCTGGAGATGATGGCCAGAAACCTGGGAGTGCTGGTACATGAACAGGGAATGAACAGCCATATCCCGGAGAGTATAACATTTTTCGAAATGTACGAGGTTCAGAACCCGGAGGAACTCAAAGTGCGGGAGCGCTGGAGGAGAAACAACTCTTCCAAAACATTGACGGTGCCATTAGGTGCCAGGGCCGCAGGCGACTATCTGGAATTGAATCTCCACGAAAAAGCCCACGGCCCCCACGGACTGATTGCCGGTACTACAGGCTCCGGAAAATCAGAGATTGTACAGTCCTATATTCTGTCTCTGGCCGTAAATTTTCACCCCTATGAAGTGGGATTTCTGTTGATTGATTACAAGGGAGGCGGCATGGCGAACCTGTTTAAAAATCTGCCTCATCTTCTGGGGACAATCACAAACTTGGACGGTGGTGAGAGCATGCGTGCGCTGGCGTCCATCCAGAGTGAGCTGCGCAGGAGACAGAAGATTTTTAGTGAGCATGAAGTTAACCATATTAACGCGTATAATGATTTGTTTAAAACGGGCAGGGCGAAAGAACCCATCCCCCATTTATTTATTATCAGCGATGAGTTTGCGGAGCTTAAGAAAGAGCAGCCGGAGTTTATGAAGGAGCTGGTATCCGCTGCCCGTATCGGGCGAAGCCTGGGAGTTCATCTGATTCTTGCCACGCAGAAGCCTACAGGCGTGGTGGACGACCAGATTTGGACAAACAGTAAGTTTAGAATTTGTCTGAAGGTTCAGAATGAGTCGGACAGTAAAGAAGTACTGCATACGCCGGACGCCGCGAATATTACCCAGGCCGGGCGGGCATATCTGCAGGTGGGCAACAATGAGATTTATGAGCTGTTTCAGTCTGCTTGGTCGGGCGCTCTGTATATCCGGGAGTCAGAAAAAGAAGTAACTCAGGATAACCGCATCTATCTGGTCAATGAGCTTGGCCAGGGTGAACTGATCAACCAGGACCTGCGCGGAACAGAGGCGGAACAGAAAGCTACGGAGACTCAGCTGGATGCGGTAGTGCGGTATGTTCACCAGTTGTACGAACGGGAAAAGGTACTGGAGGTGAAAAAGCCCTGGCTCGCACCCCTGGCGGATAGGATAGTGAATCCCCACATGAAAATCCGAAAGAATCCGATCCTTGATCTTGATGTGGTGCTGGGAATATTGGATGTGCCTGAAGAACAGATACAGGAGGAATATACAGTAAATCTCGCAAAGGAGGGAAACATTGTTTACATTGCCTCCAGTGGTTACGGGAAGTCTGTATTTCTGGAAAACATCATCCTGGGGCTGGCTGCAAAGAATTGTGTGGCAAATTTGAATTTTTATACTCTGGATTTTGGCAATAACTCCTTGATTACATTGGCAAAACTTCCCCATATGGCGGATTATATTATGCTGGATGAAGAGGAAAAGTTTACAAAATTCCGGGCTTTGATGACAGAAGAAATCAAACAGAGAAAGAAACAGCTGGCAGCCGCTCTGGCCCAAAACTTTGTAGTCTACAATGAGATGGCCGAAACACCCCTGAAAGCGATTGTTATCTGCCTCGACAATTATGACGCCGTCAAGGAAATGGGCTATGAGATGGAAAACTATTTCACCAAGCTATCCAGAGACGGCATGGGACTCGGCATCTATATAGCTGCAACTGCAAGCCGCATGAGTGCACTGCGCGCGGCAACTCTGAACAATTTCAAAAACAAGATAGCCGGGGTGAATTTTGACGAAAATGAGGTCAAGGGACTGGTCGGCAGAAGTAAGTATAGCTTGCCCGACGTACAGGGGAGAACGCTTGTAAAGACAGGCGAAAATGTAAATGCCATGCAGCTGTATACACCGGTGGAACTTAAAAATGAAGTGGATTACAGCCGGAATCTGCAGGCGTTTGCAGAGCGGATGAGCCAAGAGTACAAGGGTGAGGAAGCGCCTCATATTCCGATTTTACCTGAAGAATTGTCCTATCAGGAATTCCTTTCCTACGGACAGGATGAAAACGAGATTGCTATGGGCCTGGAACGGGAGAGCGTAGTGAGCACCGGGTGGGCAAGACAGAACAGTCCAATTTTGATTTTGGGAGAGAGTGGAAGTGGGAAAACAAATGCTTTGAAGGTAATCTTAAACCAGCTGGATGAAACAGCCACATTATATCTGTTCGATTCAAGAAGCCGGAGCCTATATGACTACAGGGAAAAGGGCAAGTATATGACAACCCTGGAGGAACTGGAGCTCTTTGCAAATCAGCTGAATGTGGAGATCAGTCAGCGGAAAAACCAGATGGATACGATGCTGTTGGAGGGAAAACCTCTGCAGGAGGTGCTGAAATCCATTGAACCCTATTATGTGGTCATCGATGATATTGACGATTTTATCGACCTTGCGGGGAAAGATATGCCGATCGTTGCAGGAAGATTAAAACGTGCCATGCAGTGCGGCATCACGTTTATTGTGGCAGCAGATATAAACAAGTTCAAGGGCCAGGATGAATTTACTCAGGCATTGAAATCTGCACGAAACGGTCTCTTGCTGAGCAGCCAGGGATATCTGGCGATTTTCCCGATTAGAGTAAATGAGGCGCCGCGAAAGCCGGATGGAGTGCTGATGGCCGAGGGCCAGGTGAAATTCATACGGATACCGCAGGTGGTGCAGAGATGATACAGAAGGAAAGTCTAAATTAGGAGGAAAGTAAAATGAGCGGAGGAATCCAGATAAGCAAACCAATAACTGATGAAGAAAGTCAAAATATAGACGATGCGGCAAAGCATTTTGAAGGGAAAACATTATCTTCAAAGGATACACAGAGCACCATAACAGCCAATGCAGCCGGGCAGGAGGCTTTCGCGCAGTCCCAGAATGTAGTCACCCAGTTTGGTACTGCTCTGCAGGAGGATGCAGGCCATATTCATGATTTGGGAGCGAAATTCGAAGAATTTGACCAGATGATGGCAGAGTTCAATAAAAACCAGTAATACCATGTTCCATAGGTGAGGATAGGAAAAGCCTGGCTCAGGGTATAGGGCAGGGCCGAGATTGCACTGAATTACGTTCAACAAGTGAAACATTCAAAATCCTAGATTCAAAGGGAGAGTCAGGTGCACGTAAACGGCGGAACAGGATGTCAACAGTAAGCTCAGCCTTTTTACGCAAATCTTGTGCAATAGTAGTGAGCTGAGGGGTTAACTGACAACATATTTCCAAATTATCAAATCCAATCAAAGATAGATCTTCGGGGATACATAAACCATTTTGGCGAAGGACGTTAATTAAGAAAGAGGCTATTTGATCACTTGTAATAAAAGCACCGGTAATTTCTCCTTTGTATTTTGCAATTTGTATCCCAAGTCTTTTGATTTCTTCATAATCTACATCGGATTCCAATACGAAACGATATTGGGGGTTAAGCGTTAATCTACATTCCGTCAGCTCGTCATAAAAACCGGAGTATTTTGTAAAGGCTGGATCCATTATACCATTGACGGAAAAGAGAGAAGCGGTGAGAAATGGAGCGGTATTGCCGAAGCATCTGGAGCTTATAGTATTTGCAGGATCTGATGGTGCTTTCCAGCTTTATGAGGATAGTGGAGAGGGGCAAGAGTATAGGGAGGGAGAAAGTTTTACAACAGATTTCCAATTTGTGTGGAGTGCAAAAGAGGGAACGATGCTTACAATCAAGCCTAAAGGCCATAAATTTTCTGAACTGCCGGAGAAGCGTCAATATTGCATTACTCTGGCAGGTGTCATGGATTCTAATGACATTTCTGTATACTCAGGGCAGGAAGTGATTGAAAAATCATACGATGAAACAAAGAATAGATTGTTGCTAAAAATAGCCCTTTCTCCGGTAGGAGAGATGATTCAGATATGTTTTCACAAGGGGCTATCACTCGTTGAAAATCCGGTTGAGCAAGAAATATTTAAACGGTTAGATTCAATGATGATTGAATATGAGCAGAAAGAAAAAATATTTTATAATATATGCAAAAAAGCAAAGGTAACTGATATTGCAGAAGAGCTTTTGGCTATAAATCTCCCACAACATGTTACCGAAGCTATTTTTGAAATTTTATTTGCCTAATGGAGATTGGAATGAAGCATCATTTAAACAAAGCATTAAATAAACCATTACTTGGGAAACCACTTTGTTTCAAATGCCCACCTTGTCTTCTGCTGATTCTGGAAGAAAGAGATTCCATATCCGTTTATACATGCGCTTAAGAGTGTGCCAACGCCAATCCCGATCAGATGTCTGACAGCCAGAAGGGCAATTACGCAGCTTATGACTACACAGCTGATGTCAAAGGCGGTTTTGACTTTCTTAAAGGAAATGCCGATAAAGCTACTGAAATCTCTGGTAAAGAGATCCTGTGGCATGATCGGCAGCCTGCTGTTAATAAGAAAGGCGACACCAATCATGAGCAGCAGTGTTCCTGCCACAAAATATACCATTTGAAAAGGCAGGGATTCCGGCCAGAATTTGAACAAAAAGGTAGCGAGGTCAAGAGCAAAGCTGAACAAAAACCCTACCACGAAGGCTATAATGTAATCCTCTTTGAACTTTCGGGTCAGTAAAATCAACAGCAGCATCAAGCTGATTTGAAAGATATAATACCATGTTCCATAGGTGAGGACAGGAAAAGTCTGGCTCAGGGTATAGGGAAGGGCTGAGACTGCAGTGATACCAAAATTGCTTTTTGTAATAAGTGCCACACCTGCCGCATCCAGGAGAATGCCGGCAGCAAGGGCTGCTTCTGATAATATAATTTTCTTCTCTTTCATAATGAATCCACCTACTTATACGAATTTGCAGTACAATTTATATTATAGCACTGATAAAAAAACCAGCAACTGAAAAAGTGTTGTATAACTGAAAGTTATAAGGCCTTACAAATTAACAATTATGGATATCCTATGGGAATCAGTATAGTTAATATAAAGAAATGCCCCTGGCACTTTTGATTAGTTATGAAACTAAAACATATCAAAGCTAGTTGACATTATATCAAAAAAAATATATGGTAGTCCTCAAAGGTAATACCGAATAATGAAGAATGAAAAAGGAGGATAATCATGCTATTACTTTCAAAAGACGATATTAAAAAAGTTTTTTCAATGAAGGATGCGATTGAAGCAGACAAAAAGGCATTTCAGCTTATAGTGGAAGAAAAATGTGAGGCACCGCTCAGAACAAATATACCGGCACCAAAACATGAGGGCAATTTTTTATTTATGCCGGCATACGTGGAAGATATAGATAGTGCTTCTCTGAAGATTATAAATATTTTTCCTCATAACATTAACAAAGGGCTTCCTTCTTCCCCGGCACAGTTATTTCTAATTGATGGGAAGACCGGAGTTGTAATATCCGCATTGGACGGAACCTATGTAACTCAGCTCCGCACAGGGGCAGCATCGGGAGTGGCATTTGACGTATTGGCAAAGAAAGAATGCAGAATCGGTGCTTTGATCGGCACCGGCGGACAGGGTGCGGCGCAGTTGGAAGCAATGCTTGTGGCACGGAAACTGGAGGAAGTCAGAGTCTTTGACCTGAACTATGAGCGTACAAAAGATTTTGCGGACAGGATGCAGGAGGAGATGAAGGAATACGGAGCAAAGATTATTGCTGCAAAATCTTCCAATGAAGCAATCGATAATGCAGATCTTCTGATTACGGTTACCCCATCTTCTAAACCTGTATTTGACGGAACAAAGATTAAGGCTGGAGCGACCCTCAGCTGTGTCGGTGCCTATCAGCATCACATGCAGGAGATGGACCCGGCAATTCTTCCCCGTGCATCCAAGATTTACTTTGACTCCGAGGAAGCGGTATTGTCTGAATCCGGCGATATCTTGATTCCACTGGAGCAGGGAATCATTTCAAAAGCTGACTTTACCGGAGATCTGGGAAATGTGATGAAGGGCGAGTTGGCAGGACGTGAGAATGATGATGAGATTATTGTATTTGAGACAGTAGGTGTAGCAACACAGGATCTGGTTGCTGCCAGGTCAATCTATGACAAAGCTTTGGCGGCAGGCATCGGGCTGGAGTGGAACTAAAAAGCACTAGTTTTCCTCCAGTGCTTCTTCTAATGTATGCCATGCCAATACAGCGCACTTTACTCTGGCGGGCATATGTGATACGCCCTGCAGAGCGGCTGCATCCTCCAGTTCTTCAATCTGTTCTTCATCCGTAATCTCGCCTTTGATCATCCTGAAAAACAACTTCATCAGTTTTTTTGCTTCTTCCACGGATTTTCCTTTGACCAAGTCGACCATGATGGAGGCCGAGGCCTGGGAGATAGCGCAGCCGTCCCCCACGAAACCCGCATCTTCTATGATTCCATCCTTAACCCTCAGCTCCAGGACTATATCGTCACCGCAGCTTGGATTGACACCTTCCAGGCTGATGGTTTTATCTTCCACAGGGTGACGGTTCCACTGGGCCCGGCTGTTTTCTACTATAATCTGATTATATAAATCTTTAATTTCCAAGTCCCATGTACCTCCTCACATTTCTTATTCCGGAAATCAGCATATCCACATCTTCTCTTGTATTGTAAATTGCAAAGCTTGCCCGGCAGCAGGCTGTGATTTTTAAATAATCCATTAAAGGCTGTGCACAGTGATGGCCGGCACGGACGGCAACCCCCTCTGCATCCAAAATAGAGGCGGTGTCATGTGGGTGGACGTCATTTATATTGAAAGAAATCACTCCGTGGCGGTACTGTGCAGAAGCTTCCCCGTAGATAGTTACATAGGGGATTTCCTTCAGCTTTCCGATTGCATATTCCATCAGATCACGCTCATGCGCCATAATCTCATCATAGCCGATGGAATTGATATATTGGATGGCCGCTTCCAGTCCGACTTCTCCGCCCACATTTCTGGTTCCGGCTTCAAATTTCCGGGGGATTTCACCGTAAGTGACACTCTGCTCATGGACACTTTGAATCATGTCACCGCCGCTTAAAAACGGAGGCATTTTTTCCAGTAGCTCCTTTTTGCCGTATAAGACACCAACACCCATGGGGCCGTAGAGTTTATGGCTTGAGAATGCAGCAAAGTCTACATCCAGTTTCTTTACGTCAACGGGCATATGAGGAACACTCTGTGCACAGTCCAAAACCACAACGGCTCCGGCTTTCCTTGCCTGGGACACAATCTTTTCAACAGGTGCCCTAAGGCCCAGTACATTGGAAACCTCAGCGATGGCAACAAGACGGGTTTTGGAGCCTATTTTCTTTTCTATCTCTTCATCGGTTAGGTGCCCCGATTCATCGGGGTATAGAAACTTAAGCACCGCGCCTTTTGCCTTTGCGACTCTCTGCCAGGGCACAAGATTGCTGTGATGTTCTGCAACGGACAGGGCAATTTCATCCCCTTCCTTTATAAATTCTAATCCATAGCTGTAAGCCACCAGATTGAGGGATTCTGTCGTGTTTTGGGTGAAAATAATTTCTTCCGGTTCTGTGTGGAGAAATTCTGCAACAGATTTTCTTGCATTTTCATGGGCCTTAGTTGCCCTTGCGCCCAGTTCGTAAACGCCTCTGTGGGGATTTGCGTTGTCTTTTTCATAATAGGAAATGGTTGCATCAAGTACCTGGTGGGGATGTTGAGTTGTGGCCGCATTATCCAGATACACCAGACGTTTTCCGTTTTCCTGCATAAGCAGGGCAGGAAAATCTTGAATTATTTTATTTTGTATCATTATCCTTCAACCGCCTTTCAATTTGTGAGGAAAGTACTTCTCTTAGCTTTTCATCCGGAATCTGCCCCAGCACAGGGGCAAACCGGCCCTCTACAAGCAGGAGTCTCGCTTGGAGGGATGTCAGGCCTCTTGAACACAGGTAATAAATCTGGGATTCATCCAGACGTCCTATTGTGGCTGCATGCTGCCCCTCCACCTGTTCCTCACCACAGAGTATCAGAGGTACCGTGCGGTTTCTCACTTTTTTCCCAAGCATTAGAACCTCTTCGGTCTCATGACCTGCGGAATATGCAGCTCCCCGCTTAAAATCAATGGTTCCCCGGAGAGTTTTGCTGCTTTCTCCAGCCAGGACTCCTGCAGTATACATATCACACTGCGTATTTTTCCCCCAATGCTCTGACGTATCATTGAAATCAAAAACTTGTGTCTGATCTCCGAAGTAAGCTGTATTTAGGAGATAACTGCTTTCCTTGCCTTTCAAGAGAGTTTTTGTACCTAAAGCCACTTTATCTCCCCCCAGAACGGCACGGATAACTTCCACCCTGGCACCGTCCTCTGCATGGATAGCCACGCCGTTCCAGCTGCTGCAGAAACGATTTAAGTCCTGCACCTGAATCAGTTTGACCAGGGAACCTTTTTCTGCGTAAATTCTGGTAAGCTCCGCCGTAAATCCCGAACCACCTTCCGCTGCACTTGCCTCCTGCAGGAGAGTGATACTGCTCTCTTCCTCCGCGTAAATACCATAATCCCCGATAATTGCCGTATGAAGGCCAGGGATAGAGGACTTCAGTCTTATGACCTGTTCCGTTTTTCCCCTTACTCCTAGAAAGCAGGTAACATTGGCATCTTCTATTACGTAATCGTCATAGGCTTTTCCTATTCCACTTTCCATTTCATTTTTCCCTTTTGGAAAAGTTTCTATTCTTTCAACTCCGGAAGGCAAAAGGGAAACCGAAAGTCTTTCTTCGGAAGGCTTCTCTTTTGGAGCTTCGGGGAGAGAAAATTCTTTTCCTGCCCAGTTTACGCCCAGGTGATTCCAGGTGAGTACAGGCAGAACATTGATTTTATCTTGCATATTGGCACGCCTCCTTTTAACCTATGCTGCCTTTCATTTCCAGGTGGATCAAATTGTTCATTTCCACTGCGTATTCCAGTGGAAGTTCTTTTGCTACAGGCTCAGCAAAACCGCCTACGATAAATGCTCTGGCATCCTCTTCTGAGATTCCGCGGCTCATTAGATAGAATATTGCCTGCTCGCTGATGCGGCCGATTTTAGCTTCATGCCCCACATCCGCTTCATCACATTGAATATCCATGGCAGGGATAGTATCGGATCTGGACTGGTCATCCAGCATCAAAGATTCACATGACACGGACGATTTGCTGCCCACAGCGTCGGGAGTTACTTTCACCGAGCTTCTAAATGTGGAAATCCCGCCATCCCTTGATATGGACTTTGTAGATATATGAGAAGTCGTATGGGGAGCCGCATGAACCACTTTTGCACCCGTATCCAGATTCTGTCCGCCGCCGGCAAAAGTGATTCCTGTGAATTCCATGCGGCTTCTTTCTCCCTGCAAAATGCTCATAGGATAGAGATATGAGATATGAGAGCCAAAAGATCCTGAAACCCATTCAATACTTCCGCCCTTTTCAACTCTGGCACGTTTTGTATTTAAGTTATACATGTTTTTGGACCAGTTTTCTATTGTCGAATAGCGTACTCTCGCATTTTCACCTACATAAATCTCAACACATCCGGCGTGCAGATTGTTGACATTATATTTCGGAGCTGAACATCCTTCGATAAAATGAAGGTATGCACCTTTATCCACGATGATCAGCGTATGTTCAAACTGTCCTGCTCCCGGAGCATTCAGTCTGAAGTAAGACTGCAGAGGAATTTCTACTGTCACGCCGGCCGGAACATACACGAAAGTTCCGCCTGACCAGACTGCTCCGTGAAGAGCTGCAAATTTATGATCAGAAGGTGGAACCAATTTCATGAAATGTTTTCTCACCATTTCCTCATAAGGACCTGTCAGTGCACTTTCCATATCGGTAAAGATAACTCCCTGTGAAGCTGCCGCTTCTGTGATATTGTGATAGACAACCTCAGAGTCATACTGTGCGCCTACACCTGCAAGAGATTTGCGCTCTGCCTTCGGAATCCCCAGTCTGTCAAAGGTATCCTTGATATCCTTAGGAACTTCCGACCACTTTCCACGCATCGGAGTGTCCGGACGTACATAAGTTTTGATGTCCTCCAGATGCAGCTCGTCCAGATTCGGTCCCCAGTCGGGAACAGATATTTTATTAAATTGCTCCAGTGATTTCATCCGGAAAACACGCATCCATGCAGGATCATGACAAATCTATTGTGAAATTAATCATCTCCGGAGTGTTAAGTAATTTCACAATAGATTTGT
>ENA-UOOK01006132-UOOK01006132.1-fermentation-metagenome-genome-assembly--contig:-NODE-6132-length-11673-cov-6.365984_pt1 | contig 11673 bp, 9 predicted proteins | sample MGYA00245777_ERZ724023 | MGnify/ENA primary metagenome ERZ724023 (study PRJEB28704, sample SAMN03018312) | fermentation metagenome | biome: anthropogenic terrestrial biome; feature: soil; material... | reverse complement strand
GGCGGCTCATCGAGATCGAGAACGTCGGCCTGCAGCTTGAGCACCTCCGCACCTATCCGCCGGTCAAGGCTGCGGAAAAAGAAGGACGGGTCCGGCTTCACGGCCTGTACTTCGACCTCGGGACCGGAGAGTTGAAGAAGATCTTCTAGGACTCTTCAAGCGCATACTCAATCTCTTCTTTTATCAGGTCGAGCGAAACCCTTCCGATCGACGTCAGTCGCCCGTTTACGAGGACGATCGGGATAGGCGGGTGGCGTTCCTCGATGATCTTCCTGATGTGGTCGGGCATCGCATCGTCAAGCAGGGTCGTCTTCACCTCGACCCTATCGCCATACAGATCGAGGAGTTCGTCGCGCAGGGCGCCGATGGCGTCCATCAGGCTATTCGATGGGTAACAGGTCTCGAGGCCGCAGGATCGCGTCTCGTCGCAGGGGAACGGGCCGCATTCGGACTCCATAAACCCGACGATCTCAACAGTCACTTCTGTCATGTATCATCGGTGGGAGATTCGAGAATATATTATCCTTCGTTTCGGGGAGCAAGCAGCGCACGCAACGCCGCCCGGACGTTGTCCCGAAGCCCCTCGACCGTTTCCACGTCCCGGACCCGGTCGAGGTCGCCCGCCAGCACCGGCGCGGCGGGACGGATGCCCAGGTTCTCCATGAACATCCCGACGACGCGAGTTACGCAGACGAACGGATCCTTTCCCCGCCGTCCCGCGACGGCGATGAGCAGGCCCCGGGCATGCACCTCTTTCTCCAATACCTTCTCCCGGGCGTGAAGCCACTGGCAGCGGTCCATCACTGCTTTGAGGCCCGCCGGGACGGTACCGGTGTAGACCGGCGTGCAGACGACGAGGAGGGAAGCAGATTCAAGCGCCTGGATGATCAGGGGCATATCGTCGTCGACCGGGCAGTAGCCGTAGTTGTAGCAGGTGTAGCAGCCGATGCACGCCCGGACATCCATCTCCTGTAAGAAGAAGACCCGGGAGGAGAGGCCGGCCCGAACGGCTTCGTCGTCGCACCACGACGCGATCCGGGCGGAGTTCCCGAACCGGCGCGGGCTCCCCTGCAGGATGACGACATCGGGTGTGCCGCTGCCCGGGAGCGGGCGGGTGAAGACCCGCGGCCGGGTATAGTGCTCCGGCCGGGACGCCACGTCGTGCGCGAGCCGGGCGAAGACGATCTCGGCCACCTGCCGGGTGTCGAGGAGGGAGCCCGGTGGGGTTTCGTATGAGTTGACGGCATAGGTGTAGACCGTCTCGGTGCCCCGGAGGACCTCGACGGTGTAACGGATCATGCCCGGATAGATGCTTCCCAGGTCATCGAGCGCGAGCCTGACGGTGAACGTCCCCTCAGGCGTCTCGATCGATCGGACCTTCTCTGCTGCGCTCTCACTCATCGTGCGTCACCTGGCACGTCGGCCTCCATCAGCATCTCGGGCAATTACGAGCCCGCCGTTCCGGGTTTCCGACGGGGGTGTAAAGACCGGCGCGTGATCCGTCATTAGCGTTAATAAGGAATCTGATCCACATGATATGGTAATTCATGAAGGCGGTTCTGGGTCTTGAAGACGGAACATTTGTTATAGGGAATGGTTTTGGCGTTGAGGGGGCATGTTCCGGTGAACTCGTCTTTTCCACACAGATGACCGGGTACATGGAGGCATTGACGGACCCCAGTTATGCCGGGCAGATCTTAATGTTTACATACCCCCTCATCGGGAATTATGGGGTGGACCACCGGAATTTTGAGAGTCCGCTGGTTCACGCGCAAGGATGCGTCGCGCGCGAGATCGCACGCGTCCCAACAACGCAGCCATCGGTTGCAGACTATTTTGAAGAGAACGGTCTTTTCGGGATATCGGGCGTCGATACCCGCAGCCTGACGATAAAGACCCGGACGGTCGGCACCCTCAGGGCATCCCTCATCGTCGGCAGCGATGATGGAGAAGAAGCAGTCCGGCGCGCCCGGGCCGTCTCCCCTATCAGCGACGCCGACCTCATCGAGAGCGTCTCGTGCCCTGAGCCGTACCGGATCAGCGGTCCCGGGAAGCGGATCGCCGTCATCGACCTCGGGGTGAAGCGGCATATCCTCGCGAGCCTCAGTCACCGTGGCGCCGACATCCACGTCTTTCCGCACACCGCCGCACCCGACGAGGTGATGGCGGTAAAACCCGACGCGCTCTTCATCACGAACGGCCCCGGCGACCCGAGGAGGGCGACAGGCGCCATCCAGTGCGTCCGGGACCTCGTGGGCGAGGTGCCGGTCATCGGGATCTGCATGGGCATCCAGGTGGCCGCACTCGCGCTCGGTGCCGAGACCTACAAGATGAAGTTCGGTCACCGGGGAACAAACCAGCCGGTCCGCTACCGGGACGGGAGCATCTACATCACCACGCAGAACCACGGGTTCGCGGTGGACGAAGAGACCCTGCCGGAGGGGTGCACGGTCTCCTACCGGAACGTGAACGACGGCACGGTCGAGGGGTTCCAGAACCCCGACCTCAACATAGCTTGCGTCCAGTTCCACCCGGAGGCGCACGGCGGGCCCCGGGACACGGAGACGCACTTCTTTGACCGCATATACAAGGAGATCCCATAATGCCGAAGAATTCTCGGATCAAGAAAGTCCTCATCATCGGTTCAGGCCCCATCCAGATCGGGCAGGCGGCTGAGTTTGACTTCTCCGGGTCGCAGGCCTGCCGGGCGCTCCGGGAAGAGGGCGTCGAGGTCGTCCTCGTCAACTCAAACCCCGCGACGATCCAGACCGACCCCGATACCGCGGACGTCATCTACATCGAGCCCCTGAAGGCCGAGATCATAGCAAGGATCATCCAGAAAGAGAAGCCGGACGGGATCCTGAGCGGCATGGGCGGCCAGACCGGCCTCAATATGACGGCGGAACTCGCGGAGATGGGGGCGCTCGAGGGCGTGGAGATCCTCGGAACGCCGCTTGAGGCGATCTACCGGGGAGAGGATCGGGAGCAGTTCCGGGACTTGATGAATGAGATCGGTGAACCTGTCCCCCGGAGCATGATCCTGGAGAACATGAGCCAGATCGACGAGGCTATCCGTGAAGTAGGTCTTCCTGCGATCATCAGGCCGGCATACACCCTGGGCGGCTCGGGCGGTGGCGTGGCGCACACGCCTGAGGAGATGCGGCGGATCATCGAGCTCGGTCTTGCCCGCTCCCGTATCCACCAGGTGCTCGTAGAAGAGAGCGTCGCCGGGTGGAAGGAGATCGAGTTCGAGGTGATGCGCGACGCGGCCGATACCTGCATCATCGTCTGCGGCATGGAGAACGTCGACCCGATGGGCATCCACACCGGCGAAAGCGTCGTCGTTGCGCCCATCCTCACCCTGCGGGACGACGAGTTCCAGACCCTCCGGACCGCCGCGATACGGATCATCCGGGCGCTCGACGTCCAGGGGGGGTGCAACGTCCAGTTCGCCTTCAAGGACGGCGATTACCGGATCATCGAGGTGAACCCCCGGGTCTCGCGATCGTCCGCACTCGCGTCCAAGGCGACCGGCTACCCGATCGCCCGGGTGGCGGCGAAGATCGCGATCGGGCTGCGGCTCGACGAGATCATGAACTCAGTCACCGGCGTCACCCCGGCATCCTTTGAGCCGGCCATCGACTACGTGGTGGTGAAGGTGCCCCGGTGGCCGTTTGACAAGTTCAAGTCCGCAGACCGGACGCTCACCACGGCGATGAAGAGTACCGGCGAGGTGATGGCGATCGGGCGGACGGTCGAGGAGGCGTTCAAGAAGGCGCTCCGGTCGCTCGATAGCGACATGCAACGGCACACGAGCCCAAGCGAGATCCGGATGATCCTGACGTCCCCGACGGATGAGCGGTTCGGATGCCTCTTTGACGCCTTCCGGGAGGGGTTCACGGTCGATGAGGTTGCCAGCCTCACCGCCATCACGCCGTTCTTCCTGGAGAAGATCAAGACGATCGTGGACCTGGAACGGAAACTCCAGATCGCGTGTGAGCCCGGGGATATCAGGGTCGCGAAGCGTTGCGGCTTTACGGACGAGGAACTGCTGGCGCTGACGGGGAAGACCGCCGACGAGATCGCGGCCCTTACCGGGAGCCCGACCTACAAGATGGTGGATACCTGTGCCGCTGAGTTCCCGGCCACCACGCCCTACTTCTACTCCACCTGGGAGGACGGGTGCGAGCTGACCCGAAACGGTGCGAAGAAGGTGCTGATCCTCGGCTCCGGCCCGATCCGGATTGGCCAGGGGATCGAGTTCGACTACTGCACGGTCCATGCAGTGATGGCGCTCCGCGAGGAAGAGGAGATCGAGGTCCATATCATCAACAACAATCCGGAGACCGTCTCGACCGACGCCGACACCTCCGACCGGCTCTTCTTCGAGCCGATGCAGCTCGAGGACGTCGTAAACATCCTCAAGAAGGATGACTACTACGGTGTCATGGTCCAGTTCGGCGGCCAGAACTCGGTGAACCTGGCCATGCCGCTGGAAGCGGAGATCAGGCGCCTCGGCCTCCCGACAAAGATCCTCGGCACGTCGCCCGACGCCATGGATGCGGCGGAAGACCGTGACCGGTTCAGCCGGCTTCTTTCCCGGCTTGGTATACCAAGCCCGGCGAACAGTTCCGCCTACTCGGAGGAAGGGGCGCGGGAGAAGGCACGGGCGATCGGCTACCCGGTCCTCGTGCGGCCGTCCTATGTCCTTGGCGGGCGGGCGATGGAACTCGTCCACGACGAGACCGAACTTGAGAGTTACATCAAAGAAGCCGTCCGCGTGAGCAGGAAGCATCCGGTGCTGATCGACTCGTTCCTCAGAAACGCTGTCGAGATCGACGTCGATGCGGTCTGCGACGGGACGGATGTCCTGATCGGCGGCATCATGGAGCATATCGAGTGGGCCGGGGTCCACTCCGGCGACTCGGCCTGCGTCATCCCGCCGCAGTCCCTCTCGGCCTCAGTTATCGCGCGGGTGCGCGACTACACGAAGGAACTCGCCCTCGGTCTCGGTGTCGTCGGGCTGATCAACATTCAGTATGCTGTCCAGAACGACGTGGTCTACGTGCTCGAGGCGAACCCGCGTGCAAGCCGGACCGTGCCGTTCGTCGCGAAGGCGACGGGCATCGCGCTCGCGAAGCTCGCCGCGAAGGTGATGGTCGGCAGGAAACTTGCCGATATGGATATCGCCGAGCCCGAGATCGAGCACGTAGCGGTGAAGGAGGTGCTCCTGCCCTTCAACAAACTCCCCGGCGTGGACACCGTCCTCGGGCCGGAGATGAAGAGCACCGGCGAGGTGATGGGGATCGACTACGACTTCGGCCGTGCCTACTACAAGGCGTGCACCGCCGCAGACAACACCCTGCCGACGACCGGAAACATCTTCATATCGGTGACGGACGGGCAGAAAGAGGAGATTCTGCCGATCGCGCGGAAACTCCGGGAACTCGGCCTCTCGCTCTACGGCACGAGCGGGACGGTCGAGTACCTCACCCAGAACGGCGTTGAGGCAAACCTGGTGCGGAAGGTCCAGGAAGGCTCCCCGAACGTCATCGATGCCATGCGTTCCGGGAGTATCCGGCTGATCATCAACACCCCGGCGGACAAGGCGTCCCGGCAGGACCATATCCAGATCATGCGGGCAGCCGTCGATTATTGCATACCCTACATCACCACGCTCCAGGCAGCCCGGGCAGCCGCGATGGCGATCGACGCCATCAAGCGCGAGGAGATCACCCTCGAGCCGCTCGGGCATTACCACGGGCTGGCGTAGTCCCGGCCCTTCAGTTACTTTTTTCCCATCGCTGTCATCCGCCGTTTCGGGATATCAGGTGCCCGGACGAAGCGGTCCCGCAAGGCACTGTTTGTAAAAAAAGAGAGGGTTATGCGTTCCCGAGCCAGAGATCGACCCTGTCGCGGTTGGCGTCGATCCACTTCTGTGCGGCTTCCTCTTCGGGCATGCCGCCTGCGATATCGGTCATGACCGAGGCGATATCCTCGCTGGTCCACTCGAACCGCTCAATGATTCCATGGGCCGCCGGGTCGTCGGTCGCGAGATCCTGCCGTGCGAGGGTCACGATATCCTCGGCCCCGCCGTAGACGCCCTTCGGATCGTCGAGGAACTTGAGGTCGTAGCGGCCGAACTTCCAGTGCGGCGACCACCCGGTCACGGCAACCCACTCCTCATCGCTGATGGCGGAACTGAGTTCCGCCGCCATGCCGGCACTGCTGCTGGTGACGAGGTTGTAATTAAGGCCGTATTCATCGATGGCCTGCTCGGTCCGGGCCACGACGCCCGCGCCGGGCTCGATGCCGACGATTCTGCCGCCGAACGTACCTGCGACACCGTTCATCTCCTCGATCGAGTCGATGGTCACGTAGGTGGGGACGACGAGTCCGATACGTGCCGCTCCGGGAATGTTCGGCCTGACGTAATCGATCTGTTCGCCATACTGCTCCCAGTACCTCTCATGCGTGTGCGGGAGCCATCCGGTCGTCGTGAAGTCGACATCCCCGCTGGCAAGCGCCTGGAAGAGCGGTCCTGCGTCGACGGCGATCAGTTCGACGTCGTATCCTGCTTCTTCAAAGACCAGCTTCATCACGTTGGTGCTGGAGATAGCACAGTCCCAGGTGACGTAGCCGATACTGACCTCCTTCTTGTTCTCGGTTGCATCCTGCGTGCCGGTGCAACCGGCGGAGAAGAGGCAGAGCACCAGGACGATACCTGCCAGTACGAGTGTGCTTCTCATCTTATGAACCATATAATCACCTTATCGTTTTTGCCGCCTTCCGGCGGCTAAATGGCATTCAGAACCCGGTTGTGTGGGGTTCCGGGTTCTCACGAACCGTTCGGGATGGCAAAGACGCCGGTGACCCGAACATAGAGCAGAGGTGGCGGTATATGCCACTCCTGGCGTGTTTGCACCCCAGGGCAAAAAGGCCAGATATTGACCGCTTCAACATATGGGTCTAACCTTATTTAGGTTTTTCGAGCCCTGATTGGAGAACGGGGCAATTTTAAAACCCAAATCAGACGAACATACGGCGATAAAACTCTCTTTCCTCTGCTGACCATCCAGTGTTTCTTCGGTCAATACAAACGTGTTTGCCGGAGGATGAGCCGGCCAATCGTTCCCCTCAAAAATAGTATTGGGACGGAGATCACCGGGTCTCGTACTGTGGCACAAGGTTCTGGGTGATCCGGTCGAGGATGATCGCTATGATCACGATGGCAAGCCCTGCCTCAAAGCCCATACCGATATCCACCCGCTGGATGCCCACGAGCACCTGGTAGCCGAGCCCCCCTGCTCCGATCATCGATGCGATGACGGTCATCGAGAGGGCGAGCATGATGCACTGGTTCACTCCTGCCATGATGGTGGGGAGCGCGACCGGGAGTTGCACTTTGAAGAGTTTCTGCTGGGGTGTTGAGCCGAAGGCGTCCGCGACCTCGATCAGTTCGGTCGGCACCTGCCGGATCCCGAGGTTCGTGAGGCGGAGCGCCGGCGGCATCGCAAAGACGACCGTCGCGATGATGCCCGGCACGCTCCCGAGACCGAAGAAGATCACGGCGGGGATGAGGTAGACGAACGAAGGCATGGTCTGCATGAGGTCGAGGAACGGCCGGAGCGCGGCGTTGAGTGCGTCGCTCCTTGCGGCCGCGATCCCGACCGGGATCGATATCGCGAGCGCGAGGAACGTCGAGACGAGGACGAGTGCCAGGGTGAGCATCGCGAGACTCCAGAGCTGGAGGTTCCAGATCAGCAGCAGCCCGATCGCCGTGAGTGCCGACAGTTTGATGTCGCGCCGGGTGACAAACCAGACCAGGACCGTCGCGAGGAGGATCAGGACCGGTGCCGGTATGGCGAGCAGGAGATCCTGCAACCCGTCTATGAGGAATTCGAGCCCTTCGCTGATGCCGTCAAGCAGCCAGCCGAAGTAGTCGTCGATCCACTCGACGAGCGCCTCGACAGCCTCTCCCACGGGGAGTTTAGGCAGTTGCATTGATCTCTTCCCCCTTTCGTGCCAGGGCGGCGAGGATGGCACCCCGGAATACTAATCCCCGAAGCCTGCTCTCGTCATCAACCACAGCCACAGGATAGGGACTCCCGGCGATCAGCGATATGATATCGGTGAGCGGTGTGTCGAGTGCCACGGTCGGGATCTCGGTGGTGATGATCTCCTCAAGTCCCCTGCCCGCTCGTACAGCCTCAAGGGTATCATCGAGCGTAACAAGGCCCTTGAGGCGGCGCTCGCGGTCGACCACAAATACGCTCCCGATATCGTGCTCCTCCATGAGGTGCAGGGCAACCCTCGGGCCCCCGGTGCACCGGGCAACTGGTTCGGGATGGCGCATCACGTCGCTTGCCGAGAGAACTCTTGTCAGGTCCACATCGGCGACGAACCTCTCGACGTAGGCATTCTCCGGGTTGGTCAGGATCTCCTCCGGCGTGCCGACCTGCACGATCGCGCCGTCCTTCATCAGGGCGATACGGTCGCCGAGTTTCAGGGCCTCGTCGAGGTCGTGGGTGACGAAGATGATAGTCTTTTCCAGCCGCTGCTGGAGGTCCAGCAGTTCATCCTGCATATCCCTCCTGATGAGCGGGTCAAGAGCGCTGAATGCCTCGTCCATCAAAAGAATATCCGGATCGCTCGTGAGCGCCCGGGCAAGCCCGACCCGCTGTTTCATGCCGCCGGAGAGGTCGCCGGGCATCCCCGCCCCGTAGCCGCCGAGCCCTACCATCTGGAGCATCTCTTCGGCTTTCTTGCGGCGCTCGTCTGCCGGGACACCCTGGATCTCAAGACCGAAGGCGACGTTGTCGAGGACCGTCCGGTGGGGAAGGAGAGCAAAGTTCTGGAAGATCATGCCCAGTTTACGCCGCCGGATTGCTCGCAGTTCCTCCTGGCCCATCGCGACGATATCTTCGCCGTCGATCAAAATTGTGCCCTCCGTAGGCTTGATAAGCCGGTTGATGCAGCGCAGAAGTGTTGATTTGCCGCTCCCGGAGAGCCCCATCAGGACGAACGTCTCGCCTCGCATAACCTCGAATGAGACGTTATTGAGGGCCAGCGTCGTGCCGGTCTTCTCGTAGATCTCCTGTTTTGAGCAACCGGACCGGTGTAGTTCCAGTGCTTTCTCGTGATCGTGACCAAATACTTTGGTCAGGCCCTGTATACTGACAATTGGTTGTAGCGATATTGAATCTTCTCTGGGTAACTTCTCAAAAATAACGGAACCCTCCAGCTTCACGATTTCTATCTTATCTGTTTTATAATTTCTGTTTCAGCAAATCTCCTAATATTAGAGGCAATTCTGATTTTTCCAGAAATTTGCGATGCATTTTAGGATGGAGTCCGGTCATGCCGGTAATTCTGTGATTTATCGCCAGTTCGTCGATTATTCTCTGTATAACGGTCATTTTCCTGGATCCCGTTCTCGCGTCCCTTCACCCCGGAAGTCCCGGCCGCGCCGGGACCGCAGGTGGCGTCACACAGGATGGCCCTGTGCACCCCCACCACTCCCGGCCCCCGGGAAATACCGATAACGGTTCCGGTTCCTCCCGGTATGGCCGTTCATACCATTTCTTTTATTGGGTGAGAGGTCATAACAATGTAGATTACTCCAGACTGTCTGTTTGACAGATACCAGGAACGCGGAGATCAGTAACCATGGAAAAGGGAAAAGTCGTCCTAGCATTTTCGGGAGGTCTCGACACCTCCATCTGTATCCCCCTCCTGCGGGAACACTACGGGTTTGACGAAATCATCACCGTTGCCGTCGACGTGGGCCAGCCCGAAGCGGATATCACCCGGGCAACAGAGAAGGGCCGGAAGCTTGCGGACAAACACTACACCATCGACGCCAGGGAGAAGTTCGTAACGGACTACATCTTCCCCTCGATCAAGGCGAACGGGTCCTACGAGGGCTACCCGATGGGCACGGCGCTTGCTCGGCCGCTGATCGCCGAGGAGATCGTGAAGGTCGCAGAGAAGGAAGGCGCCTCAAAGATCGCGCACGGGTGCACCGGGAGAGGAAACGACCAGCTCCGGTTCGACTTCATCTTCAGGTCCGCCGGGTATGATATCGTTGCGCCGATGCGGGAAATGAACCTGACCCGCGAGTGGGAGATCTGCTACGCACAGGAGCACAACGTCCCGGTGACCGTGGCAAAAGACAAGCCCTACAGCATCGACGAGAACTTCTGGAGCCGGAGCATCGAGGGCGGCAACCTCGAAGACCCGGCGTTCCACCCGCCAGAGGAGATCTACGCCTGGACGGTATCGCCGAAGGACGCCCCCGACGTCATGGAGGAGGTCCGGATCGAGTTCGAGCAGGGTGTCCCGGTCGCTCTCAACGGGAAGAGACTCCCCGGCATCGCCTTGATCCAGGAACTGAACCAGATCGCGGGAAGGAACGGCGTTGGCCGCAACGACATGATCGAGGACCGGGTCCTCGGCCTGAAGGCCCGTGAGAACTACGAGCACCCGGCCGCAACCGTCCTCCTTGCCGCGCACCGGGACCTTGAGCACCTCGTCCTGACCCGTTCGGAACTTGCGTTCAAGCATATCGTCGACGACAAATGGTCCGAGCTCGCCTACATGGGGCTCGTGCACGAGCCGCTCTTCTACGCGTTGAACGCGTTCATCGACAAGACCCAGGAGAGGGCGAGCGGTTTCGTGGACCTCGGCCTGTATAAGGGCAGCGTCAGGGTGCTCGGCCGGAGCTCGGACCTCGCGCTGTATTCGGACGACCTGGTCTCCTTCGACTCGACGACGATCGACCAGAACCATGCCGTCGGGTTCTCGAACTACTTCGGGCTGCAGGCGCGTCTCTTCCAGAACCTTAAAAGACGTTGAAGAGGTGCTCAGAGCACCTTCTTCCCGGCTTCTTTTCCCGGCGTACACTCGAAGACATCGGTGATCTTGATGACGATGAGCGATTTCGCCGGGTATTTGTCGCTCTTTGCCTTCACCTGAGCCCGGAATTTCTCGTAATCGGGGCCGGATGTCTTGATCTCCGTCGAGCCTTTTACCTGGAAGCAGCGCTTGGATTCCGGGTCGTAGAAGTAGAGAGCCACCACCGGGTTCTCTTTGAGGTTATCAAGCGTCTTTGCCATGTAGTTGTCCATGATCCAGACAGTGTCGTCGCTGACGAGCTGGATCGACGCCATCGGCGCCACGTTCGGGACGCCGTTCTTCGAGGCGGTGGCCATCGGCATGACTTTGGTTTTGGTAAATACTTCCTTAATCTCACCTGAAAGCGCAACCATACGGTTCACCAATCCCTGGAAGCGGAACGGGCGCTCTCGGGCGCCGGAACCGTTCCGGTAACGGGATTATCCGCGCCGTGCATATATAAGCGCTCTGTCGGAGCCGTGCAACGACGGCGGACTCCGGAGATTCGAGACGGCCGGCGGCCTTCAGGGCCGGCCCCCTATCCGAATCAGCAGACCCCTCCCCGGGAACCGGTATACGGCTGCCCGTCCCCTCTATGGGACCCCCCAATCTCTCACGTGCTCTCCCGGGTTCCGGACGCCGTAGGGTAGTATGGAAAAATATAAGCCGCGAGACAGGGAAAAGACTACTATGTGTGCCCGCTTTCTGGAGCGCTTTTTCAAACCTGCACCCCATATCGTCGAAAGCCCGCCTCCGCCGTCACTCTCCCACGGACCG
>ENA-UOOK01006131-UOOK01006131.1-fermentation-metagenome-genome-assembly--contig:-NODE-6131-length-11674-cov-5.790343_pt1 | contig 11674 bp, 5 predicted proteins | sample MGYA00245777_ERZ724023 | MGnify/ENA primary metagenome ERZ724023 (study PRJEB28704, sample SAMN03018312) | fermentation metagenome | biome: anthropogenic terrestrial biome; feature: soil; material... | reverse complement strand
AAAAAATCGGTGACTATGGTGGAATGGAAAGATGGAGGACAAGAGGTTACGGAGATTCCAGTTTGCCCGCCAAAAAAAGTCCGGGTGATTTCGGGGAAATTTGAAGAGCTTTTGCAAGATGCCAAAGAAAATTCAAGCGAAGATTATCTTTTTGCCGAGCTTTGTGATACAAAACCAGTTTATCTGCCTCTTGATCAGCTGCGACCCTATTATCCAAACCTTCTTGGGCTTTCGAGTCAATGGCTTCTTTCCAAGGGGGAAGGAGATAATCAGAAATTACGGGAACAAATTCATCACAGAGCGGACGATTTGATGATTTTTGAAGAGTTTATGAAACAAATTTGCGGAATAGAGGCAGACGAGGAAGATAAAAAACTAATTCAGAAAATGCTTCGTATAGATTTGGAAGAAGAGGGGGAGAAAGCCGAATGAAAGCACTTTTTTTGCGTATGAAAGCATTCGGCTGCTATCTGCACGAAACAAGTCTTGACTTTGAAAGCCTCGGGGAACATCCGCTGTTTTTGATTACCGGAAATACCGGCGGCGGAAAGACAACGATTTTGGATGCGATGTGCTTTGCACTTTATGGAAAAGCAACCGGAGGGCAACGCAGCTGGGACAGTATGCGCAGTCTTTCTGCCGCGATGAAAGAAGAAACATTTGTGGAGTTTACGTTTGCTCTTTCGGGGAAAATCTATAAATTTTATCGTGAGCAGAAGCATTATGCCGGGCGCGGTACCGGAGAGGAAAAAATTAAAGAGACAAACGAGTGCTGGGAAAAAGATAATACGGGAGAATGGAAACTCCTGGAATCTGGTTCCGACAAGACGATTCGGGAATGGGCGGAAAAGCTTTTGGGATTGAGCTGCGAGCAGTTTTCTCAAGTTGTAGTGTTGCCGCAGGGGGATTTTCTGCGGCTTTTAATGTCCAATTCCATGAAAAAAGCCTCATTGCTGCAGACTCTTTTTCATGCGGGAAAATGGAAAGTTCTGACGCAGAGGATGCGGGAGAAGGAACGTGCGCTTTCTCGGGAAGCAGGAGAAAATTTAGCATCTAAAAATTCTATTTTGGAACGGGAATCTTCTTCTAGCGGGGAAGAACTGGAAAATTTCTGTAAAAATCAGAGAATTAAGATCAGTGAACTAATTAAAGAACATGAAAAAGTGCAGACAGAACTTGAGAGGCAGAATCGTGCATATCAAATGGCAGCTGCCTTGGATACTTCCCAAAAAATGTTGATTAGCTGCCGCAAAGAGCAGGAAGAATCTTCTCAGCGGGCGAAAAATGCGGCGGAGGAAAAGAAACAGGCAGAAGCTTTTTTACCAAAGGCAGACGAAGCAAAGAAAAAGGCGGATTCTTTGAGGGAAAAGCGAGGCAGTTTTCGGATGGCTCTGGAAGGGGTCAACAGACTGCAGTCCGTTGAGGAGCATTGCCGGCAGTTAAAAAAGCAGGTGGAAGAGCAGAGAAGAGTAGAAGAAGCAGCGGAAAAAGAATGGAATGAAACCTCGGCTAGATGTGAAAAAGGAAATGCTTACATTGAAGAAATTAGTGAGACGGCTTCTTCTTTGCCGTCCTTATCAGCTCAGATAGAGCAGGAGATCAACAAAAATGCAGCGGCGGCGGTAGCGATTCATCTTGAAAAGGGAAAACCATGTCCGGTCTGTGGCTCTTTAGAGCACCCGATTCCTGCAGAGCCTTCGCTGATTCTACAGGTACTCATAAAGCGCCGGAAGGAGACCGAAGAGACTGTAGAAAAGCTTGAAAAAGCGCGCAAAAAATTAAAACTGCTGGAGCAGGAACGGGAAAAAGCCCGGGATCAGGTGCAGCTGGCAGAAAAGGCACAGAATCTACTGGGGCAGTCTTTGGCGGCAGAAGAAGCAAAGATTGAGGAACTTTCTAAAACGGTACAGGGAAATTCTTCGGCAGCAGAATTAAAATCCGTTCTGGAGAAAATAGAAAGATCGGTCTTTGACTGTGAAAAGATGGAAAAGGAGATCACGGAGCGGCTGCAGCTGGCACAGCGCTCAATGGCAGCAGCGGCAGCTTCACTGGAAAGTGCTAAAAAGGCGTTCCTGAATGCGCAGGAAACAGACCGCAGGGCACTAGAAGCATATCATATGGCTTATGGGGAGCAGGCAGAGCGCCCGAATGTTGAAGCGATTGGACAGACGCGAAAAGAAGCGCAGGATCATGTTGCTGAACTTTCAGCTCAAAAGGGTGCTGCACAGGAACGGCTGCAGAGTGCAGAAAAGTCTTTGGAACAGTTAAAACAGTTGGAATCACAGGGCGAAAAGCTTCAGGAGCAGTACGCGAGAGTAAGCCGCCTTGCTAAATTGCTTTCCGGGGATTCTGCGATGAAAATACCCATTCAGAATTTTGTATTGGGCGTGATGCTGGACGAAATTCTGCAGAGTGCAAATCTCTTTTTTGCTGATCTTTCCGGAAACCGTTATCAGCTGATTCGAGCAACAGAAGAAAGCAATGGAAATGCAAGGGGCGGGCTTGATTTACGCGTTCTGGATGCCGCGGCAGGCGGGGCAAGGGAAGTGGCAACGCTTTCCGGCGGAGAACTTTTTCTAGCGTCTCTTTCGTTGGCATTTGGACTTTCCGATGTGGTGCAGAGTACTTCCGGCAGTGTCCGTCTGGATTCCATTTTTATTGATGAGGGTTTCGGAAGTTTGGATCAGGAGACGCTGGATACCGCTATGAATGCGCTTTTGCGCCTTCAGCAGAGCGGCAGAACGGTAGGAATCATTTCTCATGTGACCGAATTAGAGAGTGCGATCCCTCTGCAGGTAAGAGTCGGGAAACTTTCCGATGGAACAGGAACTCTGCGTGTAAAAACTTTATAAGAATTAAAAAACGGATTGCCGAAAGTTTTTGGTAATCCGTTTTTATGATTTTTGATGAAGGTTAAGAAGACTCAAGAGATTGAAAAAGAAGCCGCACCTCTGCGCAAAGACCGCGGTGATCTTCATTTTTAAGCTCAGGGTCTTCTGCTAAAAGAGAGCGGGCAATCGTTTGCGTTCGCTTTAGAACTGCCAAATCAGTGTTGATGTCGGCAATCTTTAATTGGGGAAGACCGTGCTGCCGATCTCCAAAAAAGTCTCCGGGGCCACGCAGCTTTAAATCCCGGTCGGCAATTTCAAAGCCGTCCTGTGTTTCACACATTGCTTTCATTCGTGCCTGTGCATTATCGTTTTGCGCGTCGGAAATCAAAATACAATAGGACTGAAATTTGCCGCGCCCAACTCGTCCACGCAGCTGATGCAGCTGTGAAAGCCCATACTGTTCCGCATTTTCAATCAGCATAACGGTCGCATTCGGCACATCTACGCCAACTTCGACAACGGTTGTTGAGACGAGAATATCAAGGTTTCCAGCAGAAAAATCTTCCATGATTTTGTCTTTCTCTGTCGCTTTCATTCGTCCGTGGAGAGAGCCGATTCGGCAGGAAGGAAGCTCTTTCTTAAGCTTTTTTGCATATTCTGTAACGCTGGCTTTTTCGCTTCCGTCCTCGATCATGGGGCAGATCACATAGCATTGCCGATGAAGCTTTACTTGCTTTTCGAGAAAGCCAAATGCACGTTGGCGTTTGTCTCCAGTAATCCAGAAGGTTTTGATTTTTTGCCTGCCGGGAGGAAGCTCGTCAATAACCGAGAGATCCAGATCTCCGTAAATAATAAGCGCCAGTGTCCGCGGAATCGGCGTTGCGCTCATGACAAGCACATGGGTGCCTTTTGATTTTTCCGCAAGTTCTGCCCTCTGCCGAACGCCGAACCGGTGTTGTTCGTCCGTGATCACAAGACCGAGATTTTGGAACTGCACATCCTGCGTAAGAATTGCATGGGTGCCGATCAGAACATCAATTTCTCCCGAAAGCAGGGCGGATTTTATTTCTCGTTTTTCTTTTGCTTTCATCGAGCCGGTCAAAAGGCCAACACGGATTCCGCATTTTCCGAGAAGGGGAAAAAGCGAAGCGAAATGCTGATGAGCGAGAATATCAGTCGGGACCATCAGTGCCGATTGAATCTTATTTTTCGCCATCGTATGGCAAAGCGCTGCTGCAACAACGGTTTTACCACTGCCAACGTCGCCTTGAATCAGACGATTCATCGGGTTTCCGCTCATTAGGTCCGCAATGGATTCTTCTACGGCACGTTTTTGTGCATTGGTGGGGGAAAAGGGAAGAAGGTTCCAAAATTCCTTTGTGTATTCAGCTTTGACACAAAATTTGCTCTTTTCGCGGGTGTGGCTTTTCATGGAAAGAAGCCCCAGCTGCAGCACAAGAAGTTCTTCAAAAATCAGCCGTCTGCGGGCGGTTTCCATTGATTCGGTGTCTTTGGGGCAATGAATGTTTTCGAGAGCAAACCGCAGATAGCAAAGCCCTTCTTCTTTGCGTAGAGAAGAAGGAAGCGGATCTTTGATCGTTTCCGGTAGCAAACGCAAAGCTTCGCGGACTGCATTTTCGATCATACGGCTGGTAAGTCCCTTTGTCTGCGGATAGATTGGCCGAAGCCCTGTACAGCGTCCTTCTAAAAGGAATGCAGGAGAAGCCATTTCTTTGTGCCCGAAATTTTCCGTTACTTTTCCGTAAAAAATGTAGGTGCTGTCAGGAATCAGTAAGTGCGGGATATAGGGATTATTAAAAAAAGTAAGATTCAAAATGCCGGTTTCATCTTCTGCAGTACCTTTAATCAGAATCATTCCGCCATGAGTCCGAACGGGAGAGCCAATTGAAGAAACTGTTGCCCGAATGGCACAGACAGTCCCTGGAACAGTCTCAAAAATGGTGGAACGATGGTTCCAGTCTTCGTAGGTACGTGGATAAAGACGCAATAAAGCGCCGACAGAAAGCACTCCGATTTTTTGGAAAAGAGGAGCACGCTTTTTGCCGACGCCTTTTAAATTTGTAATTGAAACCGAAAAAAGAGACACGAAAAACCCCAACCTTTTTGGTGGTTTTCAATTGGAATTATTCAACTGAAATGATAAAGTAATAAACCGGTTGACCACCGTTGACTAAAGTAACTTCAATATCGGAACTTACATGAGATTTAATGCGGGTATAGGCGTCATTGGCCTGTTCTTCGGTTACATCCTGACCGTAGATAACAGTGATAAAGGAGGTAGCACGATTCACCATGGAGCGGGTCAACTTGCTGCAAGTATGAACGTAATCTTTTTCAATAAACTTCATCTTGCCATTTTCAAGTCCAAGAATGTCACCCTGTTTCATTTTATGGCCGCCAAACTCACTGTCACGAGCAGCAAAAGTGACCATGCCGGTGTTCACATTCCCGGCAGCTTCCATCATTTTAACGGAATTTTCTTCCGTAGTGGCTTCCGGATCATAAGAAAGCATGGCAGAAAGCCCCTGCGGAATCGTACGAGTAGGCAAAACAATGACTTTACGGTCGGTGATGAGTGGAATGCACTGTTCAGCAGCCATAATAATATTTTTATTATTCGGCAGAATCATGACATTTTTTGCCGGAGTTGCTTTGATAGCTTCCAGAATATCTTCTGTACTGGGGTTCATCGTTTGGCCGCCGCTCACAACGTGAGTGCATCCAAGATCCTTAAAGAGGGTTGCTAGTCCTTCCCCTGCGGCTACAGAAATAAATCCGATTTGTTCCGTAGGTTCTGCAGACTTTAGTCCCTCTTTTTCAAGCTCTTCTTTTTTAGCAGCTTCTGTTGCCTGTGCTTTGCGATGCTGTTCTTTCATGTTGTCAACTTTTACAGTCAGCAGCTGACCAAAGACGAGAGCAGCTTCCAGAGCATTTCCGGGATCCTCTGTATGCACATGAACTTTGATGATCTCATCGTCTGAAACCACTACAACACAATCGCCCATGGTTTCGAGGAAAGTACGAAGTTCTTCCGGATCTTTCTGAACTTCAGGATTACGCCCGACAATAAATTCAGTGCAATAAGTGTAGTGAATTTCCTGATCAAACTCAGCAGCAGCATTGCGGAAGAAATCATCGCTTAAAGTAGCAGCAGCATTTTTTTCTTCTTCGTCCCCATCATTTTCAATGATGACGCCGTCACGAAAAACACTCATCATACCCTCAAAAATGTAGCAAAGCCCTTTTCCGCCTGCATCCACGACACCGGCTTTTTTAAGGACCGGTAAAAGTTCAGGCGTATTTTCCAGAGCTTCTGCAGCGCCTTTACAAACGGCACTCCATACATAAACCGGATCATCATCGATTGCTGCGGCAGCTTTTCCCTTTTCGCAGGCAACACGGGAGACGGTTAAAATTGTTCCTTCAGCGGGTTTCATAACTGCCTTATAGGCAGCTTCCACACCCATTCCCAGTGCATTGACAAAATCGCTTCCGCCAAGCGTGTCCATTCCTTCCGTTCCTTTTGAGAACCCACGGAAAAGCAAAGAAAGAATGACTCCGGAATTTCCACGGGCACCACGCAATAGGGCACTTGCTGCAATGTGGGCCACTTCACCGGCTGTTTTTTCTTCTTTTACTTTTTCAAGTTCAGCGGCAGCGTTTCCGATAGTCATAGACATATTAGTTCCGGTATCTCCATCTGGGACCGGAAAAATATTCAGTTTATCAATGCTGGATTTATGCTTTGCGATATTGTTCGCAGCTGAAATCATAGCGTTGCGAAGATCAGTTCCGTTGATCATATCGACACTCCTCTTCATAAGGCGGTTCAGACCGCTTCCATGCTTTTAATATCCAATATTATATCACAATCGATAAATGGATTCAACCTGAATCTTTTCCGCTGTGATGGGACAATATGTGTAAAAGATAAAACACTTTTAAGTGAGCTCAATTCGCTCTGCAGAAAGGCAGCGCCCGGTTTTTTCATCAATGCCAAAGAGACATCCGTCCATTTTGCAGGGGCCTTCCTGCAAAAGATCAAAACGAACCGGCATTTTGGTGCGGGCTTTCTCAATGGTCAGTTCCGGTTTGACCCCCAATACAGATTCGATCGTACCGGTCATTCCAAGGTCGGAAATGTAGCCTGTGCTTTTTGGCAGCAGACAGTCATCCGCTGTTTGAACATGGGTGTGAGTTCCCCAAATTGCACTGACCTTTCCATCCAAATAATAGGCGAGACTGCGCTTTTCTCCGGTCGCTTCTGCATGAAAATCCACCACGGTAATTTTGGGCGCGTCTTTTAAAAGACGATCGGCGCAATCGTAGGGAGATTCCATGGATTCCAGATAAACAACTCCCATCAAGTTGAGAATTCCCACCTGAATGCGGCCCATATCAACCACGGTAAATCCTCTTCCCGGGGCGGAAGCAGGAAAATTTGCCGGTCGCAAAAGCGTTTCGCAGGTGTCATAAAGCTCATAGCTTTCTTTTCTGCGAAAACTGTGATTGCCGCCTGTAAGAACATCGACGCCGCTGTCGAAAAGATAGCGTGCAGAGGAAGGGGTTAGGCCATTGCCGTCGGCGCTGTTTTCGCCGTTAGCGATTACCAGATCGATTCCTTTATATTTTTTAAAAGCGGGCAGTTTTTCCCGGAGAAATCGGCATCCAATACTGCCGACAACATCTCCGATGGCAAAAAGATTCATTTTAGAATTCCTCGATTCTATTTTCAACTGTTTCCTATTATGAAGGAAAAAATTCCAAAAGGCAAGAGCGGTACAGCTTTAAAGCATAAAAAACGCCTGTCTGAACAATCAGACAGGCGTAAGATTTCAAAAGAAAAGCATGCGGCTCAACCGCAAAAGTTTATTTTGCATAGTCAGAAGCGCGGCTCTCACGAATAATGTTTACCTTGATCTGACCGGGATATTCAAGCTCATTTTCAATCTTGTTACAAATTTCGCGGGCAAGCAGAACCATCTGATCGTCACTGATGACTTCAGGCTTTACCATTACGCGGATTTCGCGACCTGCTTGGATGGCATAGCAGCTTGCAACCCCTTCAAAACTGGAAGCGACTTCTTCAAGCTTTTCAAGGCGCTTGATGTAGTTTTCCAGATTCTCTCTCCTAGCGCCGGGACGAGCGGCACTGATTGCATCGGCAGCCTGAACAAGACAGGCAATTACCGTTTTAGGTTCAATATCATTGTGGTGTGCGGCAATCGCATGGATGATTGCTTCGCTTTCCTTGTACTTACGGGCGACATCAACACCGATATCTACATGGGAACCTTCCATCTCATGATCCAGAGATTTTCCAATATCATGTAAAAGACCGGCTCTTCTCGCAACAGTCGGATCCATTCCGAGTTCACTTGCCATAATTCCACAAAGGGAAGCAACTTCAAGAGAGTGATTGAGCACATTCTGCCCATAGCTGGTACGATAACGCAATCGTCCCAGAAGTTTGATCAATTCAGGATGCAGACCGTTTACACCGGCCTCAATAACAGCTCGTTCACCTTCCTGCTTAATGGTCGCGTCCACTTCATGGCGGGCTTTATCCACCATTTCTTCGATTCTGGCTGGATGAATCCGGCCATCGGAGATCAGTTTTTCCAATGCAATTCGTGCAATTTCGCGGCGAACCGGATCAAAACTGGAAATGGTAATTGCTTCTGGTGTGTCATCAATAATCAGATCGACTCCGGTCATCGTTTCAATTGCCCGGATATTGCGTCCCTCACGGCCGATAATGCGGCCTTTCATTTCATCGTTTGGCAGCGGAACAACGCTGATGGTCGCTTCTGCTACATGGTCTGCAGCACAGCGCTGAATTGCCATAGAGATAATCTCTCGAGCCATTTGGTCGGAATTATCTTTCAGCTGCTGCTCCATGGTCATCAGCTTGGCTGCTTTTTCATGAGTCAGCTCATTGTCAAGGTCTTTGAGCAGATATTCTTTTGCCTGATCTGCTGTATAACCAGAGATCTTTTCCAGCATTTCCAACTGACTCTTTTTAACCTCTTCTGCATCTTGAAGCTTTTGATCGGCATCTTTGAGCTTTTGCTGCAGAACTTCGGATTTTGCATCAAATGTTTCTGATTTTTTGTCTAGAAATTCTTCCTTTTGCTGGATTCTCCGTTCTTGTCGCTGTACTTCTTTACGGCGGTCGTTGATTTCCTTTTCCGCTTCTGAGCGCAGCTTATGCAACTCATCTTTTCCTTCCAGCAAGGTTTCTTTCTTTTTGGATTCTGCATTTTTTAGCGCATCGCTTACGATTCGCTTGGCTTCTTCTTCTGCAGAGCCAATTGCAGCTTCAGCTGCCTTTTTTCGATGTGCAGAACCGGCAAAAAAGCACACAACACCAGCCACCGCTGCACAAATTGCTGCGATGAGGATTGCTGTGAAAGTATTCAATTTTAGGGGCACCTCCTTTTAAAAAATTTTTTTAAGAAATTGATTTTGAAAATATTAAGAAAATTGGGTACGTCATTCCCAAAAATGCAGTCATGTGTTTTCCACTCTTGCATTCTTTACAATTGTATACCGCAAAGAGGGGGGTTGTCAAGAATGGATCCTCCTTTTCCAAAGGGTTCTGCAGTCAAAAGAAATTTGGAATAAAAATTCTGATCGCTTGACAAGGAAAGAAAACGGTGATAACATAACTTTTATCCGGAGATTGCCGGGCAATATTTAAAATAAAAAGCGATGACGAGGAAGCCGCAGATCGATTTTGGATCAGAGAGCAAAAGTCTTAGGCTGAAAGCTTTTGCACCGAATATAACTGCAAGGACTACCACCTCCGAGCTGCGTGCTGAAGAAGTATGCCGGAAAAGCACCGTTAGAAGCTTTTCAATGAGTCCCGTTTTAAGCGGGAGAATATGGGTGGAACCGTGAGACAAATCAAGTCTTGCCCCATTTTAGGTGGGGCAGGGCTTTTTTATTTTATCAGCTGCCTCTCTAAAAATATTATATAGAAAGAAAAGGAGCAGAAAAATGATTCAGGTATCTTTAAAAGGCAAACCAAGGGAATTTGAATCCGGAATCACAGTTGCAGAAGTTGCCAAAAGCATCGGAATGGGACTTTATAAGGCTGCCTGCGCTGGAAAGCTGAATGGAAAAGTGGTCGATCTGCGGACTCCACTAACAGAGGACTGTGAGCTGGAGATTTTAACGTTTGACCAGGTGGACGGCAAGCGTGCTTATTGGCACACTACCTCTCATATTATGGCGCAAGCGGTTCAGCACTTGTTCCCTGATGCGAAATTTGCGATTGGGCCTGCAATCGATAATGGATTTTACTATGATTTTGATTTGCCCAGAACGCTCACCCCAGAAGATCTTACTGCGATTGAAACTGAGATGAAAAAGATTATCAAGGAAGATATTCCATTAGAGCGGGTAGAGATGTCGGCACAGGACGCATTGAAGCTGATGAAGGATTTACATCAGGATTACAAAGTGGAACTGATTGAAGAACACAGCGGCAAGGGCGAAAAAATCACTTTCTATAAACAGGGTGATTATATTGACCTTTGTGCCGGCCCTCATCTTTTGAGCACAGGAAAAGTAAAAGCTGTCAAATTGACGAACTGCACCGGCGCTTATTGGCGTGCAGATGCTAAAAATAAGATGCTGCAGCGTGTTTACGGAATTTCTTTCCCGAAGAGTGCGGATCTTGATACCTATGTAAAAATGCTGGAAGAAGCAAAAAAGCGGGATCATCGTAAACTGGGAAAAGAACTGGAGCTCTTTACAATCATGGATGAAGGCCCTGGATTTCCGTTCTTCCTGCCAAAGGGAATGATTCTCAAAAATCTGCTGCTGGATTACTGGCGCGAAGTGCATAAGAAGGCCGGCTATCAGGAAATCAGCACGCCGGTGATTTTGAGCCGGAAGCTTTGGGAGCGCAGCGGACACTGGGCACATTATAAGAATAATATGTATACTACGGTGATCGACGACGAAGATTATGCAATCAAGCCGATGAACTGCCCCGGTGGAATGCTGGTCTATAAGACAAAGATGCGTTCCTATAAAGATCTGCCGCTGAGAATGGGTGAGATTGGTCTTGTCCATCGTCATGAGCTTTCCGGTGCTTTGCATGGCTTAATGCGTGTGCGCTGCTTCAATCAGGATGATGCGCATATCTTTATGACGCCTGATCAGATGAAAGATGAGATCAAAGGCGTGGTGCGCTTAATCGACAGCGTTTATAAGACTTTTGGATTCCCATATCATATTGAACTTTCGACCATGCCGGAAGATCATATGGGAGATAAGGCAACTTGGGATAACGCAACGAACGTTTTGCGCGAAGCGATTACGGAGCTCGGGTATGACTATGATATCAATGAGGGCGACGGCGCATTCTATGGCCCGAAGCTTGATTTTCATCTGCAGGACTGCTTAGGCCGTACATGGCAGTGCGGAACTATTCAGTTGGACTTCCAGCTGCCAGAGCGTTTTGAACTGGAATATACAGGCGCAGATGGGCAAAAGCATCGTCCGATTATGATTCACCGCGTTGTATTTGGTTCGGTGGAGCGCTTTATTGGAATTCTTACCGAGCACTTTGCCGGTGCATTTCCGATGTGGCTTTCTCCGGTGCAGGTACAGATTCTGCCGATTAGTGAACGCCATCACGATTATTGTGAAAAGCTGCAGAAAGAATTGGAAGATGCCGGTCTGCGGGTAGAAAGCGATATGAGAAATGAAAAGATCGGTTATAAGATTCGTGAAGCACAACTGCAGAAGACCCCTTATATGCTGGTAATTGGCGATAAGGAAGTTGAGAGCGGAGAAATTTCTGTACG
>ENA-UOOK01006130-UOOK01006130.1-fermentation-metagenome-genome-assembly--contig:-NODE-6130-length-11675-cov-2.653442_pt1 | contig 11675 bp, 11 predicted proteins | sample MGYA00245777_ERZ724023 | MGnify/ENA primary metagenome ERZ724023 (study PRJEB28704, sample SAMN03018312) | fermentation metagenome | biome: anthropogenic terrestrial biome; feature: soil; material... | reverse complement strand
TGTCACCCTCGGCCGCTTCTTCCCCTTCCTTCTCCTCCAGAAAGGGGTTTTCCTCCAATTCCTTCTGGATGTACTCGGACAGCTCCAAGGTGGACATCTGCAGAATGGCAATAGCCTGCCGCAATTCGGGAGTCATCAAGAGCTTTTGTTGTTGTTCAAGGAAAACATCGTGTGTTAGTCGCATAAGCTTCCCCCGCTCGGTCGCTGTATACTAAGTTTATTCTCTCCCAGTCGCTTTTAATCCTGCTTCCCCAGGATTTGCAAGCGTTCCTCGGCCATCTTTTCCAGTTTGCGCATGCGATAGGCCACCCCCGATTTGCTCAACGGCGTCGCCATCATTTCTCCCAGCTCCCGGAGACTATGATCCGGATACTCCAGCCTCAGCCGGGCCAGTTCCCGGAGTTCGGGGGGCAGGTTGCCCCAGCCCTGTATCCGGGTCAGCTTGCGTATGCAATCCATCTGCCGCACCGAGGCATCCACGGTCTTGCCCAAATTGGCGGTTTCACAGTTTACCTGGCGGTTGACATCATTGCGCATGGATTTAAGGATGCGTACATTTTCAAACTCCAGCAGGGCGGTACTGGCACCGACCACCCGCAGAAAATCACTTATCTGATCGCTTTCTTTGATATAAAGAACCAGATTGCCCTTTCTTTCAAATTGGCGGGCTTCGATGCCGAAACGGGCCATTATTTGCTTCAGTTCTTCCGCCAGCCGGCTTTCCGTGACAATGAGCTCCAGGTGATATTCGCCCTCGGGGCGGTTGACGAACCCGCGGTTCAAAAAAACCCCCCGCAGAAAGGCGCGCTTGCAGCAAATTTTGCTGGTAAGAGATTTACGCCGGGAACGCCTCGGCTCTCCCAGTTGCAATTCGGTCATAAGCGACCGTTGCCCGGCAGGAATGATGGTTTTCACCTCGTAAATCCGGTTTCTCCCGAAACGTTTGCGGGTTTCCATGCGCACCGACGACTGCAGGCCATAAGTTTGTTTAAAGAGTTTAAAGACCTTGCGAGCGGTGGCGGCATTTTCCATTTCCGTGCCCAGGATCAGATCGGTACCCTGTTCCTCCATCCTGATACTGGCGGTTTGCAGCAGAGCAGACAACTCTGCCCGGCAACAGCATTCCCTTTCGGGCATTTCCCGGGCCAGTTCATTACGTACATCATGAGAAAAACTCATTCTATCGCTTCCTTAAAAAGTGCGCCGGGGGCGGTTTTCATCCGACCTTCCCCCACAACACCTTCATTATGGCTGCAGCCAGTTTATCCGGGTCATGCCAGGCCACTTCCCGATCTGAAACCAGATCTCGTTCCACCACCTGTACGCCCAGCCGGGCAATTTCCTCCCGGGTGGCGGTTACCGGGATGGCCTCTTCTTCTTTATATCTTTTCAACCGGGGCTCATCTATACTCCCGGTGTTGATGACCATGTAGTCAAAAATCTGCTCACCAATGTGCTTGAGAATGACCTGGAGATGGTCAACCGCGTCATAACCGTCGGTTTCCCCTCGTTCGGTCATAATGTTGCTGACATAAAAGGTAACCGCACTGGAAGCGGCAATGGCCTCCACCACTCCCTCCACCAACAGGTTGGGAATAATGCTGGTATAAAGACTGCCCGGTCCGATAATCACCGCATCCGCTTCACGAATGGCCTCCAGGGTTTCCGGAATAGGCTGGCAGTAGGGCGTCAGGAACAGTTCCTCAATGGGTTGCCCGTAATTGCGAATGGAAGTCTCGCCGAAAACTGTCTCCCCGTCGCTCATAACCGCCCCCAGCACTACATGTTCCAGGGTGGCGGGTAAAACCTGCCCACGCACTGCCAGAACTGTACTCACCTCACGTATCGCCGATACAAAGTCGCCGGTTATTTCTGTGAGGGCTACCAACAGCAGGTTGCCCAGGTTATGCCCCTGCAGGCTCCCCCCCTGTTGAAAACGATGTTGAATTACCCGGTCCATAAGGGTTTCCGTTTCTGCCAGGGCCACCAGGCAATTGCGGATATCCCCCGGGGGCAGCACTCCCATTTCGGCTCTCAGGCGCCCGGAACTTCCCCCGTCGTCACTGACCGTTACCACCGCAGTTATCTGGGAGGTGTATTTTTTCAAGCCCTTCAGCAATACCGAAAGGCCGGTTCCCCCCCCAATCACCACCAACCTGGGCTCATGAAGAGAAGGTCTCATTTACTCCTCCAATTTGTATTTTGCCACATCTCTATGCCGGACTATCGCGCTATATCCCAGCCGTTTAAGCTGACGCCCGGTGTATTCCGCCAGTACCACGGAGCGATGCTGCCCGCCGGTGCAGCCAATGGCAATGGCCAGGGTGGTCTTACCTTCAGCAATATAATACGGAATAAGAAAGCGCAGCAGATTGAGAAACCGGCGGCTGAATGATTTGGTTACCGGGGCATCGAGAACGAATTGCTCTACTGCACGGTCTTTCCCGGTCAGCATGCGCAGGTCGGGATTGTAGAAAGGGTTGGCCAGAAAGCGGACGTCCATGACGATATCTGAATCCAGGGGAATACCCCATTTATAGCCAAATGAAACCACGTTCACCGTAAATTCGGCGCTCTGATCCTCACTAAAGAGGCCCAGCAGCTTTTCTTTGAGTTCCCGCGGGGAGAGCTCGGAGGTATCAATGATAATATTGGCCCGGCCCCGCAGTTCTTCCAGCATTTTTCGTTCCATACCTATGGCATCCAGCAGACGTTCACCGCTGGCCAGGGGGTGGCGGCGGCGTGATTCCTTAAAACGGCGTACCAGTACTTGATCAGATGCCTCCAGGAACAGGATTTGGTAGGGAATGCGGGCCGAGGTCATTTCCTCCAGGGCCTGAGTCAGATCCGGAAAGAACTCCCCGCCGCGGGCATCAGTTACCAGGGCCACCTTGTCGACTTTTCCTTCGGATTGCAGTCCCAGTTCAATGAACTTGAGCAACAAGGCCGGGGGAAGGTTGTCCACACAATAGTAACCCATGTCTTCCAGGCAGTTGACCGCCTGGGACTTGCCAGCGCCGGACAGCCCGGTAATAATTAGTACCTGCAGTTTGTCATCCTTTTGTCCCATGCCCAACGGCCTCCCCCTCAACCCGGTTTGCCACTCGCTCCCCGGCAATGCCCAGCCGCTGAATTACGCTTTCCCCGTAAGTCAGCTCGCCCACCGTCTCCCGGAAATGGGCATCACTGTTGACGATAAACTCAACTCCCACCTGCTCTGCTTCCATTATATCAGAAATGCCGGGATGCTCATGACCGCAATTAATCTCAAAGCAGACCCCCTTGCGAACACAGGCCCGGGCTACCTCGGTTACGTTGATGCGGAAAAAAAGTCCCGGATGGGCGAGAATGTCGAGGCGGGGGTTCTGGCAAATGGCTTCCACCGAAGCTTTGGTGTTATTATTGATGGCTTTTTCGCGCGCGCCCCGGCCCAAATGGCGCAGGGAGTTCCGGACAAATATCCCCCAGCCGTCCCCCACTGAGGTGGGCAGGGTATAGGGGTGCAGACCGGCAATGAGGATATCCAGTTCATCAATCACTTCCGGAGGGATGTCCAGGGTCCCTTTCAGGTCACGGATATTGGCCTCCGCCCCCAGCAGGAGCTTTACTTCCGGGAAAGCGGGCTGCAGGCGCTCGATTTCCCGGCGCTGCGCCAGGTAATCGCGGCTGTTTTTTACCCCAATTCCCGCCGCCAGCGGTCCGTGGTCGGTAACCGCCACCTCCCGCAGACCGCGTTTTTTTGCCGCCCGGGCTATTTCCTCGTGGCTCTGCCTCCCATCACTGTGCCGGCTATGGGTATGATAATCGCCATAAAAGCTCATTTTCCCACCTCCACCCGTCAGGTCTAGCTTAACCGGGGTGAAGGGCACTTAACCACAAAACAGGGGGACGGTCCTCGCGTTTTATAAAACGCGAGGACCGTCCCCCTGTTTTATTTCTGGGCCAGTTCTGATTTGAGGTAGTCGATGACATTGACCGGGGTGGGGTTGATATCGTACTCCAGGGCCAGGTAGGTACTGGTATAGTCCCCCACATAGATAAGCGAGTAGAGGCGGGCCAAGGCCGAATCTCCCCGGCTGTTCACTGCCATGACCTCTTTCACCCGTCCCTCAATAATACCCCGGGTAATCTCCATCCTCTTCTGCACCCGGGGCTGGTCCAGATGGTCGCGCAGGATAATAACCACACTGCCAGAGATAAGGCTGGCCGGAACTTCAAAACCGACAACTTCATTATGATTTAGTTCGGGAAAAACATTATAGTAGGCCGGGCTCTTGGCATTCTCATTAATCTGGGCTTTCCAGCGCAGAGCGGCCACCTCGGAAAAACCACCGGCCCCCCAGATGATCGGCAGTGACCCTTTAAGAGATCGGGCAATCCTCCGGGCCGGATTTTGCTCCTCTTCAGCCCCGGGGTGAAGCTCCCCCCGCATTGCCTCCAACACGGCGGCTGTTTCCTTGATCTCGGTGCGCAGGGCGGGAAGCACCCCCAGTTCCTCCATGGCCAGAGCCAGCGGCGCAAACAGGAAACCGGTCGCAGCCCGGGGCACCAAACCACCCGGTATTTTTATCACTGCATTCCCGTCGTTCTCGGCCATTTCCGCCAGCTTTCCCCCGGTGGTGATGCAGAAAATAGCCGCCCCCTGCTTGCGGGCCCACTGGTAAGCACTGATGGTTTCTTCGGTATTTCCGGAATAACTTACCGCCACAAACAGGGTATCCTCGTTTACAAACGCCGGGATCTCGTACTCCCGATTCACAAAAACCGGGATGCGCGCCCGGGAGCGGGCGTAAACCCGTAAAATGTCCCCACCAATGGCGGAACCGCCCAATCCGGAAATCACTACCTGCCGGTAGGCGCGGCGGTATCCGCCCAGCCGACTGAAGTCCAGTTCCAGGCTGTGCGTAAACTGCTGCGGCAGTTCATAAAGAAAGTTCATCATGGTATCGGCCGTCATTTCCTGCAAGATAATATCCCCCTCATTACTTATTCCCAGGCTCAAACATGGTCCCATACCTTACCATTGCCAGGCATCCATACAACCCAATTTCGTTTCCCAGACGGGTAGTCTCCAGGCCCAGTCCCTGCAGATGCAGTGGAAATACCCCGGCCCTCACCATGCGAAAGATCGGCTCCACCAAAAGATCCTCCAGACCCAGCAGCATTCCTCCGCCCAGCACCACTTGGCCAGGGTTAAAAATATTGACCAGGTTGGCAATACCGGTGGCCAGGTAGACGGCGGCCCGGTCGATAATTTGCCGGGCCGCCCGCTCCCCGTCCCGGGCAGCGGTGCCTACTTCCCGGGCTGTCAGTGGTTGCCCGGGGAGCAGGTAATCGCTGAGATGATTCCCTTCTCCCCGCTCCAGAAGTTCCCGGGCCTGTTCGGCAATCGCCGTACCCGAGGCCAGGGCCTCCAGGCAGCCCCTGCGCCCGCAGCGGCAGCGGCGTCCCCCCGCCTCAATCACCATGTGGCCGAATTCCCCGGCCCCGCCGCGAATCCCGCGGTAGAGCCTGCCATCGCTAATAATGCCGCCGCCAATGCCGGTACTGACAGTCATATAGAGAAGATGGCGGACTTCCTCCCCTTGACCGAAATGGAACTCACCCAGGGCAGCCACATCGGTATCCTTTCCCACCAGCACTTCCCGGTGAAAACGTGTCTGTAGCTCCTGGCCGAGGTTAATGTTGCGCCAACCCAGATTAGGGGAATCCAGGACTACCCCCTCCGGGCAGGAAATGGGACCCGGACAGGCGACAGCAATCCCGTACAGGTCGCTGACCTTTCCCCCCCATGATGACAACATCTGGCCGGCCTGGCGGGCGATGCGATCCAGGGTGTCCCCGGGGGCCTCCTGCCCGCTGTTGGTGGGCGCACGCTCCTGCGCCAGAATCTGCCCTTCCCAGTCCAGAAGCCCATAAAGGATCTTGGTAGCCCCGATATCGATGCCCAGCACCAGCTTGCGCATAGCCCGCCTCCTCGTATTGGCAACCGACAGACACAGCAACCTTAATTGTGACCCGGCACTCAAGTGCCGGGAACCTCAGTAGTCCCCATAGGGGGATAACCCGGATTTAACACGATTTACACAGATTGGGTTTTAGTATCAAGGTATCCAGGTTACGACGTACTGACGGCTTATAGTTTAACCAGCGAGTAACTGCGGGTGCCCAGGCCGATTCTTTCGGCATGCTCGAGCTGGTATTTCCAGTCGATGCCCGGGTAGACTGCCTTGAACTTATCTTCCCCCGCGCCCACCCCTTCTATCACCGACCCGGGTAGAGCCGGCAGAGCGTTCACCAGGTCAACACAAGCCTGGTCCAGGGCTACCGGGTCGGTGGAAGCCAGCATGCCCACATCCTGAACTACCGGCTGATCATTAAAGGGGTTGCAATCGCAGTTGGGACTGATATCGTTTACAAAACTTATAAACAATGCTTTATCCTGCTTGCCGGTCAGCGCGCCCAGGGCGTATTCGGCTATTTTTTCCTGGCTGGCCTGAGGAGTAGTCCGCCAGCTCGGTTTAATGGCGGAAGAGGGACAGGTGACCACGCACTCACCGCAGCCCCAGCACTTCTCCTCCAGTATATGGGCCTTTAGCCCCCGTTTATTCCCTTCCCAGGCAACTATCTCGATGGCCTCCGCCGGACACCACTGGCCACAGCGTTCACAGCCCTTGCAGGCCTCTTCCGCCACCCGGGGCAGCACATCGGAGTGCATCTGTTGCTTCCCGCTGCGGGCTCCCAGCCCCATACCCATATTTTTTAAAGTGCCGCCAAAGCCGGTCAGTTCGTGCCCCTTGAAATGGGTCATGACCACCATGGCATCAGCATGAACTGCGGCACTGCCTATATTTACCTCCTGGAAATGCTGACCCTTCACCTTTACCTTGACGTAATCCTTCCCGGTCAGGCCATCGGCGATAATCACCGGGGCGCCGGTTACCGCGTAATCAAAGCCGTTGGCAATGGCGGCCTCGATGTGCTCCACCGCATTGGCCCGGGCTCCGACATACAGAGTATTGGCATCAGTAAGGAAGGGCTTGGCTCCCAGTTCCCGCAACAGGCCCACCATGCGGCGCACATAGGGGGTACGTATGTAGGCCAGATTCCCCGGTTCCCCGAAATGAATCTTGATAGCCACTAGATCTCCCCGGGAAACCACCTTCTTAAGCCCCGCCTTTTTCACCAGTCTCTCCATCCGGTCCAGCAGGTTGTTATCCCTGCTGCTATGCATATCAATAAGGTACACCCTGGATGACATTCTTTCCTCTCCTTTTGACACCGGGGGTTGTGCCATTTTTTCTTCTCCCCGGCGGCCATCTTTGCTGCTGCAACTTTCGTGAGCCATCAGTGTTCCCCGCAGTGGGATTTGCGCTGCTGGACGCCGGCTTCCCCCTATGACAGATCCTGCAGTACAAAACGGCGGATGGCTTCGGCCACCCCCTCCTCATCATTGCTCAGGGTAACGAAATCGGCCGCCTCTTTCACCTCAGGTTCAGCATTCCCCATAGCCACACCAATTCCCGCCCATTCCACCATGGACAGGTCGTTCAAACTATCACCAATGGCCATCACTTCCCGGCGTTCAATTCCATAATGCCGGGACAGGACCTCCAGCGCCTTTCCCTTGGTAGCGTCCCGATGCATAATTTCCAGAAAGCGGTTGCGATAACTGGTGATGTGCAGCTGGGAACCGAAGCGGGAGCGAATCTCTGCCTCTGTTTCCAGCAGCAGTTCCTCCTGGGCAGCCACCACCATAATTTCCGTAGCCTCGTGCTGCCGCAGGACCCCTTCAAAGTCATGGGTTATAATCGGTTCAATCCGGGCTATTTCCAAATACTGGCGGGCTAATTCCGGGACCTCCATCATGTACAGGTAATCGTTGCAATACATGTGATGCACTACCCCCCGCAATTGCAGCAGCTCCAGAATTTCTCCCGCCAGATCCCGGTGAATGGTCTTGTAATAAAATACCTCGTCAGACAGAAGGGTTTTCACCAGAGCACCCTGATAGGCGATCATGGGAATGTCCAGTTCCAGCTCGCGGGCATAGGGGGCCGCGGAGCGGAACATGCGCCCGGTAGCCACAGTAACCAGTACACCTGTTTCCCTCGCCCGGCGAATGACTTGCAAACATTGCGGGGAAATCCGTTGAGTGGAATCGAGCAGGGTATCGTCCAGATCAAGTGCCAGCATCTTTATCGCCATGTTCATCCTCCCAAACAAATAAGTTTCCGGAAACCAGATTCCCTCCCTAATCTCCACCTGCCCCATTCAGCCCCACCCGCATGTCAACCGCCTGAAAAAGCAGTCCTATAGCAAGAAGCCGAGCTCATAAGCCCGGCATTTTAATCCCCGTAATATTTTTTGCTTTAACGCCAGCGAAAATCCCGGTCGTCGACCAGCATACTGATGATAAAACTAATAATACTCAGGACCAGGGCACTGAGAATCGCCCAGCCAAAACCGTGAATATCAAATCCTTTAACGGTAACCGAAGTAATCCACAACATAAAGCCGTTAACGACCAGAGTGAACAGGCCCAGAGTGACGATGTTCAAGGGAAGGGTTAAAATCATCAGTAGAGGTCGAATCACCGCATTGATTATACCCAGGAAAATGGACCCCACAATAGCCCCCCAGGGCGTAAGTTGAAAATTAGGAATAAGTGCCGCTGTCAGAATAATGGCCAGTATGTTCAGAAGCCACCTCAAAATCCAACCCTGCATGCCAATCCCCCTTTCCTCTCTGCAATTTACTCAAGTATATCTATTTTACCGGCCCTTTGGCAATGTGTTCCGCCTTTTTTTGCCATGGTCGGTTTATTTCCCGGGAAATATTCTTTCTTCCCCATTAAAGGATGGTGCGATTGTTTTTATGACGAACAAATGCGCCATTAGCCCGCGAAACCTTGAAACGGAGTGACATCCCGGCGCTCATAATTGAGTGCGGGTCAGGGTACCCGGGGTTCCTGGCCTTTGTCTATAAATTTTCCCCATCCCGGGGGTGAAAATACTCATAAACTCTCCGGGCTGTTTTGCCGTTCATGCCAGGCACAGCCATGATCTCTTCCAGAGAAGCCTGGCGAATCCGTTTGACCGAACCAAGCTGGGACAGCAGAGCCTGCTTGCGCTGCGGACCAACCCCTTCAATCCGGTCCAGTTCCGATAGCTTAAGCTTTTTCCCCCGCCGCTGGCGATTGTATTCCACCGCAAAGCGGTGCGCCTCGTCCCGCAATCGCTGCAGCAGCATCAAGCCGGGATCACGCCGGGACAAGCGCAGCGGGTGGGGCCTGAAGGGCAGATAAACCTCCTCATTTTTCTTGGCCAGCCCGCACAGGGGAACCTCGACCCCCGCTTTCTGCAAGGCCACCCGCACGGAATTCACCTGCCCCGCTCCCCCGTCGATAAGAATAAGGTCCGGTTCCGGCAGGAAGGAAGGGTTTCCCTCCCGGGCATTGCGGAAACGGCGCTGCAAGGCTTCCGCCAGAGAGGCATAGTCATTGTTCTGGTCGTTATGAATTTTAAAACGGCGGTAGGCGCCCCGGTCCGTTTCGCCACCGGTAAAGACCACCATGGAGGCCACCGTTTCCTCCCCTCCCAGGTGGGAGATGTCATAGGCTTCGATGCGTTCCGGGATAACCTCCAGAGCCAGGGTGCGGGCCAGCGAGTGCAGTGATTCCTGCAGCCTGAGGTCCTCCCGCTTTCTTTCTTCCCAGAGGAGCAGAGCATTTTCCAGGACCATGTCCAGCAGCTGCTTTTTGTCCCCCCGCCGGGGAATACGCACCTCCACCCGGTGTCCGGTCAGGTTCTTTAACCATTCACCCAGCACCATTGCCTCCCGGGGCGCGTGACTGACCAGAATCTCTCCCGGTATGTCGTCCTGCCGCTGGTAATAGTGCTTGAGAAAATACTCCATGGTCTCGGCATCACTTTCCGCCATGGCCCGGTTTAACCACAAGGTGTCCTTGGCAATGATTTTTCCGGCCCGCACTTTAAATACCAGAAGCAGGTTCTGATCTTCCGCCCCCACCATCCCGATCAGGTCCAGGTTGTAGGGAGCGGTAAAATTTATATTCTGGGTGGCGTAGATCTTTTTAATGGCCTGCACCTGGTCGCGCAGGCGGGCTGCTTTTTCAAACTCCAGTTGGGCGGATGCGGCCTGCATTTCCCTTTCCTTTTGCTGCACAATGCCGGTGTCCCTTCCCTCCAGAAAAGCCACCATTTCATCGACCATCCGACGGTATTCTTGCGGTGAAATCTGCCCGGTGCAAGGTGCCAGACAGCGATCCATATCGCTATTCAGGCAGGGCCGGGGTAATTGGCGCAGATTTTTGCAGGTGCGCAAGGGAAAAAGAGTGTTCAGCAGTCGCAGCGTTTCCCGCAGCGCGGTTACGTCCGTGTAGGGGCCAAAGTAGCGGGAAACCCCGTCCTTTTCCTCCCGGGCCAGGCACACCCGGGGGTATTCCTCGGCAGTTGTTATCTTCAGGTAGGGATAGCTCTTGTCGTCGCGCAGATCAATGTTATAGCGGGGTTGGTAGGCCTTAATAAGGTTGCTCTCCAGGATCAGGGCTTCCACTTCCGTGCCGGTGACAATGAAGTCAAAATCGGCCACCCGGTTCATCATCGCCCTGACCTTGGGATGGAGGCGGTCCGAAGACTGAAAATAGGAGCGCATGCGCTGGCGCAGGGACTTGGCCTTGCCCACGTAAATAACCCGCTCCTCCCGGTCCTTGTACAGATAGACACCCGGTTGGAGCGGCACATTCTTAAGTCGCTCCTTCATTTCGGCATATTGGTCTTCTTTAGCCACCTTATCCCACCTGACTATAAAGAGAAACGTGTTTGAAGCTGGTTGACCCTGATTAGAGCACGGTTCCGGTTGGCAAGCAATGTCCCCGATAACCTGAAAGGGAACCATTTTTGACGCTGACCAACGCTGAAAAACCATATATTATTCGTCGGGGATGTGAATTAGCCGTACATAGTGGTTATAACCCGCCACTTTTAGCCCCGGTTGAAAGATAAATTTCAAGCGTTCCTCAACCAAAAGTCAGCGTAAATCTGCGTCTAAAATATTCCCCGCAGTTGAGAACCGCCTCTCTATAGCTACTGATTTTAACCAGCACCACCATTAAGGTGGCCGCCTCCAGCGTCCCCTTCATGACAATCCCTTCAGAAAAGGCCGCAGGTATTTGCCGGTATAAGAACCGGAATGGCGGGCTACTTCTTCCGGGGTGCCGACCACCAGGATCTCCCCGCCCCGTTCCCCGCCTTCGGGACCCAGATCAATAATATGGTCCGCTGATTTAATGACATCCAGATTGTGTTCAATTACCAGCACCGTATTGCCAAGATCTACCAACTTGTTTAGCACCGTAAGCAGGTGTTTGATATCGTCCTTGTGCAAGCCGGTAGTAGGTTCATCCAGAATATAGAAAGTACGCCCGGTGGAGCGCTTGGAAAGCTCCGTGGCCAGCTTGACCCGCTGCGCCTCCCCGCCGGAAAGGGTGGTAGCCGGCTGTCCGAGCTGAATATAGCCCAGACCTACTTCCTGCAGAACCTGCAGCCGGCGGTACACCCGGGGAACGTTCTCAAAAAAATCCACCGCCTCGTCCACGGTCATAGCCAGCACGTCAGCAATGGTCTTCCCCTTGTATTTTACTTCCAGCGTCT
>ENA-UOOK01006128-UOOK01006128.1-fermentation-metagenome-genome-assembly--contig:-NODE-6128-length-11675-cov-6.153787_pt1 | contig 11675 bp, 3 predicted proteins | sample MGYA00245777_ERZ724023 | MGnify/ENA primary metagenome ERZ724023 (study PRJEB28704, sample SAMN03018312) | fermentation metagenome | biome: anthropogenic terrestrial biome; feature: soil; material... | reverse complement strand
TGCTGGATTCACGTCAAGGATAAGGCCACCAGCAGGAAGACTACTTACGGCCGGTGGAAGATCGGGTATGGCACCCCGCCCACCACCAAAAGTGGTGTTTCAGTCAACCGGGAGCTGACCCGTTCATTTATTGCAGAACGATGTCAGGAGATTGCAAACTTTACGCCAACGATCAACCCGGGATATGGCGCGCGTAAGAATAACTGTGTCACCTACGCCCGAGATGAATGTTCACGTCTGTTTGGGGTGTCTCTGTACGCTGGAAGGATTTTCCACGATCCCGCCAAGATGGTTGAGAGTATTCAAAAGGCTAACGACGGCTTAAATTCCGTGAACACGTGCTGCTTCCCTTGGAATCCTTGATTATGAAACGCCCATCATTACAACAAGTCCATTGTATGGCTATATACTGCCTCATTCTCCTCTTTTTGCTTATGCTCTGGATGGCCGCTCCTCGCCGTTGGCCCTTTACAAGGGGGAGTGTCCAGTTGCGCCAAGTGACACTGGAAGGGCAAGAATACGCCTTCCTCCAAGGCGAAGCTGCAAATTACATGGGGCTGATGCAGGTCATTGGGGTGATTGAGAGCGGGCGCGATATTTGATGGCGCGATTTTCTAGTTTTGTGATGGAGTCTGGGGACTACCTTTGTTGGTTTATGTCAATGGGCTTTAGACGGTGCTTGCGTCTGTATGCCGGGGGACTCTGTCCCCCCGTCCCCCTGGGATTTTTTTTGGCATGGATAGGAACGACTCTCCGGCTGGGGATACAATGAGGGAGAGGCCGGTTGTAACGGCCTCTCCCGAACCGACGCCATCGCGTCGTTCCTTCCCGGTTATCCCTGGGCGGGTTGCGTCCCCGCATTGCCCGCTTGCGTTTGGCCGGAAAGCATTGGCGCTGTGACTACAGCGGCAGATTGAGTTGGTGTTGTTTCCCGTTTCCGTTTCCCGCTGTCCCTAAGGGTGTACCGGGAAAGGAAACGATCTGGACTGGGTCGTCTCGGCTGATCTCATAGCCCTCATGTGTCCGTACGATCCTGCCTTGATCACGCAGTTGCCCCAGTGTGTCGCACAGCCTCTGGTGTCAGGAATGAATAATTTCACAAGTTACGACATATACCTGAATTCTATTATAGTCCGGTCACTGAAATGTGATCGCAGGTGGCCGGGTTACTCCCGGCCGGCGAGCTGCTCTTCGATGATTGCGGCTACCGTCTTTGCCAGTTGCTGGTACCCGTTCTCGTTGTAGTGGACATCCTTGGGTAGCATCAGCTGTTCCATTCTGGGTAGTACAGATGAGTACATGTCCTGGGTTGGGATCCCATGCTTTTGCATGATGGCCAAGGCTGCTTGGTTGAAGAGAGGGACATCGGCAGGGACCCGGCCTTTTGCGCCCTCGGGTACGGGAGTGGTATTCCGCCAGATCAGGACAGCGCCGGTCCGTTGAAGGCGAAGGACCAGCTGCTCAAGGTTCTTCGAGTATTGATCGACGGGGACCTGTTGATGGCCCTCGCCAACCGCGACAAGGACACCTTCATCGTCGCAGTGTTTGAGGTCATGCAGGCCCCAGTTGAAATGGATGACATCCCAGTTGCCTGTTCCAAGCCATGCGTCGAGTTGTTCCAAGCCGCGTGTGGTGGGTCCGCAATTGGTCGGCGGCCTGTGCACATTGGCCTTGCCCTTGAGTAGGTCCCTGACCCCAAGGGTGTAGCCGATGGAGATCGAATCGCCTATGATCAGGATCCTTGGAAGGGCAGGGTCGTCAGTAACAGGGGCATAGGGCGAGCGTGCCTGCTCCGCACGAACGGCTGCGGCGAAGACCGTGCAGGACAAAACCAAAAGACACACAAGACGTGCAAGCATAACCGGCTCCTTGAGGAATGTTGTTCGTTTCAAGTACCGCATTATGCCGGCAGCCGGGGGGGGGAATACAACTCCTCGGTCAACCGTGTCCAGAGCATGGAACTACTTCAGCAAAGCAGCCCTCCGATGCTTGCATTGATTTGGCAGGCTTCCTGGCAAAACAAGAGCCGCAGGCAGAGGGCACTCGATCAGCAAGCGCTCGGACCGACGGACCCCAAAAAAGACAGCGCTGCTTTTTTCTCTTGACCGACCTTCTCCTGGCCAGGTAAAAATGTCTCATTCTCGCAGCACCTCTGATTGCTAATCTCAACTCCAGCCAGGTGGATCATGTTGTTAGCGCATCGTTTCCTGGTAGCAGTCTGGCTGGCGATGACCTTCGTTCTTCCCATCAACGCCCAGACGACGAAATCCCCACTCAGTGAGCGGCCTGGGGACAGTGACACGGCTCTTCTCCCCTATGTCGAGGAGTCGCTGTCCCGCACCGAGCATAGCCGCGTTTGGGCGCGGATCCATCCTGATGCCGAGGGCGAATTCGCCAGGCAGGAACGCTACACCGAACTCGCCGCAGGGCTCCACTGGAATGCGGCCGAAAAGGGGTCCGCGCCGATATGGTTGCCCACCCGGGTGGAATGGGAATTGCAACCCGATGGAAGCGCACTGATCCTGGAGGCGCCACACACGGCCTGGCTGGCGCCCGACCTGCTCAGCACGCCCTTTCTGCGCAGCGACCCAGCCGATCCGGATCGCACGCCGCTTGCCTTTGCCTTTCAAGGCGTTGCCTATCTTCAAACCGAGACCGACGAAGTCGCATGGGTTGCCCGTCCTCAACACGCACAGCTGGAAGTCAACGGTGCCGTTGCCTATTACCGCGACGCCCTGGACAACCTTTCTGCATCCTGGGTTGTGGAAAGCCGGATGGATGGGCTCAGTGCGGGTATTGTGCTGCATGAACTCCCTCTGCCGCCGACGTCCTATGGCTTCGAGCCGGATGAGCCGGTCGATCTGATCGTAGTCTCTGTTCTGGTCAATCCAGATCCAACAATGGAGATCAGCTCATCAAAGCTTTCGGATCCTATGCGCACGTCGGTTGCCGATCTGGATGAAATCAGTTTCGACCATCAGCAAATTCCCCTTTCGCGCACCGGCAGCCAGAAAGCCCATATTCTGGGTCGTGGCCGAGCCTACCCCGTCGACAGCGGAGTCGCCTTAGGCTCGGACCTTTCAGGTCAAGGCCCTGAGGCCGAAGTCCGATCTGGGCTTCTTTGGACCGATTCCGGAGAGCTCCTTTATTATGAAGGCCTGCCTTACCACGAACTGCAGGGACCGCTTGGTCAGTCGCTTGTTTCCAGTAAGGCCGCCCTCGACAAGGTACCCAGTCGGGAAGGCTTGGAGCAGCTCAGCCTGGTCGACAGCAACTCTTCTCCTGCGGCTGATCTCGCCCAAGCACGCCACAACCGTGCTCGAGCCTTGAGGATTAAAGAGGAGCGGTTTGCATGGAATGCAGCACAGGATGAATCAGCACCCTCGAACATCCCCGGCGGTCTCTTCATCGACTATGAAACGATCAGTAGCACGATAACCACCCCTACCACGCTTGAGGCAGGCAAGACCTATTATATCAGCACGGGCCTGACCGTCGCTTCGAAGCTGACGATCCAGGGAGGGGCCGTGATCAAAATGGGGGGGGCAGGCCGATTTACGCTTGCGCAAGGAGGTTCAGTGGTGACCGAGACTACCGCGTTCCGGCCTGCCACAATCGTTTCGAAGAACTGCAATTCGATCGGGGCTGTGATTGCCGGGAGTACGGGAACTCCGGCTCGCGGAGACTGCCAGCGCGGATTCGAACTCGACTACCAGGAGCAGGGGATCCTGGAACATCTCAAGATCGCTCACTCATGGCTGGCTGTTCGCATCTACAGCGGTCACTGGACCATCCGCCATTCGGTTTTGCGCGATCATTACACCGGGCTCGAGGCCCGGGGTAATTCCGTGGTTTCAGTGGAGAATGTGCTCTTTAAAAACAATCTGAATTGGCCGATCCGGATGTACGTATCCGCAACTGCTGTTCCTCAAGTGTCCATGGCCCATATCACCGTAGATGGATCACCATACTATGCAGTTCGATACGACCTTGTTGGAACTGATCCTGCCACGTCGGCACTCACGGTGGTCAACTCAATCTTTCAAGGATATGGGGGCTTCTATGACACCCGAAGTCTTTCTGGAATAACCTTGAACGATCGTTATGAGAACTGCGCGTTTGAGCCAACCTCACTCCCCCCTGCAGCGATGCGGACAATGTGCCAGAGCGTCTCAGATTGGAGTACGGTCTTTGACAGCTCGACAGTCGGCAATTATTACCTCAAGCCCACCAGTTCATTGATCGACGCCGGAAAAAGAACTACCCAAATTCTTTCCATTCTGAAAGACCGAACCACGAAGGCTCCGGCCTCGCTCACGAGCCCCATCTCATCGGAAACAGTGATTGAACGACTGCCTCGAGACGCAGAGCTGTTCGCCGATTTGCCGGACCTGGGTTATCATTACCAGGCAGTCGATGCACTGATCGATAGTTCCGGACTCATTGTGAACAGCGATCTCGCAGTCCAACCAGGTGCGGTCATTTCTTCGCTCGGTGAAATTACGGTCGGCTCAAACGGTCTCCTGCTTCTCAGCGCTGTACCCAGCCAGAGAACTGTCCTCACAGCGGCTTGGCAGCTTTCGGAGGGGTTAAACGGGGTTTGCCCATCGACCGGCCCGTTTTTTTCAGGTTTGAACATAACAGGGACAGGGGGGACCAATTCAAACAGTGTGAATCATGTAGGAATCTATGGATTCTATTACGCGCTTGAGTGCAATCCAGATCGCATCCTGGGAAATGAAATCAAACACTCCGAATTTCAGGGGCATAGTCTTGCTTTATATCTCATTCACCCCTCGAACAATGGTGAGATGACCGTCCAAAACTGTCTTTTCCTTGGAAGTGAATATGGAGTGTACAATCCGGGCAATACACTCAATGCAATCTGCTCGACTTTCGATGCATGCAATTATCCCGCCGGTGGCGGCGGCAAGCCTATAGCCTATACCAATTGTTTATTTACCAGGTTTGTTGGTTTTTGGGGGAGTAGCGTTCATACCACTCTCAACAGCGCCTTTTGGGATCCAACCTACATCTATCCCCCCGGAACAATAAGCAATTGTGTGAATTGCTCTGCTCTGCCATATGCCGCAGGTGAACAGGGGTGGCATTACCTGAATACAACGCCTGGGGCCGGGAGCGCATTAACCCAAACAGGATCAGGGACGGCTGCATCGCACGGGCTCTATCACTATACTGTTTCCCCCGAAGCAGGGGACGTGCGGGAAAAGAACAACACATGCTCAATAGGGTACCATTATCCGGTACTCGGGATTGATACTGATTTTGATGGCCTTTTGGATGTCGACGAGGACTTCAATGGCGATGGTCTGGCAGGTACGGGTGAAACCAGCTGGCTTTTAGCCGACACCGACGGAGACGGATTCTCCGATTCCCAAGAACTCGACGATGGCACGATCCCATGGGATTCTACCGATTTTCCAACTTCAGCACAGAAAGCAAACTCCGATCACGGTTTTGATTTCAGCAATGCAGTTGGGCTGAGGGTATTAGGCGGCCCTGGCGATGAAACGAGTGGGGAATGGGAAGAGCACACCAATGAGTTTTGGACCCATCAAAAAAAGGCTATCATTAATCCTGGGCTGCATGAGAATGGGAATCCTTATATAATGAATATATTCATGGAGCTCGAGGTACAGATCCCGGAAATGCTGTGTCCGGAGGATGATTTTTATATACTAGTAATTACTGACGAAGAATTAGATGCATGCCGATCATATAATGCTGTCCTAAGCGATATACCAAGGGATGATCCGGAGTCGACCCCGTGGTGGGAAATTGAACCAGCCAGTCCTGGTACAGGTACAGGTGTATCCGGATCATTGATTATTCCGAGATCCTCGGATCAGAATTGCATTCCTAGCGGAAGTGTAACCCACACAATTTTTGTTAAATTTTCAGGTTTGACACAATCAATCGGGCTTATCTGTTATTCCTCCGAAACTTCCGGCCCTGGATGTTATGCTACGATAAAAAATATTTGGCCCGAATTCGAATGTGATGATCGGTTCCCAATCCCAGAAGAATCCCCCAATATCCATTTTGCTGATTCTCCGGATTTTTATTACTGGGATAACCCTCAGGCAAAGGATTGTTGCGGATCTTGCGGCAACGGCGTGGCCGCGGGCTTTTCATGTTCATCTTGCTATGACGGGCCCGGTGCCGGCTCTGTATCACACGGCATCAGCGGGCCATTATTAGAAATGTGTGGGATGCCACTCAACTTTGATGCAGAACCGTTTAAGATCGTTATCAAGGGAACATCCTCCCTGAATACTGTTCCTGAGCCACTTCTAAAAACTTCCTATACGGTAGGCACAAAAAACAATACTCGTGTGCTTCGTGCGGGGATCGATTCTGAGAACCCGAAAAACGCCGGTAGAATTCTCCAGATCATAGAATCAGATAGCATTGTTGCTGACCTAACTTCTGATAATACAATTTATTTTTATCCGGGGATTCCTAAAAATGGGTTGCAACAGGAGTATAGTGTCCCCTATGATGAAAAAATCTACATTATTGACGAAAGCATTCAATGGCAGGCAAAATGGGACATAGAACAGCAGTCGAATACAATAACCTTTCGTCAAACGATCTGTACGGAACTAAATAACCCGACGGCTTCTGATTTTATTGTTAACACCTATATCTATGAACCAACCGATGGCGTTCTCAATCCAGGCCGAAAAATCACATTTGCCACAGAGGGCGCAGGCGGAACAACAGAATTGGTCGAACAAAGGTACGAGGAGCAGTATAATGGACTGTCCAGGATCACCCGAACCACAACAGCTTTGGCTGGTGATCTTACTGCAGGGGACGACCCCGTGGTTGAGCGAACTTATTATGAATTCCCATGGGGCGAAGAGCTTATCAAAGAAGTTCAGGATCCGGACGGTCTGGCATTGACCAAAACCTGGGAATATTTCCTATCCGGAAACGGTCGGTCACGGCTTCGTCAATCGACTGATCCAAACGGTCTCTGGGTGACCTATACGTATGATGAAAATGGCCGGGTTGCCTCTGAAACCCGACCATTTACGGATGGGAACCAGGTTGAAGTGCTCACTTATCTCTATCATACCCACGATAGCAGCAAGGATTCAGATCCGGTTCCCGTAACCGACCACCGCCCACGAACAGTCATTCGCTCCATTGGCGGGGTGGTTGTCGAAAAAACCTTTTTCCTCTATTCCGACAATGGGTCGGAGACCATACAAAAGCGCTGCACTGCCCCAACTCAGTCGTTGATTCACAGCCAGGAGGACTGGGAAACCGTCGGAAATCTGGAGACAATATCAACATACCACGACACTTCGGATTACGCGGCGGACAAGTTGAAATCAGTCCAGACTCCCGAAGGAACGACAACCTATTACGAATATTCTCGGGGCTCGTACACTCCAAATTCCGGTTCAATGGGAATCTTTGCTGGAACTTCTGGAACATGTGCCATGCACGTCATAACGCACGGAGCTGCCCCCGATGAAGACGGAAAAGACCTGATTCAGTATGGCAGTACACAGGAAGTATATATCTATGACGACTCTGGCCGAGAGCTTGAATATCAGTACAGGGTTTACACGAGCGAGCGAAATTCTTACGGTTCAACCAATACAGTTTTTTCTGTGATGGACTGGAGAGTTACCACCTACGACAGCATTGGGAGGTGGAAAACAAAACATTACAGGAATGGAACCTTTGAAACTCAGGATTATCTAAATTGTTGCTCCAGGACCCATACCGACCCGGATGGCGTAACAATCGAGTATACCCTGAATGGCCTGGGGCAGGTTATCAAGAAAGAAAAGAAGGGCGCCGAGGCACTTCCAGTGCAAAATTCCATTTTTACGATTTATGAATACGACGCCTCAGGAAATCTTGTCAGGCAATCCATTCAGAATTCTGAGGTCAATCCGACATTGATTGAAACCCAATATTGGAAATACGATCTTGCAGGACGCCTGATTGAAACCGAACAAGTTTCAGGCCCGACAACAAGTTTAATCACTCAGATTGAGTATCTATCAGGCCCTAACGGCACCGTGGAGAACAAAACACTACCCAATGGCGCCTCTGAAATTGCAACTTATTTTCCGGACGGCCAGATCAAAAGTCTGACCGGTACAGGAGTAATCCATCAATACTACGATTACGGGGTTGTCGGTCAAATACGGTTTTCGGAGGTCCGAACAGGTGGGCCTACCTCGAAATCATATGAGCGAACATTGATTGATGCGGTTGGAAGGGTGAAACAAATAGAACGCCCCGGGTTTGGAGATGCCGAGATTCTCATTGAGGAGTACTCGTATTCAAACATCGGCATGTTGAGCAGTGTTTCCCGCACGGGCGAAGCAACCACCTATTATACCTATGATGATTTCGGGCGACAAAAATTGGTGGGCATAGACCTGGACAATACAGCCGGACTTCAGGAAGGATCAGCGAAGGATAGAATCACTGAAACACTTAAATATTTCGCGAAAGATCCAGAGAACGGTTTAACAACTGATTTGTGGTTCGAAGTCACCGAGACGGGGACCTATCCCACAGAAAACAGTGACACGCTGCTTTCCCTCGGCAAGGATTATCATCAGGTTGGCTCTGGGGTGGGACAACGAGGGGTTACCTCAATGCGGCTGGACCGCTGGGGCAAATTCACGGTCAATAAGGTGACTGTGACACCGGGTAATCCTCCCATTCTCACGCATGAGACCAGTTATCCAGGAGTGAGCGGCGATCAGAGTGTGATCCTGCAAAACGGCAGCGTCAAGGAGGAGATCAGCCGATCAGGGGTTCGGATGGTCTACGGGTACGATTCCCTTGGGCGGCGAAATTCACAAACACAAGAAATGACTAGCGGGGCCGGGGATGTGCAGACAACCACGGAGTATGACTCAACCGGCAGAGTGTGGCGAACAACCGACGCCGCAGGCAATGTAACCGAGTATGTTTATGACCCGACCACGGGTGAGCTGTCCGAAATCAGGGTTCCAGATCCAGACAGCACCGGTACCCTGTCAACGTACTTTGACTACACCAGCCGCGGAGAGCTCTGGCGCACCTGGGGGGATGTTCCGTATCCCGTGGAGTATGTCTACGACGACTGGGGGCGGATGATTCAGATGAAGACATTCCGAGGGGGGACAGGTTGGAATGGAGTGAATTGGCCTGCCTCCCCCGGAATTGCAGATACCACCACGTGGACTTATGATGAGGGTACAGGGCTATTGACTGTTAAACAGTATGACGACGACGACAATGATGTGTCATATACCTACTGGCCTAACGGGAAACTAAACCGCAGGACCTGGGCTCGCGGTGTGTATACGGATTACTATTATTGTGGCGCGTACTATGGAATACCAGATGATCCGAACACTGGTAACCTGAAACGAGTGGATTATTCTGATGCTGTAACAACAGACCTGGTGTTTGCATACAATCCAAGAACAGGCCTTACAAGTTTAGTTACTGATGCTGTCGGAAGCCGCACCTTCACTTATGATCGCCTGCAGCCAATTGCAGAAACAATTAATGCTGGTGGTCTTTACACGCATACAATTGGGATCGAGCGAACCTTGGATGATCAGGGCCGGCTCAGTGAGTTGAGCTTTGTTCAGGGAGCGGTTCCCAGACACAGCGTGACCTATGACTATGACGATTCAACTGGTAGGCTTTCTAGCGTCGGCTTGGGTCCAAACGAAGCGTTTTACTACGACTACGCGCCCGACACTGATCTGGTGAATTCAATTCAATACCCGAACACAGCGTCACCTGTGTTCAAATCCACCCGCGACTACAATGTGGCATGGGGCGAAAATGACCCGGTACCCGGTTTAAATGAGCCACGATTGCTGCTGTCCCGAGTTTCCAACAGCACCACCTCCAACAATGTGGAGAATGTCGTTTCGGAATATGTTTACTTGTATGATCAAGCCGGACGTCGAGGGTACGTACTGACCTCCGGAACTTCGTTTGATAACGGCCTGCGCGTTACTCACTATGGTTACAACACAAGACACGAGGTCACTTGTGCCCATGTTTATCCCGCTGGTCCAGAATCAAATCCATTGGGTTACGACGAAGACAACGACGAAATTGAAACGGAGCAGAGGATCTATTCCTACGATCCGATAGGCAACCGCACCGCAAGCACACCGGGTATCCAACCGACCACCGACTACACGACTAATTCCCTTAACCAGTATACCTTGACGGCCAACCCGTTGGAGGAGTTCACATACGACCTCGACGGCAACCTCCAAACGACCGGCGATTTCAAGATGGAATACGACGCCGAGAACCGTCTGGTCAGTATATACCCCAAGAGGGAGGACATAGGGGACAAAAAGGTTGTCTATCAATACGACTATATGGGACGGCGGATCTCCCGCAAGGTCTGGACCAAAACGACCGTGGAACGATGGCCGGAAGAGAGTTCTGCAAGCCCGACGTCATTTAAAAAGTACGTCTGGGATGAGTGGCACATGCTGGCGGAATTGAATGGTAAAAACAACGACGCTGCACTTGGGACCTATACCTGGGGGCCTGATCTCTCGGGTACCTTTGGAGGTGCAGGAGGAGTCGGAGGCCTGCTCGGAATCAGTAAGAAGACGGTGCCCACTGCGAACCTTGCCTGTCTTTACGACGGCAACGGTAACATCACCCAACTGGTTGATATGGCTACGGGTGATGCCAAGGCTCATTACGAATATGATCCGTTCGGCAACTTGATCAAATCTGAAGGGGTAAGTGGATTGCAGACTTGGAATAAGTTCCGCTTCAGCACCAAACAGATCGAAGATGAGCTCCTTATCCCAACAACCAGTTCGTCCGCAGGCGTCTCCCCGGATCTCTATTACTACGGTTACAGGTATTACAGCCCAAGGCTGGGAAGGTGGATTACGCGGGATCCGATTAAAACAGTTGGGAGCATTTCTTTTCAAATATTTGAAAAAATGGCAGAAGATTACATTTCTCTCCTAGCCCCTTCGGAATTGTTGGATTCCCAACCTGACCTTTTTGTTAAATCAAATCACCCTTTCCTTCTTGAGCAAATCGCTGGGTTTTCAAATTATCTCTTAATAGATAATGATATGATTAATGGTTTTGATTATTTGGGTCTTTATGGGGTTTGGATTGGAAATTGTAAATTGGGAAATGATAAACCCTGGTTAATATTTGATGAGGAACACCCGATGATCCTTTCTAAATCAGCTGCTGCTACAATGGATGGGATTATTCCATTTAAGGATCCCTTTGAAATTGCCTACAGAGATAGCCGGGGGAGAATTCCTTGGGAGTATTCCTGGAGTCGTAGATTGGGCGCATGGGGGAGGAATGCTTATTTAGGAGCAGCTTTTCTTCGATGGAGTCAGTTTAGAGGCCCCGAGTACGGAAATTGGGGGCCCGACGGGATGTATGAGGGGAGACATTTCCATATTGGAAGGAAAGGGACCGGCCTGGGCAAACACCATCTTCCGCAAGAAGGAAAAAGCTGGATAAAAAACCTAATTGGTGTAATTAAGCGAAAAATCATAGGGGGACACTAATAAATGCAAAGGCAGGACCTTAAGATCTACGAATTTAAGATTTCGAGCAATTCCCATGACGACCTTTTGTCTCTTACGAAGGAGGTAATCCAAGTTTGT
>ENA-UOOK01006126-UOOK01006126.1-fermentation-metagenome-genome-assembly--contig:-NODE-6126-length-11678-cov-7.930827_pt1 | contig 11678 bp, 9 predicted proteins | sample MGYA00245777_ERZ724023 | MGnify/ENA primary metagenome ERZ724023 (study PRJEB28704, sample SAMN03018312) | fermentation metagenome | biome: anthropogenic terrestrial biome; feature: soil; material... | reverse complement strand
CGGAAAGCTGAACAACACGATAAGGAACTGAGATTTCAGCAGTGTTTCCGGCAGCGTCGGTTGCATTAATCGACAATGAATAGCTTCCAACCAAAGCCGGAGCAGTTATGCTGCCCTTCCAGGTCCCATCTGTATTATTGAGCTTTATATCTCCCGCAGTTACTTCGGTTACTTCCACATTATCAGTTGCATTTACACTGAAATTAATAGTGGCACCGGCAGTAGTATTTGCAGGGAACAGGACAAACGACTCAATTACAGGATTTGTCGTGTCAGGGATCGTCGGTGCTGCCGAAACTGTCGCTGTTATTGTCAGTGCATTATTAGTCTCGTCTGATTCCGCGATTGCATTTTCTGGGTCTGCGGTTACAGTGAGGTTGTAGTCGCCCGCTGCTTCCGGTGTCCATGAGAAGTTAACTGAGGTACTGCTGCCTGCTGCAAGACCTGATACAAGCTGCGTATCTACCGCCGTGCCGTTTACGGAAAGGGTTGCGTTAAAGGCACCTGCATTGCCTGTGCCGGTGTTAATAATGGTAGCAGTAGCAGTACAGGGGATACTCGCATAAACACTGGATGGGAGGGTTACATCAGTAGGACTAAGGTCAGGACTTGAACTCTTTAGGATTGCAGTGTTCTCATAACCATATGTGATACCATAACCTGTACCTATAAGCAGGTCATAGTCTCCATCATCGTCAAGATCAACTAAACATGGTGCTGCATAACTTCCGATGTCAGGTGTATTCCATGAAGATTTGGCTGTCCAAATCGGACCGGGTGCCGAAACCGTAATGTATCTCGTCTTTAAGATAAAATTAGTTCCGCCGGCGTTCGTGACCGTGAGGTTGACTGTGTAGACGCCGGGAGTAGACAGTATATGAGTAGGGTTCTGTTCCGTGCTATCAATGACTCCGTCGTTTTCGAAGTCCCAGGCCCACGATGCAGGTGAATTTGTTGACTGGTCTGTGAAGTTGACTGTGAGTGGAACGTCGCCTGAGGTTTTATCCGCGCTGAACTCGGCAACCGGAGGGGCTGTAAAAATCGTGATGTAATCCACATTCACGGAGGAGTTGGTCCCGCCGGCGTTCGTGACTGTGAGGTTGACTGTATAGGTACCGGGAATTGAGTAGATGTGAATGGGATTCTGCTCGTTACTGTCCACTGTTCCATCGTTTTCAAAGTCCCAAGCCCATGATATAGGTGAGTTTGTAGATTGGTCAGTGAAAGTAACAGTAAGTGGGGCATTGCCGGATGTTTTGTCCGCACTGAAATAAGCGACAGGAGACGACGCAGAAGTTGTGCCGACAAGTGATGTCAGTATGTTGTTGCTCTCGTCTGATTCAACCACCTTGTTATCAGGATCTACAACCACTTTCATAGAGTAAGAATCAGCGTTGCCGTCAGGTGTCCAGTGCAGGTCAATTGTTGTGCTGCCTCCCACAACCAGCTCAACAGAAGGTTGCGTATCCACAACGGTACCATTCAAAATGAGCGATACATTAAATGGCTGAGAACTTTTGCTGCCTCTGTTTTCGATGGTTGCAGTCATGGTATTGCTGGTGTTAGGAACTACGGTAGTCGGTGTAAGGTTCACTGGCACGAGGTCAGCGGCTTTATATTCAATTGAAAGACCATGAAATACTACAGAACAATAGGTGTCGCTTCCCCTTGATACGAGAACGGTCTGGTTCTCGGGCACAAGCAAACTTTGAACATTGTCCCATCGAACATAGCTGAAATATTCACCACCTACAGAATCAGATATACTTGGAAGAGATTTCCCATTCAGGTCTTCATAATTAAATCCTGTTAGGTGAGTTGAGTGCAGGCTTGCATTCTGCACATTATCAAGGTCTAATGACCCATTAAAATACGTAGTGGAATTCGGAACCTCATATCCCATATAGTCAGCATAATGCATCCAGTCGCAGCCTTCTGCAACCCAGTATTCTATTTGCGGCTTACTTTCATTTTTCAGTACGACTACAAGAGTACTCCCATACTGCCTGCCGTCGCCCCAGGATTTAGAGTTGATAGTTGCGGTATTTATTTCCCCTGGGCGCAGGTAGTCTGTGACATCGTAGGGTATCCAAGTTACCCCCATATCAGTAAAATAATAAAATGGACTTGTTGGGAATGAGTGACCATTGAATGTAGTAGTAATGGTATCATGGGTAGATTGTCCTGCCCAAACTCCTACATAGTACCTTGCAAAAACAACTGTACCATTCGGTACATCAAAGTTGTTTGTAGAGTACGAGGAAGGCCAGTTTGCTGTTGATGAGACGTACATTTCACCTCGAACCGTATCGTGCGTTGTTGTGGGTAAAGCCGAAGCAGTACTGGCAAAGATCAGTATTAGCACTATAGGGAGGAGATATTTAGCGTATTTGGAAGTCATATTCATCACTTTTGGTTTGATAAACTGAAACAGAAGAACAACCTGTAAAGGTCGCTTCTTTCTGAAAATTAACAATATATTCTTGTTTCCAAAGCCTGAATAGTCATCAAGAACTCTCTAAAATATGTGCTTGTACCGCCATCTGCTGAACCATATCTACATTGAGCCAAATTCAATGCCTGGTAAAATACTTCATAACAGACGATAGAAGGTTTGAATCTTCCAAAAAGCAGGAAGTACCGTTGAGATGATTTTGGGACCAAGGTGCAAATTAGGTTAGATTAGTGAAGAATAGCCGTTATTTTATGTGCAAAAACTGTTTGAAGTAAGCGGATTGCACGGGTGAGAGTTCACGAATTATTAATGTTTTAGGTTTATTCTTCGAGATCACCTCCTTAAATAAAAAATCAAATTCATGCATTTTTTCTGTAAATTCATATTCAGAACAGGAGCTATTTGTCACAAAGAAAGTAGTTCAGAAAAAGAGTTACAAGTACAAAGTATTTTAATTGTATTAATTAGTAAAATTCATAGTAATTTATATACTCTTTTAGTAACACGTATGTAAAAATTATTAATATAACGATTATAATTTTTATTTTAAGGGTTATTCCTTACGAAAAGAACGGGATTCTGCCTGAAATAGAATGTCAAAAAAGAAGTTTTCATGAATATAGTCAAAATTTAGTTTTTTCTTCAAATTATTACTTTAATTCACTAAGTAAAAAAGTAAATAGAAAGGTGAGCTGCCTAATTCAGGTCTCTATTGACCAGAACGTCATCACCTTTTAATATCCAAACATTCACAGCTATCTGGAACCAGGAGAGCCAAAACAGTGTTTGTCTGGTGTTGTTTCAGATCACTTCCGATAACCTTCTTCCTGAGCTAAAAGTCCATGAAGACAAATTACAAAAGCCCTTCTCTTTCTGAGAGTTGGTAACTTTTGCTGTCACTTCTATAGTGTCTCTCATGCTTTTATTAATGGGAAGATCTTGGTTAAGCTGCTGTGTAATTCACAAGAAGGAAAGCATTTGCTGCTTGCATCTGACCTTCAGATTTACCTGGTGTTACCATGCTGTAAAGTCCATTCTGGAAGCCCACATAATTGGTCTGATCATCTATAAGGTTATCTAAAACCTCCGTTGTCGTCCATGAAAAGTCCTTGTATGGAGCTGCGTTCCACAGTCCATCCCAGTACTTTATATTCTGCCATACAGGGTAGTTGAAGAAGTAATTAACATAGAGTCTGTTGTATGGGGTACCTCCTGATGGGACACAAGTGATAAGCTTTGCAGAATTCGCATTAGTTGTGTCCACATTCGTGAAGTTCGCAAGAGATACAGCCTGATCCGGTGTTATTGGCCAGGTACCCGTATCAGCAGTGCTGTTAGTACAATCAAACTTGTTAACATATGTTATATCATTTCCCTCATTAATCCAGTAATGCTTTGTTATAGTAGAGCCTGAATCATTGTAGGTTACAAGAAGCCCAAATTTTCTTCTCTATTACACTACTCCTTTAATTTTTTGTATCTTTTCTTAACATCTACCCAATTATACTGATTTTATATTGCGGGTTCTTCCCACACTTTAACATTTATTGTACCATTCTATTCTCTGTGGTTTTTTTGGAAGAGTTTGCCAATCGACACTATCCAGTAATAGTGCACAGAGAATCCAAAATAGTACAACGAAGAGTCTGGCCAGGCTCCATTCTATCCTTCAGCCAGGTCATCCTCAATGGCTTAATGGGGAACCGCCGAGCGACACTGTGCAGTAAGCACAGAGCATTCAAAAATAATACAAGATTGATAGATTCGGTACCTATAGGCTTTTAACATACTATAATATACGTTATAAAGAAATAGTAGTTTTCGTCAAACTTGTTTGCTAAAAGTTGACGGCTTTCATCCCCCACCTGCCGCTACGCTCCGAGGAAGGGGACTTCCCGCCTTAGAGTTAAAATTTAGAAACTTCCGGATTCCTAAAATGGTTTCCCGGGAATTTTTCAGTTTCCTGATAACTCTCAGTTTACTGACAACTTACTGCCTTGATTGTAATTCCCGAGTTTGAAACATTTTTACTGGCCGAAAAGCTGGTCCACAAACCATTCGGGTTCGAACTTTTTAAGGTCTTCGTAGCCCTGCCCTACTCCAAAGAAGAGTATAGGCTTGCCCGTAATGTAAGCAATGGATATGGCAGCTCCTCCTTTGGAGTCTGCATCGATTTTTGTCAGGATCGACCCGTCAATGGGGACAGCATCATTGAACTGAGCAGCCCTTTCTACCGCATCGTTTCCGGCTACAGCTTCGTCCACGAAGATAATAAGGTCCGGAGAGCTTACTCTGCAGATCTTTTCCATCTGGGCCATGAGGTTCATATTTGTATGCATGCGGCCTGCCGTGTCAGAAAGCACAAAATCGATTTTATGCGCTTTTGCATACTGGACAGCATCATAAATAACTGCTGCAGGGTCGGCTCCTGCCTGATGCTTTATCATCTTTACCCCAAGCCTGTTTGCATGAATCCCCAGCTGGTCAATTGCGCCTGCTCTGAACGTGTCTCCAGCAGCAAGAACCACGGAGTAACCCGATTTAAGCAGTCTGTGTGCCATCTTTGAAATGGAAGTCGTTTTTCCGGTTCCGTTAATCCCTACAAAAACAATATGGACTGGCCTTTGTATGTTCTTGACATATTCATCAAAGTCAAAGGTATTCGCAGATACGACATCAAGAATTGCTTTCTTCAGGGCTGCTTCAACTATATCTCCAGTATTGCTCCCGATCCGTTTTGTCGTGCCTGTAAGCTGGTTCTTCACGGACTCAACAATTGCCTCTGAGACTGATACCGCAAGGTCGCTTTCCAGGAGGCCCATTTCGAGTTCCCAAAGAGGCTCTTCCAGGTCTTTGGCGTCCAGGTATACTTCCCTGTTAAACACGAGGGCTTTAGCTTTCTGAGTAAACCCAACTTTCGGAGCGAGCTTTTTGAAAAATGATTTTTTCTCTTCAGGGGGTTTTTCTTCCTCTTTTTCTGCTGCTTTCTTCTCTGCAGCCTTCTTTTTGTCTTCAACCTTTTTCCTGTATTCAGCCTTCTTCAGATCGTCTAACGAAATACGGGCGATTTCTTCAGAAGCAGTTCCCTTTTCGGGACTTTCTTCTTTCAGAGCAGCCTCAATGGTCTCTTCCTCAATAATGGGTTCGATTTTCTCTTCAAGGCTTTCTTCGCTTTCAGGCACTTGCTCAATGATTACTGGTTCGACTTCCACTGCCTTTTCATCAATCGTTTTGCTGAATGCCTTCTTAAAACTCCCAAGTTTTTCTTTAAATTTATTGAACACAGGATCCATCCCGAAAAGATCAGTAAAAATAGGTAATTGAAGTTCACGAATAATTCAAATAAGTGAGTTACAGTTAAAGTTAACGAACTAATTAAAGCCAATTAACTAATTAAAGTTAATGATATTATTCGATCATAAAATGCGGTTTCCGGATTCTTAGAATCCGTTACCTTTTCCTGAGCCAGGGCTTATATCATGCCTGGCCAGGTTGAAGTTTTGCAGCTTCTGTTTCAAGGGCCTGCATTCCCTGTGCAAGTTTAGTCAGTGAAGCATTCATCTGCTCAAGGATTTTTGTAAGCTGCTCTTTACGGCGGTTAAGAGTCTCTACAGCCCCTTTTGCAGTTTCTTCCGCACTGAAGCCTGCTCCGAGATTGACAATCACTTTATCCGGATTTTTGACTTCAGCATAAACGTAAGAACCAAAACCTACCGGTACCATAGTTTCCGCAGTTTTACCTGCTTCTGAGGCTGTTTTCAGCTCATCTATTGTCATAATGGCCTGATCGCAGCTGGCAATGGAAGCCTGTACCATGCCCATTTCCTGCCTGAGCGCTTCAGCCTGCCTCTGGAATTCCTGATGCCGGACTGCCAGATTTCTGATTTCTTCACTGACTTCTGCCATATCCTTCACTCCTCAACTACACTTTCGATCTGGATCTGGCTTCTTTTAACGCTGTGCTTGCTACCGAAGATCGAGTATGTCTTATCGGTTGCATTCTTTTCATTCTGACTTTCGATCTTCTTTGTGAAGTTTTCCCAGGAATTTCCTGCTTTAAATTTACCTTTAACAATAAAACTCTTCATCATTACCACTCTCTTGCTGTAACGTTGTTCTGGAACAGATGGATGATATGATGCTCACTCCAGGAACCCGAGGGCTTCTTCAATTCTCCCGAGTTCTGGCCCTGTTGTTTCGGAGCCTGCTACAAAGTTCTTTGAATTCGCTAACAGGCCTGAACCAAGCATCTGGGTCCCGAAGTTAGTAGTCCCTATGTTTACCGGAAGCCCGAAGACCTCTTCCAGAGTTTCTCTTTCCGAAACTGTCACTTTAGGGTGTACAAGAAGCCCTTTATTTGTAACGACTCCTGCCATTCCTACATTTTTAATGCCGGCAATTGTTCCCCTGTAAACCTCCACCTTAAGGGTCCTGGAAATGGCTTCCAGGGCTCGGTCTGACAGCTCGGGATGCACAAGGGCTGCTGAATCGTTTGCAAGCACAATGTTCCCAACCGCATTCAGCCTGTCCGGAAGGATGCCTGCAGGGACGCCTATGACTTTCTGCATCTCTTCGACATCTGACCCGTATGGGAGCAAAAACCCATTTGAGTTGCCCCTTGAGAGTGCTCCTACTACAGTGCTCCCATTTATAAGAGTCTCAACTACTCTTACGTCCAGAACCTCTTCGAGTATAGTGCAGACCTCTGGTTTTGTCTGAGGAGGAACGAGAACAATATCTTCGGTACAGGTTGCAAAAACCCCTATGATAGGGGTATCGTAGATATCCACTGTTCGAATCATATTCTTTGCTTTTTCGCTTTCTCTGGTATATTTACTGAGCAAGTTCTGCCTGTACTTCACCATCTGCGAATTTCACAGCCCTTACCCGGATTGAGAGAGGCGGCTTTTCACAGCCCTTTTCCCAGAGGCGTTCATTGATGGATTTGTCCAGCTTAACCTGCTCAGATTCGGTCTTCATGTGCCTTACAAGAAAACCCCTTACTTCTTTAACTGCCCTGCCGGCTCTTTTCCATGCAGGTACTTTCCTTACTTCTCTTAGGGGAATTGTGTATATTTGTTCTTTTACCATGTCGTCTGCCATTTTTCCCACCGTCCTCGCTTATTTCACATCCAGGCTTCTTCTTCTCCAGTGCCTGCGCCTGGGATGACTCACTACCTTCCGGTTAGTTTTAACAATAGCCCACACCGGGACTCGCGAATTCTGCATGTGCGCCTTTGCCAGACGCTTCTTCTGTCCTTTCATATTATGACTCAAGTGGATCACACCTGTTGGCCTGTAAGTAATCTGATTCTGTTAATTTATAGTTGTATCCGGTAATTAGCTGATTATGATTTCAACCCTTATAATTGCCCATGCATGAATTAACGGCTGGTCTGCAAACCATTCCTGTAAATTCTATGATAGTATTTAGTTAATCTGCAGCAGTAGGGGTTGAATATAACTCGATTCTATAAATCTTTATTCCAGAATTATTCCCTTCAGGGAGGTCTCCGGTTTTTAAACACATCTGCTTCTTTTTTCAGGGAAATTTCTTCCTTGAAAGTACATGGGACTGGAAATGAACAGGAAATAGCTCCTTGATTTTCTCCTCTCCCTGCCTCTGCCGGATTAACTCCCTGAGTTCTGTTTCGTAATCAGCTTTCTGAGTATTCTCACTCGGGCCCTGTTCAATATTCAGGTAACACCCGACAAGGGAGTCCACAACTTTTTTGCCATATCCTTTTAGAGGGCAAAAATACTGAACTCCCAGCCGGTCTTCAATGCTCCTTATATGTGAGATCGAAAGCACCGGAACTCTATCATCCCGCCTGGTCCCATCGGCAATCAGTTTAACTGCCGGGTCCATAGCAAGAGTTTCGACAGCTCTTTCGTGGATATAATTTATTGCGCTTTTCGGGAATCCGTCTCTCTGCAACAGTTCGTATGCCTTTTCCAGGATTTCTCTATCAAGAGTAAGGGTCCTGTGCGGAAAATGTAACTCTTTTGCAGTTTTTGCTGCTATTTCCCCTGTAGGAAGTAATCCAAAGTTACAGGTTACGAGTTCGACCTCGAAAAACGGTTCCAGTAAAAGGGCAGAAAGCGAACTGTCCTTACCTCCACTAAAGAGGACCGAGACTTTCATTGTGCTTAAACCCGGGTTATGGACGTCTTGCGTTTCTTTGGTTGCATCCGCATCAGGAGTGTTTTCAGCTGCTCATCATCTATTTGAGACTGGAGCCTCCCGCTCTGTGCAAGCGAAATCAGCTGCATCTCAAGCTGTTCTCCGAGAGCAGGCCGTGACATCTTCAGGGTTGTCAGGCGCTCCCTTGCTTCGGGAGTCAGGATCTGCCTCATTATAGCCTGTTTCTGAGCTTCCATTTCAGCTCTTGCCTGTTCCTGCTGATAGGCTGCCTGAATGTCAGGCTGCTGTTGCTGTGCCTGCTGCCTCTGTATCTCTGCAAGTCGTCTTTTTCTGATTTCTTCGAGTTCATCATCCATATTAGACATGGCAATCACCGAAAAAACCGGTTTTCTGGAATATTGTTAGTAATATATGAAAGGGGGTCCGGATTTTCAGGTCCCTTTCCGAAGGATTTTTCATCTCAGTATTTTGCAAGTTCCGGGATTTTCTCAAGCAGCTCCTGTTTAAGTTCGTTTGCTGCGTTATCCATCATGGAACGTCCTTTTGCAGATACTGTTCTTCCGTCCTTTACTTTCTGCAGGAAACCCGCAGCTTCAAGCTGCTGAACTGACTTTCTTGCAATAGAACCACTGCCCTTTGCCTTGTGGAAAGGTTGGGAGCCGTTGTCCTTCTTTCCTCCGTAGACAGATCTAAGCCTCTCAGTCCCGATCGGTCCGTCAGTATAGATCTTTCTCAGGACTGCTGCGCACCTGATGTACCACCAGTCATCATTGATTGGGGGAAGTTCTTTGTGGACCCCGGTTTTTACGTTCTTTGCCCATTCAGGGGGAACGATCTTCTCATTTTCCTTAAGAATACCTGCAAGTTTTTCAATCATTTCCATTGCAGGGACATCAAATACTGTTGTCATGTATCCTCCTCATCCGAATTAATTTTTTGCAGGTTCGGGCGATAGCGCCGATTCTTCCCCCCGAATCTGTCAGGAATGTAACTCTTGTTCTCGAGAAAAGGTAACTCTTATACTCTTCCGAGATGTCCATTGCTGGTTTTTAAGCTGGCTACGGACTCTTAAAATTTGGGCACGAAGGCCCGATAATGCCGGTTAATATGAAGTTAGTTTAAACTGGAGAATGGGGTTGATAAATTTATTGGTTAATATATACATTTTTCGGTAATTTGCTGGACAGGCTTACTAAATGTTAGTCCTCTTTTTTAAATGTTTGTGCTCTTCCCGGACCTACGGATATATAATTGATAGGGACTCCCATAAGCTCTTCCAGCCTCTTAACATAGTTTCTGGCATTTTCAGGAAGCTCGTTAAAGGCTTTTACTTCTGTCAGGCCGTCTTTCCAGCCAGGCATGTCTTCATACACAGGACTGCATTCCTGGAAATCTTCAGTAAGTTCCGGGGGATAGTCTAGGCTTTTTCCTTTATATTTATATCCTACGCAGATCCTGAGAGTGTCAAGCCCTGTAAGTACGTCAAGTTTGGTAAGGGAAATTTCCGTATATCCGTTGAGGGCAATAGCTTTTTTAAGGAGTGGTAGGTCGAACCAGCCGCATCTCCTGCCTCTGCCTGTTGTTGTTCCGAACTCTCCTCCGGCTTTCTGTATCCTTTCTCCCAGCTCTCCGGTAAGCTCTGTCGGAAGCGGCCCCTCTCCAACTCTGGTTATATAGGCTTTTACTATGGCAATGACATTGTCCACCCTTGTTGGCCCTACTCCGAGGTTTGCACATGCAGAGCCTGCAATTGTGGAAGAAGAGGTTACGAATTTCTGGGTCCCGTGTATAACATCAAGGTGGGTGCCCTGAGCAGCTTCAGCCATTACGTTTTTCCCTTCGTCGAGAGCCTGGTTAATTTCCCTCGAAACATCTGTAATATAAGCAGCAAACTGTTCCCCCAGTTCCAGGTATCTTTTTATTAGTGCCGGGTCTCTGACGATCTTCGGGTCTCCACCCATTGCCTCTATCTCTTTTTCTTTCTGGGGAGCAAGTTCTTCGAGCCTTGCAAGGAAGCGTTCCCTGTCCACAAGCTCAGCCATGCGAATCTCGTCTCTTGCTACCTTATCAATATAAGCATAGCCGATTCCGCGTTTTGTGGTCCCAATCTTTGTTTCCCTTGAAGCTTCTTTAAGCCCGTCAAGCTCTATGTGGTAGGGCATTATGATGCTGGTTTTTGCATCCACTCCGAGCTTTTCTGCATTGACCTTTATTCCGTGTTTTTCGAACATTTCGATTTCTTCGGCTAAAACCTCAGGGTTAAGGACAACTCCAGGCCCGATAAGGACCCTGGCATCAAGCAGGATGCCTGAAGGGATCAGGTGCAGTTTGTATACCTCATCTCCTACCTTGACCGTGTGGCCCGCGTTGTTCCCTCCCTGGAAACGGGCAACAATATCATAGTCTTTTGCAAGAAGGTCGACAATCTTGCCTTTTCCTTCGTCACCGAATTGCGCGCCTGTGATTATCGTAAACATAAAGCCCTGATTCGGGCTTAACCTTAATAAGGCTTTGTCCAGTTTATCTGTCTTTATTCGGCAGGTAAATACATAATTTATATATATTTTTTAGGCTATTTGCTGTTTTATGTGGTTGAAAATAATTGCCTGGTTTAAAAGTGACCACACAAAGTAGATAAGCCTTCGACCTTGAATGTGTTATAGAAGATATGTATTGAAAAGTATCAAGTTATGTATTGAAAAGTATCAAGTTTTGTAGGAAAGAAATATGATAATATCTATCTGAGTTCTTAATATTTGAGTGTATAATACAGTGTCAGAAGAAGCTTATACGCTTAATAAGGCGGAAGTTAAGACCTATCACTTATCACAGAGGCCTGCTGAAAGCACGGTTATATGTTCAGAACATTGTTTATAATAAGAAAATAGTTCTGTTGCCCAGGCTAAAGTAGATTTATCATAACTCAAAAGTTCATGATAATCGTATTTTTTCTTTTGATTGAAAAAAATAACTAAAACTTTAATATCTGTTATTGCAATTTGGGGAATCAATTTGTTTTCACAAAATACAAAAATATCCACATTTTCAGATTCCAATAAAAACTTCAATTGATCTTTA
>ENA-UOOK01006124-UOOK01006124.1-fermentation-metagenome-genome-assembly--contig:-NODE-6124-length-11682-cov-9.274017_pt1 | contig 11682 bp, 9 predicted proteins | sample MGYA00245777_ERZ724023 | MGnify/ENA primary metagenome ERZ724023 (study PRJEB28704, sample SAMN03018312) | fermentation metagenome | biome: anthropogenic terrestrial biome; feature: soil; material... | reverse complement strand
AAACATGAACTCCTCACTTCGTTCGTCAAACATCATGCTTTTTTGTCTCTATACCAAAAGTAAAATTCCTAAGTAGATATAGTACTCGTAAAAATTCACCATTATAAAAGTATAATATTCACGGTAGATAATTCATCGAAAGTGGATTTCATCCGGCAATCGGAATTCGTGCGAAACGCAAAGTTTTTGTTAAGTATATTTACGACAAGGAGGAGTGGGAAATGAATTGGTTTTTAGAGCTTAACCCAGTGCTGCAAACGTTAATTGCAACGTTATTTACCTGGTTTGTAACTGCACTGGGAGCAGCAACGGTATTTATATTTAAGACAATTAATAAAAAGGTACTGAACGGGATGTTAGGATTTGCAGCCGGTGTCATGATTGCTGCAAGCTTCTGGTCCTTACTTGCTCCCTCAATTGAAATGGCAGAAGAAGCGGGGCAGATTGCCTGGGTCCCGGCAGTGGTCGGTTTTCTCGCCGGCGGTGCTTTCCTGTGGCTGGTGGATATTATCATGCCCCACCTTCATGCCGGAGCGTCGGAGGCGGAGGGTATGAAAACCGGCTTAAAGAGAAGCGTACTTCTGGTATTGGCAATTACACTGCATAACATACCGGAGGGACTTGCGGTTGGTGTAGCTTTCGGTGCGATTGCAGCGGATCTTCCGGCAGCATCGATTGCCGGTGCAACAGCTCTTGCACTTGGCATTGGATTACAGAACTTCCCGGAGGGAGCCGCTGTTTCCATTCCCCTAAGAAGAGAGGGCTTATCCAGATGGAAGAGCTTTTTCTACGGTCAGGCATCCGGTATCGTGGAACCGATTGCCGGTGTATTAGGTGCTGTGGCGGTCGTGTATATGAAACCCATCCTGCCCTATGCCCTGTCCTTTGCAGCCGGTGCAATGATCTATGTTGTTGTAGAAGAGCTGATTCCGGAAGCGCAGGGAGACAAGCACCATTCCAATGTGGGTACCATCGGTGCTATGATAGGATTTGCTATAATGATGCTGCTTGACGTAGCATTAGGATAAGAATAAAGAAGGGGATTTATGGTGAAGATAGAAACTATTTTAGAAAAGCAAAGGGCTTTCTATGCAACCGGAGAAACCAGAGATTTGAGCTTTCGATTAAGGCAATTGGATCGGCTTCATAAGACCATCCTGCATTATGAAGCGGAGATTTTAGAAGCATTGAAAAAAGATTTGAATAAGCCGGATTTTGAAGGGTATATGACGGAAATTGGTATGGTGTATGAGGAAATCCGATTTGTGAGGAAGCATCTGAGGCGGTGGGCAAGACCGAAACAGGTCCGGACATCGGCCGCACAATTTCCGGCAGTTAGCAGGATATATCCGGAGCCATACGGGACAGTACTGATCATGGCTCCGTGGAATTATCCGTTTCAGTTAGCTCTGGAACCGTTTATTGGAGCCATTGCCGCGGGTAATTGCGCAATCATTAAGCCTTCGGAATACTCGCCGAATACATCTATGGTGATCGAACAGATGATAAGAGAAGCTTTTCCGGCTTCCTATGCTTTTGTCGTTCAGGGAGGCAGAGAAATCAATCAGAGCCTGCTGAGCGAAAAATTTGATTTCATTTTTTTCACCGGAAGCCCTGCCGTCGGCAGGATTGTTATGGAGGAGGCTTCCCATTACCTGACACCGGTCTGCCTGGAACTGGGCGGGAAGAGCCCGTGTATTGTGGATGAGACAGCCAATCTGGGGCTGGCTGCCAAGCGAATTGTCTGGGGAAAATTCCTGAATGCCGGGCAGACCTGCGTTGCACCGGATTATTTAATGGTGCAGGAAACGGTTAAGGACGAGCTGATCCATTATATCAAAAAATACATCCATCAGTTCTATGGAGAGAATCCCTGCATGAATTCAGATTACGTCAGAATCGTTAATGCAAAGCATTTTTGCCGTCTGCTTCCTCTTATGGAAAGCGGGGAGATAATCCATGGCGGAAGATTTCATAAGGAGAGGCTGCAGATCGAGCCAACAATATTAGACCATGTGTCCTGGAACAGTCCTGTCATGGAGGAAGAGATCTTTGGACCAATTCTTCCGGTACTCGTATACCATGATCTTAGAGAAGCCATATCGGACATTAACAGGCACCCAAAGCCCCTGGCACTCTATCTATTTACCAATAATAAAAAGCATGAACAGTATGTATTAAAAAATGCATCCTACGGCGGTGGATGTATAAATGATACCATTGTTCATCTGGCGACATCTCACATGCCCTTCGGGGGTGTTGGGGAGAGCGGAATGGGCAGCTATCATGGCAAGGCAAGCTTTGATACTTTTTCTCACAGGAAAGGGGTATTAAAGAAATCCAATTTCCTTGATATTCCGCTGCGATATCCGCCATATCGACATAGCCTTTCCTTATTAAAGAAAGTTATGAAATAGGGGCGGATCGTAAGGAAGGATAATTAATGCAGGATAAATTAAAAAGGTGATGGCAGAGGAAAGTTTCCGGGTTCAGGAGCCATTTGTGAATAGATGCATGATTTGATGAAGTTCGTCCAACAGCTTTTTACCATTTTCCGGACTGAGGTTCATGGAGCAGATTAGTTGATTCGGAATCGGGAGTGCTTGTTCTCTTAAATCTACACCATTTCCGGTCAGCTGTATATACACATTGCGTTCATCCGTATTGCTGCGTACACGTTTGATATAGTCAAGAGCTTCCAGCTTCTTTAACACAGGAGTCAGAGTTCCGGAGTCCAGGTAGAGTCTGGAACCTAAGTTCTTGACGGTGATATTATCCTTTTCCCAGAGTGCCATCATAACGATATAGCCTGTATAGGTAAGCTTATATGGCTCTAATAGCGGCTTATATTTTTTGATGATTTCCTTTGAGCAGACATAGAGCGAAAAGCAAAGCTGATTATCCAGCTTCAGGGCCTCATATCGGTTATTTTCTATATTTGGCATGGCTTTTTCAATTCTTTGATTTGCATTATCCTTTTTCATTCTGTACACGGAAAACCCGTTAAACCCCTTTCTGAACAGCTGCAAATAATCAAACCGGTTCCGGTGTTACAATAATTTACGGCAGCTTTTCTTACGCACAAGGCATTTGATTCATTTTAATAGTATGCAATTAAATTTTAGACAATTATTCCTCCAAAGTCAATAAATATGTTTCCTATTACTTGTCAATGTAGAGAGTGTGGTTAAGCTCTAACTTGCAATATGCGATCGGAGCGAAAGATCATGAACATGTTTTTTGTTCATGATATAATAAAAATTTGATTTGAAGGAAATTACGGCAAATATAAATATTATTTATTTCACAACCCTGTCAGAATATGTTACAATTACCAATAAAGTAAGCACATTCCGGTAATACTACCGGAGATGCGGCAATCTACAGATTGGAGAGGGAATAGGATGGAGCACATGTTTGTCTATGATACGCCAATTGGAAAAATAGGAATTCTTGATGATGGCAGCGCTATTACTGAAATCAGATTCCTTCCTGATATACAAAGCGGCGGACCGGGCTGCTCTGCGGATACGGATTCATCGGTTCCGGGTAGGATATGGGAGGAAACCGAACTAATCAGGGAAGCATATCAAGAGCTGTCCGAGTATTTTAAAGGAATTCGAAAGGAATTCCAGGTACCGTTAAATCCGAAGGGAACGGAATTTCAACGGAAAGTCTGGAAGGTGCTGCAAAGTATTCCTTATGGGGAAACCAGAAGCTACGGACAAGTGGCTGCGGATGCCGGCAATCCGAAGGCCGCAAGGGCGGTAGGGATGGCAAATAACCGTAATCCGATCCCGATCATGATACCCTGTCACCGGGTGATCGGCGCAGACGGCAGTTTAACCGGGTATGGCGGAGGTCTTCCGATAAAAGTATACTTGCTTAGCTTGGAAAAAAAGGAAAGTGATGCGCAAAAAGCTGCGCAGAAATGAGGTTAAGATGAATAAAGAATGGTCATTGGATGTATTGTATAAAGGATTTGATGATGTAAAGTATCAGCAAGATAAAGAAGAGTTGGAGAATCTTACAACGGAGATAAAAGCTTTCTCTGAGACGCTTAAGTCCGGTCCGTTAAAGGATGAGAATCTGGTTAAGGCAGTGAAATATCTGGAACGTTACCATGTTCTGTCGTATTCCTTGATTACCTATACGGTATTAAATCAATGCGCAAATACTTCTGATAGTGAGATAACCAATCAGGTCAACGCGATCGAGAGGAAGGTAAGTGAAGCTTCCAAGCCGTTAACCGCAATTAAGAAATACATTGCAAGAGCAGAAAATCTTCCGGAAATTTTTGAAAAATATCCGGAATTAAAAGGCTATGAATTCATACTGTCGGAGATAAAAGAGGACGCAAAGCATCTTCTTGATGATGACGTGGAGGATGTTATCGCAAAACTGAATATCTCAGCAGGATCCGCATGGAACAGTATGCAAAGCTTTCTGACCTCTACTCTGGAGGTGGAATACAGGGGACAGACAATAACCTTACCGGAGGTGCGCAATCTGGCCCATGACAAAGACTCGGCGGTTCGCAAGGAAGCTTATGAAGCAGAATTAAAAGCGCTGGAAAAAATTAAGGATGCGGTAAGCTTTTCCTTAAATAATATTAAGACCCAGGTAAATACGATATCGGATATGAGAGGCTATCAATCTCCTTTGGAGATGACCTTAACGCAGTCAAGAATGAAAAAGGAGACTCTGGATGCGCTGCTGCAGGCAATTCGTGAATATCTTCCGGTATTTCGTAAGTACCTAAAGCATAAGGCGAAGGTACTTGGACATTCCAATGGTCTGCCCTGGTATGACCTGCTTGCTCCGATGGGAGAGAGCAGCAGAAAATATACTGTGGAAGAGGCAAAGGATTATCTGATCCGGCATTTTAGCAATTTTTCTCAGGATGAGGCGGATATGATGAAGGAAGCCTTTGATCATGATTGGATTGATTTCTATCCGAGGAAAGGGAAGGTCGGCGGTGCCTTCTGTGAAAATATACCATTTGTGAAGCAGAGCCGTATTCTTACGAACTTTACCGGTAACTTTGGTGATATTGTTACTCTGGCACATGAGTTAGGTCATGCATATCATGGCATGATGATACAGGATCACCTGCCCTTAAATACGGATTACAGCATGCCGGTAGCGGAGACTGCCTCTACCTTCAATGAAGCAATTGTGATGGAATCTGCGATTAAGGAAGCGGATAGTAAGGAAAAGCTTGCGCTGATCGAAGATCAATTACAGAATGTCACACAGATTATCGTTGATATTTATTCCCGGTATTTATTTGAAAGTGCTGTCTTTGAAAAGAGTAGGGAGGGATTCCTGTTCGCAGATCAGCTGAATGAAATCATGCTGGATGCGCAGAGAGAATCCTACGGAGACGGTCTGGATCCAAACTTCATGCATCCTTATATGTGGGTAGTAAAGAGCCATTACTATAGTGAGGACCTAAGCTTCTATAACTTCCCGTATGCGTTTGGCGGTTTATTTGCCAGAGGATTGTATGAGAAATATAAGACCGAGGGAGAAGCCTTTCTGCCAAAATACCGTGCATTATTAAAGGCAACTACGGTAATGACTGTGGAAGATGCCGCAAAACAGGCGGAGATTGATTTGGAGGATCCGGAATTCTGGAGAATCAGCCTTCATTCCTATGAAGGACTAATCGAAGAATTTATAAAATTATCCTAGGATAGGCAGCTTATATTTTGGTGCTCCTGCAAGATGTTATCAATATTGTTATCATTCGGAGAAGGAAAACCTGTAATACCGGCTTTCTTTCTCTGATTATTTTTAACTTAACGCACAAGTGTGCTTTTGCTCCCGCATTATGGCGGCTGTCGACAAAATATTTGTACAAAGGAAAGGGCTCCTCCAAATGGAAGTTATCAAGGAAGATAAAAACACTAAATTCAGTTTTAATAAATTAATGGATATTATTTCCGGAATATTTACACCGATTATCAATGTGCTGATGGCAGCGGCGGTACTTAAGGGTATCCTAATGATATTGGTAAGTACGGGAGTGCTGTTGGAAACCGATGGAATATATCGAATACTTTATACATTAGCAGATAGTTTCTTTTATTATTTACCTGTATTCCTGGCATATACTATGGCAAAAAAGATCGGGACGGATCGTTTTACAGCCATATTAATCGCTTTAACTCTGCTGCATCCGAATATCACGGAGGCTTTTGAGAGCGGTAACGGACTTGATTTTTTTGGACTTCCAGTAAAACCGGTTACCTATGCATCGAGTGTTATTCCGATCCTGCTGGCAATCCTGTTACTTTATTTTGTGGAAAAACCGCTGGACCGCTATTTACCGGAAGCAATCAAAGGATTTCTGAAGCCGTTAATTTCAATGATTATCGTTACCCCGATCACATTTTTGGTATTCGGACCGATGGGGACGCTAATCAGCGATGCACTTGCGTATGCTTATGCCTTACTCTATAATTTCAGTCCGATGCTGGCTGGTATCTGCCTGGGCTTTGTATGGCAGCCGATGGTGGTAGTAGGTCTGCAATGGGGAATGGTCCCGGTAATTATGAATAATATCACGGTGTATGGAGCAGATACCATTCTGCCTATGCTTGGACCGGCTGTATTTGCGCAGGCGGGAGTTGCAGCGGCAGTGAGTATTATGACAAAGGATAAGAAATTAAAATCGATCGGTATCTCCAGTTCCATTACAGCAATTTTGGGTACTACGGAACCGGTGCTTTTTAGTATTAGTATTCCCTATAAGACTCCGATGCTGGCAGCCTGTATCTCCGGGGCGATTGGCGGAGGCATTGTCGGATATTTTAAATCGAAAGCGGTCTCCTTTGCCTTCCCATCCCTAATTACCATGGTGGTTTATATGGGAGAAGGATTTACCGCCTTTCTGGTATCCTGTATCTTAGGGTTTATAATTGCTTTTGGATTAATGTTTGTATTCCGGTTTAAAGAGAAGGATGTTCTGGAAGAGGAAGCTGTGGAATAAGAATAGGAGCAAAAAAAGCTGTTGTATCTCTAGCTGCAATGAATACAAGAAGGTCATAGACGCTCTGGTTTCGTTTGCATTTGGTTTACAACAGCTTTTTTATGACTCACCATGACACCTTATCATTATCTAAATTGAATCATACATTTCATAGGAGACTTGCTTTGCCGATGCCTTGTCGAAGATGCTGATATTCTACTGCAACAGGAGTTAGGATTAGAAACTTATCTTCATGCTGTCCACTGATGGGAAAATGGGACAGCATAAAATGCCCTGCCATTTGTCCATTCATTTCTGCGATAAAAGACAGTTCGGGAATATAATATTGCTTACTTCTTATCTCGTTTACGAGTTTTTCTTCAGCGGTTCCGTCGGAATACGGAGTGCCGTAACGAAAGGACTCATGTACTAGCTTAGCGATGGCTTCATAGTCATCCGGCCATTCGGGGCGGATTGTTATAGTGTTAATAGGCTGCCTCCTTTCTATTGGTTTTCATTTGTGAAAAGCAAATTGATTGATTTATTTGTAGTAAGTATAGCATAATTCACAAGAAAAACATATCAGTTGAGAGAAAAGATACAGAAGCGCGGGTGCTGTTATTATTTTTTCTAAGAATGTATTTCTAAGAACTTTTTAAAATAAATTTTGTTTATGGAAACATTCTTCATTCATAATTTCATCAAAGAAACAAATAATAATTATGAATTCATATAGAAATTGAATTTTGTGAATCATAGCGAATGAATAAGTGGGTGAATGCCCGGTAAGTAAATGTAAGTGAATTCGTGATAAGCGGTTTGATTACAAAGAATTACTTACAAATAAAGTCATGTAAGTATGGAGAGGAGTGGTAATATGAGTTTGATAGATAATGAGCATCAACTCCCGGTAGGGCTTGGAATGCGCTTAGCACTGGACATGGAAGCAATGACGAATTTCTCTAATTTATCGGATAACCGTAAAGAAGAGCTGGTTAACTATATACAAGGTTCCACAAGCGGAGAGGATGCAAAAAACAGGGTTACGGAAGTCGTAAACGGCCTGCATAATGGAGAATCGTTCCGGTAATAAAACAGTAGAAGCGGTAGTAGAATAATTTGCTTGTAATTTAAAATCAAAGCGGAGAAGAAAAGCACCGACGATTACATAAACATTATGTTTTGCAATCTGCCGGTGCTTATTTTGTCCAAATTTTTTTCTATTTACCTTGGGTTGCCCATAAAGAAAAGAGCAACGGTTCCGGGACCGGAATGGGAACCAATGGTAGCATTAACATAGTTTATTAATACGTTTTGGATTCCGAAACGTTCTTTGACCTGATTGGCAACAAACTCTGCGTCCTCGGGGCAGTCGCCATGGCTGATACAAATCGTATCATTCTGCGCTTCGAAGCCATTGATACGGGACTGCATCTGATCGACTAATGCGATTAAGGCTTTCTTTCTTCCGCGTACATTGTTTAACGGTATGAGGCGGCCGTCGTTATCGACATGAAGAACGGGCTTAACATTAATCAGAGTTCCAATAATAGCGGTGGTTTTGGATACACGTCCGCCGCGATGCAGATGATGTAAATCATCGACTGTAAATATATGGCATAAATTTAATTTGTTCTTTTCCAGCCAATCAACGATTTCCTTCATAGATTTTCCATTTTCCTTCATCGTAACTGCTTTGTGTACAAGAAGTCCTTCGCCGAGAGATGCGCTGAGGGAGTCGACAACCGTAATCTTAGCTTCCGGTCTTTCTTCGCAAAGCTCCCTTGCCGCAGTAGCGGCTACGGAACAACTTCCGCTTAAAGCGGATGAGAAAGCGATATGTAGGATATCATATCCTTCCTCTAAAAATCCGGTAAAGAGTTCGCGGGCTGTTTCCGGATTCGCTGCCATAGTAATAGGCATTGCACCGCCTCGCATCATATCGTAAAATACCTTAGGGTCGAGATCCTCTTTGCCGCCATATACAGATCCGTTAAAATTATAGTAAAGCGGCAGAAGCTTTATATGATGCTGCTCCAGATATTCTTTTGGTAAATCACTGGTGGTATCGGTTGTTATTATAAATTTGCTCATCGGTTAACACCATTCCTTTCTAAGCATGTTTATTCTATATTTGATTACAAGGAACTTATTTCCTGTAAAATACATTATTATCAAGTAGTTTTGATTACGATATGATATATTATACCATACCGCACACTATAGTTTCAAGATGAAATTTCCAAATAAATCATTATTTCATTAATATATAAAAGCAAAAAACACTTTTCTTATGCATATACATATGATATACTAAAGCGTAGTGAGGAAGTGCAAGCTTGCTTGCAGCTCCCGAGCGGAGCAAAAGATCATGAACATGTTTTATGTTCATGGTATACTAAAAACGTAGTGAGCATGCGATCGGTGCCGTCTATGCGGCAAAGGATAATTCATTACTTGAATAGGAGGTTAGAACGATGAAACACATTAAGACTTTAAATACAAGAAATTTAAAAGAGTCCATGAAAACCGGCGGATGTGGTGAGTGTCAGACATCTTGTCAATCCGCTTGCAAGACATCTTGCACGGTTGGTAACCAAAGCTGCGAGAACAAATAAGGAACGATACATATAGGAAAAGCAATAGGATTTAACAGTCACATTTGCAGGGAAATATGGTTTCACGTAAGCAAATGGAAATAACAAGTGATGTATTAAATTACAAAAGCTTAGCCGAAAGCCCATGATTTCAATTACTGGGATGAAGACAATGCTATATTGTAATAATAAAACTGTTTTGGCAGAATTTTATTATTATGAACTTGGGGGCTGCCTCAAAATATCTTTTTTGTAAATTTATTATTTACAAAAAAGATATTTTAAGACAGTCCCATTCGTTATGTGAAAAATAGGGAAAAAGAGATTTTGTGCCGACGTTGGCGGCGGAATGCGAGGATATATGATGATTCACCAATATAAAAATAATGGTTATAACATCGTATTGGATGTTAACAGTGGTATGGTTCATGTGGTGGACGATTTAGCCTATGATATTATTGAAATGTACGAGAAGCACAGCAAGGATGATATCATTGCTGCCATGATTGAAAAATATACGCAGCCTCAGTATAAGAAACTGATTCAGACAGAAGAGCATCAGGAGGAAGATTCTGCTGATGATATCGAGACTCTGCTGCAGCAAATCAAAGAGGTACTGGAAGATGTTGCGCAGATGAAAAAGGACGGCAGCCTATTTACCGAAGATATCTATGAGAACTATATTAAAGATTTTAAACAGCGTTCCACTGTGGTGAAAGCGCTTTGCCTTCATATTGCCCACGATTGCAATCTTGCATGTCAGTACTGCTTTGCAGGGAAAGGGGAATATCATGGAGACCGTTCCCTGATGAGTTATGAAGTCGGTAAGCAGGCACTGGATTTCCTGATTGCCAGTTCCGGCAGCCGGCATAACCTGGAGGTGGATTTCTTTGGCGGTGAACCACTAATGAATTTCCAGGTAGTGAAGGATCTGGTGAAATACGGCCGGGAGCAGGAAGCGCTTCATAATAAGAAGTTTCGCTTTACACTTACCACCAATGGCATCCTCCTGAATGATGAAGTGATTGAATTTGCCAATAAAGAACTCAGTAATGTTGTTCTCAGTATTGACGGACGTAAGGAAGTGAATGATAAGATGCGCCCGAGCAGAAACGGCAAGGGCAGTTATGATATCATTATTCCGAAATTCCAGAAGCTTGCCGAGAGCAGAAACCAGGTGAATTATTATGTAAGAGGAACCTTCACTCATCATAATCTGGATTTTTCAGAAGATGTGAAGCATCTGGCTGACCTTGGCTTTAAGCAGATTTCCGTAGAACCGGTCGTAGCACCGCCGGAAGAACCCTACGCGATTGCCGAGGAGAATCTTCCGTACATCTTTGATCAATACGATAAACTGGCAAAGTTTATGCTGGAGAGAAAGAAGGAAGGCAGGGGCTTTAACTTCTTCCACTTTATGATTGATCTGTCCGGTGGCCCCTGCGTAGCAAAACGTTTATCCGGCTGCGGTTCGGGAACCGAGTATCTTGCTGTCACTCCATGGGGGGATCTGTATCCATGCCATCAGTTCGTTGGAAATACGGACTTTTTAATGGGAAATGTATGGGAAGGCGTGAAAAATACGGAGCTTCGGGAAGAGTTTAAGAATTGTAATGTATATTCCAAGGAAAAATGCAGGAACTGCTTTGCAAAATACTATTGCAGCGGCGGCTGTGCGGCGAACTCCTATCATGCCCATGGGACCATCAATGATGCTTATGACATCGGATGTGAGATGCAGAGGAAGCGTATTGAATGCGCAATCATGCTAAAAGCAGCTGAGGCGGAAACGGAGACAGAAAAATAACGGAACGGAAGAAATAATTCGAATAATGTGAAATTTTTTAGGAACAAAGCGCTGCCCTCCTACATAAAGTAATAGGTGGAATATACGAAATACTTGAAGAAAAGTTATGAAATACTTGAAAAAAGTTACGAAATACTTGAAGAAAAAGTTACGAGATACTTGAATGAGCTAGAATTACCTGCCGGTAATGCCAGAATGGACGGAGATAGTGTGAATAGTCTCACAAAAAACTGCGAGCCATTAAAAGAATAGCAAAAGCAGCTATTCTTCAGGATTTATGCCCAAAAGGCATGGGCGTTAGT
>ENA-UOOK01006123-UOOK01006123.1-fermentation-metagenome-genome-assembly--contig:-NODE-6123-length-11685-cov-2.845400_pt1 | contig 11685 bp, 9 predicted proteins | sample MGYA00245777_ERZ724023 | MGnify/ENA primary metagenome ERZ724023 (study PRJEB28704, sample SAMN03018312) | fermentation metagenome | biome: anthropogenic terrestrial biome; feature: soil; material... | reverse complement strand
CTGCAGTTTTGTATAGGAGCGGGCAACTGCTGGATATGGAATACCTCACCGCCGAAGCGCATAAAAGAGATATCATGATAGGATTTGACTGCTGTCATTCTGCAGGTGCAGTGCCTCATCATCTTTCTGAATGGGGAGTGGATTTTGCAGTTTGGTGCAATTATAAATATCTGAATGCAGGGCCCGGAGGACCGGCAGCCATATATATAAACAAGAGGCATTTTGACAAGGAACCCGGGCTGGCAGGCTGGCATGGATATGTTCATGATAAAATGTTTGATTTGCTGAATGAATTTGAATCGGCCGACAATGCAGGGGGATGGCAAATGGGAACCCCTCATATGCTGAGCATGGCGCCCTTGGAGGGTTCACTGAAGATGTATAATGAGGCAGGGATAGAGAATCTGCGGGAGAAATCCTTAAGGCTTACTGATTACATGATGTATCTGATAGATAATGAATTATCCCGATATGGCTTCACTATAGGAAATCCAAGGGAAGATAAGAGACGGGGAGGGCATATTGCGCTGGAGCATGAGGATGCAGTGAGGATAAACGCTGCTCTGAAGGATATGGGTGTGATTCCGGATTATAGGCGACCTAATGTTATACGATTGGCCCCTGTACCGCTTTATGTTTCTTATCATGATGCATGGGTCGTAATACAGAAGATAAAAGAGATAATGGACGATAGAATCTATGAAAAATATGAAAACAAGAGGGGCTTTATAGCATAGCCCCCTTGATATAAACTCAAAGATTAAATATACTATAACAAGTGGTAATTTGCTATACCGCGCTGAAATAATATAAGAAATCGAGTTAGTGTATTTCATCGAACTCAATCTCATGTTGAAGTATTTCATTGATGCGCTTCTCAATTCTGTCTAAGTCAAAGTCAGCTTCCTTCTTTATGCTTTTTCTAAGCATAGGCCCGATTTGCAATATATCATCCCGTATGTCATATAGAAGCTCTAGAGCCGCAGAGGCCTCCAATTCATTTCTCGGTATTTCTACCATGCTTGCCAAAATTGAATTCTCGGTGCGAGAAGCTATTATTGGAGACTTAACCTCCTCAACATGTATAACTGTCCTTCTGCCCGGACCGCGGTCATCTTCGATTGGTTCAAGGCTGATTATTTTATCAGAACGAGCAAATTTGCCATATCCAAGAGGAACCATAACTCCTTCTTTGATCTCCATTTTTACACCACCTTATTTAATATAATCTACACCAGTAATATTGTTGCTTATATTTACTTATTTTATTTATAAAAAGCTAAAGACAACACATAAAATGTGACAACGAGAGGAGGCTTATGGTCTGACTGGTGAATTCCTGCCATGCAAGTAAATGCCAGACTCTATATATTTTGAGTCTGGCACTGTATACTATGCGAACTAATTGTTATCCTCTATAGCAAGTTATCTATCTTATACTCTTCGTATTTATCCTGAAGCCAAGTGTCGTAGGCGGCTGACAGCTTCTGATCTAAAAGAGTTTCTTTGACTTGAGCCTTGCTCTCTTCATAATTGGCTTCTTTTGCCGGTTTCTTTTCCTCTACTTTGATGATATGGTACCCATATTCAGTTTTTATGGGATCGCTTACCTTGCCGATTTCCATTGAAAATGCTGCATCCTCAAACTCTTTTACCATATCTCCCCTTGAAAAAAATCCAAGTTCCCCGCCTTGGTCTTTGTTGCCGGTATCTGTGGAATATTGCTTTGCCATTTCAGCAAAATCTTCGCCGGCTGATAACTTGTTTTTAACCTCCAGGGCCTTTTCCTCGGTATCCACTAAAATATGGCTGGCCTTTACTTGCTCTTCTTCATTGAAGGTATCTTTGTTTTCTTCAAAATAATTTTTCATCTCATCTTCTGTTATAGTAATTCCAGGCTCAAGCAATTTCTTTATCTCCAGGTTTTTCTTCACATCTGCCTTTACGTTTTCCATCGAATAGCCATATGCTTCAAGAGCCTGTTTAAAGGCTTCTTCACCGCCATATTGAACTGAAATATTCTGAATCTCTGTTTGCACAGCTTCTTCCCCAACTGTAATGTTCTGCTTTTTAATCTCCAATTCGATTATCTTATCTGAAATAAGGGAGTCCAATACTTCCTCGCCATTTTGCTCTACCAGAGCATTATATAGATCATCTTTAGTAATGGTCTCGCCATTGACCCGGGCAACCGCTTCTCCTGATTTCCCATTGAAATAAACAACTCCGGCTAAAATAATTAAAAGAAATACGACCAGTATTGTTATCTGAAAACTTTTTTGCTTTATTAGTTTTGCCACAAAGCTTCACACCTTTCTGATTATTACTTTTACTATTTTACAACAAAATGCTTAAATAAACCTTAAATTTACAAAAAAAATATGTATGAAAATATTGGATCAAAAGCATGATAAACCGAATTACATTTCATCGTTAAAATTAAGTGACAAACTTTTGAATAGAATTTGTTGACAAAGTGAGCAATACTTAGCAAGAAAATGGAATCTCAATCTTTGGAAAAATCCTTTTCTATATATTACCTTTGTAATAGGAAGTAATATTCCAATAAAAATTATAGGGGGAAGTATTGTGAGTAGAAAGAGATTATTCTCAATCTTATCTGTGCTGCTTGTATTGTCAATGTTCTTTGCCGCCTGCTCTCCGCAGCAGCCCGCAGCAACAGAACAACCGGATGAAACAGCAGCAGAGCCGGCACAAGATGAGCAGGTATTGAGGCTAAGCCTGTTCCAGGAGCCAAACACATTGGATTGGCAGAGAGTTACAGCAAATATCGAACTTTATACCCTAAGCTGGGTTATGGATGGCCTTACAAGGTATAAGCATGGGAAGATAATACCTGCTCTAGCCGAGAAATGGGACATCAGCGATGACGGCAAGGTTTATACCTTCCATCTGAGAGATGCCAAATGGACAGACGGCCAGCCTGTAAAAGCCGATGATTTCAAATATGGATGGTTAAGAGCCTTAGATCCGGCAGACCCCATGGATTATGCATACTTCTTATACGATATTGTCGGTGCGCAAGAATTCAACAGCAATAAGGGAAAAGCAGAGGATGTAGCAATAAAGGTTATTGATGACAAAACCTTGGAAGTAACATTAAAAAGACCTGTGACATATTTTGACTATCTGGTTTCCTTTGCTACCTATTATCCTACGAGAAAGGATATAGTAGAAAAGTATGGCACGAAGTTCAATGCTGAAGCAGAGAATTTTGTTACCTGCGGACCCTTTAAGGTAGAAACATGGAAGCATGAATCTGAAATGACATTCGTGAAAAATATGGATTATTGGAATGCATCAGAAATCAAGCTTGAGAAAATTATTGGACCTTACATCGCAGATGATCAAACGGAATTTAATATGTATGAAGCAGAAGAGCTGGACATGACTATTGCTTTGAATGGAGATCAGAAGGCTGCCTTGACAAAGGGCGGAGTAAAGCAGTTTAACAATGGCTCTACATGGTTCTTCAACTTCAATGTAGCTCATCCTATCCTAAAGAATCTAAACATCAGAAAAGCTCTGACTTTGGGAATCGATAGGAAAAGCTTTATCGAAAATGTTGCCAAGAGGCCTTGGAAACCGGCGTTTGCTCTGGTTCAGCCTGATATAATACCCGATGCTGACGAAAACAAAACCTTTAGAGAAGTTGGCGGCGAATATTTTAAGGATAATGATATAGAAACTGCAAAACAGCTTTTAGAGCAGGGTATGAAAGAATTAGGCCTGACAAAGATGCCTAAGTTTAAATTCATGTGTAATGATAACGCTACCGGACAGCTATATGCTCAAGCTTTCCAGGAAATGTGGAAGAAAAATTTAAATGTTGAAACAGAGCTTGAACCTGTTCCATCCTCCGTAAGGATAGACAGGCAGTCTAAACATGATTTTGAAATCTCCTTAGGCGGCTGGGGTCCTGATTATCCTGACCCGATGACTGATCTTGATCTATATACCTCCTGGTCAGGCAATAACGACCCGGGATATTACAATGTGGAATATGATGAATTGATAAAGAAAGCTCAGAATGAACCGGACAGAGTTGAGAAATTTAAGCTGATGCACCAGGCAGAGGATATACTTATGAGGGATCTGCCAATAGGCCCTATATGGTATGGTTACACTGACTATGCCATAAGAGAATATGTTAAGGGCGTTTATAAAAAAGGAGTCGGAGTAGAGGTTGACGTTGTTTATGCATATATAGAGGGCAAAAACAAATAGCGGATTCTTATATTGATTAAGAAGGTATATGTGCTATGCATATACCTTCTTAAATAAGGGAGGTGTAGATGTTGGTAAAATATATTGGAAAAAAGCTGTTATATGCCTTTATAACGATTTGGATAGTGGTGAGCGCTACATTCTTCATGATGCAGGCCATACCGGGAGATCCGTTTATGAATGAAAAAAGAGTTATACCGGAAATAAAAGAAAACCTTAGGAAGTATTACGGATTAGATAAACCCTTGCATGAACAATATTTCATATATATGAAAAATCTTATGACGGGCAAACTGGGTATGTCCTTCCAATATAAAAACAGAACGGTGAATGAAATAATCACAAATGGATTTCCCATTTCGGCAAGTCTTGGAATGAGAGCGCTTATAGTGGGGCTTATTGCAGGGATCTCCCTTGGGGTGATAGCGGCTTTGAATCATAATAAGGGGTGGGACAGATTTTCAATATTTGTAGCGATAATCGGAGTATCCATACCCGGATTTGTAATAGCGGCGTTGCTGCAATGGGTTTTAGGAGTCAAGCTGAGGGTACTTCCCGTAGCTCAATGGAAGAGCTTTGCCCACACGATCATGCCTACATTTTCCCTATCCTTAGGCTTGATCGCAAACCTGGCAAGGTTCATGCGCTCCAGCATGTTGGACGTAGTAGGACAAGACTATATAAAGACTGCAAAAGCAAAGGGTCTGTCGCCTTTTGAAATAGTATGGAGGCATCAGCTAAGAAATGCTATATTGCCTGTTATAACCATTTTAGGCCCATGGATAGCAGTAATAATAACAGGCACCTTTGTTATTGAAACGGTATTTGCCATCCCGGGATTAGGCAAATTTTATGTACAGAGCATAAATATGCAGGATTATACTCTGATAACGGGAATTACAGCATTCTTTGGAAGCATATTGGTGTTGATGAACATGTTTGTAGACATAGCATATGGATTGATAGATCCAAGGATAAGAATAAGCAAGCGCAGTTCTTAGCGGGAGGTATTATATATGGAAATCAGCAGAGAAGATTTTGTAGTCATAGGAAAGAATATTGAGCAGAGCCAGGTTTTAGTGCGCCCAAGCATGACTTATTTCCAGGATGCCTGGAGAAGGCTTAAGTATAACAAAGCTGCATTGCTGGCATTGGTTTTCCTTGTGCTGCTCACTGTTATGGCCGTATTTGGCCCTATGATGTATTCTTACTCATATTCGGATCAGGATCTCAGCATGGTAGATAAGGCGCCTGGAATAGGAGGACATATTTTCGGCACTGATAGCTTAGGCAGGGATTTATTTGTAAGAATATGGGTAGGAGCCAGGATTTCGTTGTTTATAGGCATCGCAGGAGCAGTCATAGAATTCTTTATAGGCATCGTATATGGAGGTATAGCCGGCTATTTAGGCGGATATGCCGATGAAGTTATGATGAGGATAGTGGATATCCTTTTTACAATACCTAATCTGGTTATAGTAATTCTACTCATCATGGTTATGGGGCCCGGCCTTCATACAATAATTATTGCCATAGCCCTGACAAACTGGCTTGGAATGGCGAGGCTTGTAAGAGGGCAGACCCTTCAGCTTCGTGAACAGGAGTTTGTCCTTGCGGCCAGAACCCTCGGTGCTGACGGTAAAAGAATCATTATGAAGCATCTTATACCCAATACTATAGGACCAATAATCGTAAGGCTGACATTTGCAATACCCGGAGCAATATTTACAGAAGCCTTTTTAAGCTTTATAGGATTAGGAGTGCCCGCCCCCCTTGCCAGCTGGGGCTCACTAGCGGCAGCAGGTCAGAGAACATTGACCACATCTCCATGGCAAACATTCTTTCCGGCTTTATTCATAAGCTTGGCGATGCTGTCTTTCAACATTATTGGCGATGGTCTAAGAGATGCCTTAGACCCAAGGCTTAGGAAATAAAGGGAGGATGCAAATATGAGCAAGTTGTTGGAAGTAAAAGATTTAGAGGTTTCCTTCGATACCTATGCGGGAGAAGTAAAGGCCGTAAGAGGGGTAAGCTTTGATCTCAGGAAAGGTGAGGCTATAGCGATAGTAGGAGAATCAGGCTGCGGCAAAAGCGTCACTGCGCAGAGCATTATGAGGCTGATACCCTCACCTCCGGGGAGGGTAAAGAACGGTACCATTATTTTTAATGATATAGAGATACTGAGCCTTAACGAAAGGCAAATGCAGGCAGTCAGAGGTTCGGAAATGGGCATGATATTTCAAGACCCCATGACCTCCCTCAACCCTACTATGACTGTTGGCAGGCAAATACAAGAGGTGCTGACAAAGCATAGCAAAATCACAAAGAAGGAAGCTGCATTAAAATGTGCAGAGATGCTTCAGCTAGTCGGAATACCAAATCCCATTATGAGGCTTAAGCAATATCCCCATGAGTATAGCGGAGGTATGAGACAGAGGGCTATGATTGCAATGGCTTTAGCTTGCGGACCCAAGCTTCTTATTGCTGATGAGCCTACAACTGCATTGGATGTGACCATACAAGCACAAATCCTTGATTTGATGAGGGAACTGCAAAGAAAGCTGGATACAGCAATCATCCTGATAACTCACGATCTGGGAGTGGTTGCAGATTTGGCCGAAAGGGTTATCGTCATGTATGCGGGAAAGATAGTAGAATACGGAAGTGTTGAAGATATATACTATAATCCTAAGCATCCCTATACTTGGGGCTTATTGAAATCGGTACCAAGGCTCGATAGCCACAACAAGGAGCAGTTGATGCCGATTGACGGAACTCCGCCGGACTTGTTTTCACCGCCAGTCGGGTGTTCTTTTGCGGCAAGATGCGATTATGCAATGAAAGTATGCCATCACTGTGAACCTGATTACTTTGATGTCAGCAATGGGCATAAAACTGCTTGTTGGCTTATGCATGAATATGCTTCCGGCATAGAGATCAGTATTCTAAAGGGGGTAATTTAAAATGTGGGATAATGCTAAGCCCCTTATTAATGTTAAAAATCTGAAGAAGTATTTTAATGTTGGCAAAGGTCAAGTACTAAAAGCGGTTGATAATGTAACCTTTGAAATCGGCCAGGGTGAAACTGTAGGATTAGTAGGTGAGAGCGGATGCGGAAAAACTACGGTAGGGCGGACCTTGATAAAGCTGTATAAACCCACTCAGGGGGAGATTTTCTATAAAGATAGGAATATAAATGACTTAGATAAAGCCGAAGGGAAAAAATATGCAAAGAAAGCTCAAATGATATTTCAAGATCCTTATGCATCGCTGAATCCGCGTATGACTGTAGGAGACATAATAGGAGAGGGAATAGATATACACGAGATATACAAGGGTAAAGACAGGCAAAGCAGAATATATGAGCTGCTGGAAAAGGTAGGTTTGAACAGAGAACATGCTAACAGATTTCCTCATGAATTCAGCGGAGGCCAAAGGCAGAGAATTGGGATAGCCCGTGCATTAGCCATAGAGCCGGAATTCATAGTGTGTGACGAGCCGATATCGGCCCTTGATGTATCGATACAGGCTCAAATAGTCAACTTATTGATGCGGCTCCAAAGGGATATGAATCTGACCTATATGTTTATAGCACATGATCTAAGCATGATAAAGCATATAAGCGATAGAATTGCGGTGATGTATTTGGGAACCATTGTTGAGCTGACAAGCAGCCATGAGCTGTATTCCAATCCAGTACATCCCTATACAAAAGCTCTGCTTTCTGCTATCCCCATACCGGACCCCAAAATTGAAAAAGGCCGAAACAGAATATTATTGGAAGGTGATGTACCAAGCCCCATAAACCCATTGCCAGGCTGCAAATTTAGAAAAAGGTGCAAATATGCTATGGATGTTTGTGAAATAAAAATGCCTGAGCTAAAGGAAGTTTCTAAATCCCATTATTCGGCATGTCATTTGATTAGCCGGTAGATTTCTACCGGCTTAAGTTTTGTTTATAGATGCTCTATCAACAATGACGAATGCGAACTCTCACCAGCTAGAGCAGGTTTATGTAGAAAAAACTAAAGGCATATGGTAACATTTAGCTATATAAGTGAAGGATTGGAAGCCAAGTATATAAAAGCATACAAAACTTGCAGGAGTTAACACAATATTATCTGCGGCCATCACGGCCGCCATGAAAAGAGGATGAAGATGAAGAAAGATATTAGATATTATACTGACCAAAACAGAGAAGCATGGAATGAAGCCATGCCAAAACACCAAGCTGCATCAAAAGAAAGATTGGATCAATTGTTTTCAAAGCCAGGCTATATCTATCAAGAGGACGAGAATCTTTTACAAGTATTGAAAAGGATCAATGTTAAAGGTAAAGATATAATTCATCTTTGCTGTAATAATGGAATCGAATTGTTATCTTTAAAAAATATGGGTGCTAACCATTGTGTAGGTATTGATATCTGTGATGAAGCAATAGAAGAAGCACAAGAAAGAGCAAAGAAATGTGGGATTGATTGTGAATTTATACGCTCTGATGTTTATGATATTTCAGAAGAACTTTATAACTCTTTTGATATTGTTCAGCTTACCGCCGGTTGCATTGGATGGATACCAGATTTAAACGAGTTCTTTAGGATAATTTCTCATTTATTAAGAGCGTATGGGTTTGTTCTTATACATGAAATTCATCCTTTTAGTGAAATGTTACCTTTCGATAATAACTATATTGAAAACAGGCTGCAAATTATTGAACCTTATTTTAGAGATGAGGCAATTGTTGAAAACGGCAGCCTGGATTACGTAGGAGGGACGGATTATGTTGCCAAAACGCAATACTGGTTTGTTCACACAATTTCCTCATTAATCATGGCGTTAATTAAAAATGGTATTAGAATAGAGCATTTTTCTGAACATTCTAAAGATATATCTGCCGGACATAAAAAGCAAGAGGAATTAGATGCCCAAATTCCATTAAGTTATATTTTAGTTGGTAAAAAAGAATAAAAAATATCTGTAAGCATCAGTCTTTCGTTAGGGTGGGAGTGAAAATGTTGTTTAAAAAACTTATTATAACAATAGCTTCTTTAATTATATTAGCAATATTAGCGTTTGGATATTCTGGAAATAAGTTCATTCCGATAATGTTTACAGATGACACATGGATTAATGATCTAGGATATAAAGAGAATCAAATTCATAGACTTGCATTTAACTGGCCAGGGGATAGAAGTTGTCCAGAAATACCTATAGAAATTAATAATAAAATATTTGAATTGGGATTTGATACAGGTTGTGGAGTTGGTATATTTTTTACTGATGTAATCGAGAATGAGCTCAATTATACATTATTAGGTAAGGTCGAAGCACTAAACAGAGATGGCTCTCACCGCGGCTGGAGCAAACGTATTATTATTGATGAGTTTACTGTATTTGGAGATACATATGATAATATAGAAACTACTATATCTAATTGGAATATGTATTCCTCAAAAGAGTTCAATGGAACAATAGGTCTTTCATATTTTAAATCTAAGATAATCTCACTTGATTATGCTGGACATAGAATTGCAGTAAGTAGCAATCCTATTAATTATGACAATTTAAATTCAGATAAGTATGTAGTACTCCCATTATATAAAGCAACTAGTAAAAACCAAGAATATTTACCATTTTTTGAAGCAGAATTCAATGGAGAACCTGCTATCGTATATTTAGATACTGGTAAAAATTATTCATATGTATATAATCCAGCTAGTAGACATTCTATGACTGATAAATCGAATAATTTTATCGATGTTCCTATAAAAATTGGAAACATTGAAATGATGCTAAAAGATATGATTGAAATAAACGATATGGCGCAGGCAGAGGGGCTGCCATTTCCTACGACGATTGAATTGAATTCTGATCAATTATGGAAAAATAAATTATTGGTAACATTTGACTTGATTGATCAAAAGATAATATTTAGGAGATTACCAGAATAACACTAAGCACACGAGATACTCTCAAACCAATATTGGAATAGGGGAAAAACCACCTTTCTCTTTATCTAAAGGTGGTGAATACTCTGATTCTACCTCGTAACAAAGTAGTACTAGATGATGCTATCGGACAAATTCTTTTATATTATGATTATGGTGTTTCTTTCTATAGCTGTTAGGTGTAAAACCGCACATTTCTTTAAATACTTCACAAAAATACTTGGAACTGGAAAATCCCACTGCCGCTGCAATATCGGCTATGTTTAACACGGTTCCCGTCAGCATTATCCTTGCTTCTTGGATACGGGTCTGCAGCAGAAGCTCTTTAAAGGTATAGCCTGTCTTTTCTTTCATAAGGTGGCATATATGGGTTTCGCTGAGATGAACCTCATCCGAAAGCATTGAAAGGCTTATGTCTTTTTTATAATTATTCTTAACAAAGTCTATTATAGTGCTGATCCTTCCATCATCCCGCTTTATGGCATCGATATAGGTATATGGAATGTTGTTTGGCGATATTCCCATAGCAGAAGCTGCTTCAAGATATTTTCTGTAGTACAGTTTCGTTTTTTTGCAGTTAACTGAGGAATAAAGCTTATATAGCTCGTAATATCCCATGCTTTTATATATAAGATTGCCTGAGACTTGGGCATATCTTATGCAGCGTATAAGACATTTTCTGGCTTTAATGCTGTCACCTGATGAAAGAAAGACGAAATAAGCAAAGAAAAACATAGAGCATAGCATGTATTTATGAAATCGGGATTTGGTTTTGTAGTTCAAATTCAAATCCATAATAAATCTTCCGGCTTTAAAACCAAGCATACTTCTGCATGCCATTATTCTCACATTTATAAAATCTTTCATGTAAGGCTCATTTATTTCATCATCGTAATTGATAAGCGCCTTTTCATATAATTTCATCGAATTCTTGTAGTCCTTGCACCTGAATAGATGATCTCCTGCGATGATGTATAAGCGTAAATAAGAAATATGATATAAAGGTATGGTCACCCAATAGGATCTGTTCAAAAGCTTATTAACGAGCATTTCATAGGATATATTCATGTTTTCTCTATCGCCTATTGCTTCAGATATAGGCATAAACAGCAAGTTTAGCAAGGTCTCGGTAAAATCATTTTTGAACTGGAATTTTACATCCTTTAATGCCTTATAGTAATAGCTTGCTCTGTTGAATTCGCATTTAAAAGTATAAAGCTGGATCAAATTGATATGCAGATGAGGTAAAAAAGTTCCCTCGTTTACTGATGCTTCATAAGCTTTGAGATAGCTTATTTCTGCATTTTCCCAATCTCCGATAGACATATAAGCACATCCGATCGTATTTTGGTATTCGCAGAAGATATCATTATCCATATAAGCCAGCCCTTTTTTTAAAATGCTTACAGCAGCTCTTCCCTTGTTAGCATAAAAATAATAGTTGCCGAGGATGAAGCCTCCCATAGCTCTAGTTTCATTTATATCATCG
>ENA-UOOK01006122-UOOK01006122.1-fermentation-metagenome-genome-assembly--contig:-NODE-6122-length-11687-cov-4.017968_pt1 | contig 11687 bp, 14 predicted proteins | sample MGYA00245777_ERZ724023 | MGnify/ENA primary metagenome ERZ724023 (study PRJEB28704, sample SAMN03018312) | fermentation metagenome | biome: anthropogenic terrestrial biome; feature: soil; material... | reverse complement strand
ATCAATGATTCTCCTTAGAAGTTCAAAAGAAGCTGTCAAGATTTAATAAATTTACGGATTAGATTTTGCCGGGATGGCATCCCCTTTGTCCTCCCGCTTGATGATCATGATGTTAATATTTGGTTTGCCGACTTAATAGGTTTTAGATTTATGAACACTTATAGGCACTGCCTTTACATTTTCCATTTTGCAGACTGCTTCATTAGAGAAAAACTTCAAGGGATACAGCGACGGCGAATAGTATTTGGGATAATGAAAGGCAGGTGGGACTAGGAAAAAGGGCTGACGATCCGATTAGAAATGTAAATGCAAACTTTATGATGAAATCGAAAAAAACGGACAAGGATGCTCTTTACGTTTTAACTTGTTCTTGATCTATATGGGAAAAATTAAGGGGGATTGAAATGGGTACGCCTAATATTGTCGAAGTGAAGAATATAAATGCCGCTTACGGCCAAGCAAAAGTACTCTTTGATGTTAGCTTGGAAATTAAGTCTAACGAAAGGGTCGCAATTGTTGGGAGAAACGGCGCCGGAAAAACTACTTTGCTGAAATGTATGGCTAGTTTGCTGACCCCGACTGATGGTTCAGTAGTTTATGACGGGACAGAACTAGTCGGAAAAGCTCCTTACGACGTTGCTCGGATGGGACTCAAGTATATTGACCAAGATAAGCATGTTTTTCTCGACTTGACGGTCAGAGAGAACCTGGAACTTTCCAGTTATGCCACGGGTGATTACGACTGGGAAAAAGTCTTTGAACACTTTCCGAAGTTAAAAATCTTAATTGACCGGAAAGGCGCTTATTTAAGCGGGGGCGAGCGCCAGATGTTGATGGTCGGCCGCGCGATTCTTGGTAATCCGAAAGTACTGTTAATTGACGAACCAACTGAGGGTTTAGCGCCAAGTATCGTAGATGACCTTGTTACTACCTTCCATGAACTCAGCAAAGACTGCGCGGTCCTCACTGTCGGCCAGAACCTTTCCTTTGTTAGCCGTGTTGCTGAGCGCATTTACGCAATGAAGGAAGGAAAACTGGTGGCGGAAATTACAGATGCCGAGGAAATTAAGAATAACAGTTACAGTCGTTACTTGTAAACCTAACAATGGGAAAATCACACCGGAAGGAGTAGAAAAATGAAACGGTTTCTGAATAGTTGGACTGGGATTATTATCATTTTTCTACTCCTTCAAAGAGTGTTTTGCCGGCAGCCTTCTTAACGGAAGTTGCCATCTATAGTATCTACGCGATGGGATGTAGCTTTTTGATTGGACGTTTAGGGTTGACATCCTTTGGGCAGCCCGCATTTTTGGCGTTTGGCGCTTATGGTGCTGGTGTTTACCTCTATTATTTTGGCACCAATCCTTTTGTGGCTATTTTAGTGGGTATTCTAACTGGCTTAGTCATTAACATGATAGTTGGACTCTTTTTTGTCCGTTTGAACAGTTCCTATTTCACCCTTTGCAATCAAGCCTTTTGTGTAGTAACCTTCTTTATTTTTCAAAAAGCCCTGGTGAAATGGACTTTTGGTGACAACGGACTCCTCCTGATCAGCAGGATGGAACCAACGCCCATTATTGACCTGACTTCAAGCAAGGGTGTTTATCTTTTTGCCTTCTTAATGGCCATTGCTGTTTGGCTTTTTATGAATTATTTGATGAAAACGGACGGCAGCTTTTACCGGATATTGATTGCTCCGGTTCAGAGAAGTTCGATTGTTCTCGGTCAGGTATTGGAAGCGGTATGCTGCACCTTTCTTGAAACTATTATTCTATGCTTTGTCAGCCTGTTTTTCTCAGTAAAAATCGTCTCGGGATTTTTGGGACTTCTTGTAATTATTTTGCTTGTCTTTCTGACGGCTTTCTTTATGGCAGGGTTAACTTACGCAATCAGCCTGTGCCTTCCCAATGAAGTCCTTTATGAAACCGTGATGAACGCGATTGTTTTGCCGATCTTTTTCCTCAGCACAGCGTTATTTCCGGAAAATAAATTATCTGGGGAGCTTAAAATTGCGGTCAATCTGAACCCGTTTACTCATGTAATCAATGTTTTACGGAATATAATCTTGCAGGGAAACATTGTTACCCACGATGTAATCTTGGCCATTCTTCTGCTTGCCATTATGTGCCTAATCAGCTTTTCGTGGGCTTTGCACAGATTAAACAAAGAAACAAGTTTATAGAACAAGTTTTCAAAACGAAAACTAACCGTTGTTATGGCGGCAGAGTCGTTATGCTCAGATCAGGATATTTCCCATAAAAATTTGCAAAGAAGCATAATTTGATGGCCTTTGTTCCCGTTCCCAAGGACCTGACGGCCGTGTATGAGAAAAACGGCCTCCCGCCTCGCCGAAAAGCCGTTCCGACCATCCCCATGGCTGCTACCGTGACCTTATTAGCACACAGAAAAGCAGCAAGCCGAAATGATGACTTAACTTGTGCAGACTGAGTCCGTATGATAGAATAAAATGCTGTAGATTAAAATCCTGTTATGAGTGAATTCTGAAAAAGAGGTTTGTTGTGCGTTCAGAAAAAGAGATGCTGGATTTAATAATTAACACAGCAGCCAATGATTCCCGTATCCGTGTGGCCTATCTGGAAGGCTCCCGTGTTAACCCAAATGTACCGAAGGATATTTTTCAAGATTATGATGTAGTGTACGTTGTATCGGAAATGAAATCTTTCAGGGACGATAAGGACTGGATAAACCGCTTTGGCAAACGATTATTCATGCAATATCCGGAGGAAAGTGTATATTACCCGTCTGACGTTAATAGCTGTTATGGATGGCTCATGCAATTTACAGATGGAAACCGGTTGGATTTGCATGTGTGCACATTGGAATACGCGCGAAAACATCTTGATCTGTACAAAACCCTGTTGGATAAAGATAGCCTCATGCCGAAAAAGCAAATGCTGTCTGATGAAAGATACTGGGTTAGAAAACCAACTGCAGAGCAATTTCATTGTACATGTAATGAGTTTTGGTGGTGCTTAAACAATGTTGCGAAAGGTCTGCGGCGTGAAGAAATTCCGTATGTTATGGACATGATAAACTATCAAGTAAGGCCCATGCTCAGGCGGTTGTTGGAGTGGGAAATTGGAATCGAAAATAATTTTTCTGTAAGTGTTGGAAAATCCGCAAAATATATGAACAAGTACGTTTCAAAAGGGATCTACCAAAAGTACCTTCAAACATACTCAGCAGCACAAATAGACGCCATTTGGAACGCGGTTTTTGACATGTGCGATTTGTTTGGGAAAATTGCTATTCAGATAAGTGGGAAGTTAAGTTTTTCGTATGATTTAAGAGAAGCCGATAACAGCAAAGCATACCTAAATCATATTAAAAATCTGCCAAATAATGCAACTGAGATTTATTAACAGCATTTCAGTGTTTCAAGTTGATTAAACTATATTGATTTATAAGGGCAATCGAGAAATCGGTTGCTTTTTTATTCAAATGCGAAAGAAGCTAATAAAAATAGCGCGGCTTGTTTTGGATAAGCCTGTATGATAAGATATTTATAAACCGTCGAATTTAATCTGCGGACAAAAGATAACACAAAAAGTCGGGAACAGCCGCTTTGAAAGGAATAAGATTGAAGCACAGGCAAGGAGATGAGTCCATGGGCTGGATTGAATGCATCGGTGAAGCCATCAGCTATATTGAAGACAATATCACTGACGAACTGACAGTTGAAAAGGTTGCAAAGCAGGTATTATTATCACCTTTCTATTTTCAAAAAGGATTTGCCATGCTTTGCGGTTTTACAGTCGGAGAGTATATCCGGGAACGCAGGCTTACTCTTGCCGGCAGTGAGCTTGTTTCCACCGATAAAAAAATCATTGATATTGCGCTCAAGTACGGTTACGACTCTCCGGACAGTTTTACCAAGGCGTTCACCCGTTTTCATGGTGTCACACCGACTGCCGTTCGAAAAGACGGAGCAATGATTAAGTCTTTTGCTCCGCTGAAAATCAAATTTACTTTGGAAGGCGGCTATGTTATGGATTACAAAATTGTCGAAAAAGATTCCTTTACGGTTATGGGAACATCCAGGATATTCAAGTACGATAATGCAAAAGAAGGAATCCCTGAATTTTGGTCGGAACTCCATCAGCCCGGAAAGAAGAAAATGGTATGCGGAATGTACGGAATATGTATGGATGATAACATGGGAACAGATAAATTTGAATATCTGATTGCAGACAATTACAATCCTGCCGTAGAGATACCGGAAGGTTTCGTTACCAGGATCATCCCTGCACACACCTGGGCTATATTCCCATGCAGAGGTCCGATGCCTCAGTCACTTCAAGATGCAAATACGGCAATTTTCTCTGAATGGCTGCCAAACTGCAAGGACTTTGAGATTGCGGCGGGCTATGACATTGAAATGTACAATGATCCGTCCAGATACCCAAAGGGAACACAGGATGAAAACTACTACAGTGAAATCTGGATTCCCGTTAAAAAGAAGTAACCCGGCAAACGGCGCAAATCTAGTTACGTAGCTATATATGCAAGGGCAATCGAGAAATCGGTTGCCTTTTTTCTACGTCCGCATGAAAAGAGAAGAATACGCCAAATGACGGCGCGAAGCGCGGAGGGAACGGAACTTTTCGGTGATGAGGTTAAATTGCCAAAATTGGTTTCAAGATGACATTTCCTTTATTGTGTAGTATATGTCTGCAGTAATTAGGACTACGAATAAACATGGAAAGGCAATTAAGTAAAAGGAGCTTAGTTTCTTTTGGCTGGATACTAAAAAATCAAATATTTTTTAGCACATCTGAAAGAGTAATCCCAATATCCGCGTCTATGCAAATCGACCGTGACTCGATTTCTTTTGAGCACGAAGCAGGTAAAAAGGCCAGCGAAGCAAAACATCTGAAACAGTTGGAAGAAGAAAACCGCCAGCTAAAAGGACTTGTGGCGAACCTCACTTTGGATAATCATATTCTAAAGAATGTCCTTGCAAAAAACGGATAAAGCCTGCCGAGAAGCGCCGCATCGCGAAAGAGATACAGCAAACGTACCAGCTAAGTGAGCGCAGAACGTGCAGGCTGTTGGATTTTGGACGGAGCAGCAAACGATATGTTCCGGTGGATAAAACGGAAGATAAAGAAATAACAGACCGGTTAACACGATTGGCAAGTCGATGGAAGCGTTTCGGTTACCGACGTCTGCATGTTATGCTCCAACGGGAAAACATCCATATTAACCATAAAAGAACATACCGGCTGTACAAAGAGGCCGGATTGACTCTGAAAAGACGGAACAAAAAGAAGAAATACGAAAAGCGTGGGATGCCAAACAGAACACCCTTGTTGGCAAACTCCAGATGGTCGATGGATTTTGTTTCAGATCGTACACGCTCCGGAAACCACATTCGGGTCTTAACCGTGATTGATGAAGCTACACGGGAATTCCTGGCATTGGAAGTGGACAGCTCCATTACCAGGAAAAGGGTTTCGGTCGTACTCAATCGTATTGCACTGTTTCGAGGTCTTCCCAAAGAAATCCTGACAGACAACGGTTCTGAATTCACAGGAAACGCCTTAAACGCATGGAGTTACGACCACCATGTCGAACATGTTTTCACTGATCCTGGCCACCCAACCCAGAACGGTTATATTGAAAGTTTTAATGGAAAACTGCGCGATGAATGCCTGAACCAAAGCCTGTTTAAAAATCTCTATGAGGCCAAAGAAATCATTGAAGACTGGCGGAATGAATATAACCACCTTCGGCCGCACAGTTCTCTGGATAATTTAACGCCAACAGAATACACCAAGAAAATCCCAGTGGATTGCTAACTTTCTATCTGGACAGTTTTTGGTGGCAGATCAATTCTACGACAGGGCTTTTATTCCTTTGTCTGTTCAAATGGAGAGTGTATTTTAAGCGGGAACAATGATTCGGCTGATTTTCGAGCCATCCTTTTTACCGATTAGAAAACAGTACCTCAAGTTTTCTAACGAAATTCTAACATCGCCGCGCATTTTCAAACGGCACTCTAACATTATGGGCATTAATATATGGTTATAAAAATCGAGGGGGGTTTCCCGTGGAAGAGGAACTTATGTCTACAATAGAGCAGGCTAAAGGATTAATTGCTGAAAGAAAATTTAAGGAGTGCGAAGCCTTAATTTGTACCGCCATGTTTGAACATCCACACGATCCGATCCCGCATAACCTAATGGGGTTGATGCTTGAAAGTGAGCATCGTCATCTGGAAGCGATGAAACATTTCCGGGCGGCGTATGCGCTTGACCCTACATACAGACCCTCATCGTGGAATCTGGAATGTTTCAGCGGCTTTACCATGCCGCATCCTTGTGCGTTTTTTGCAAACGACTGTGTGATTCATCCCGAAAAAGAGCAGGAGGGAAATCTTAAATAATGTACATCATTATTGTGGGGTGCGGCAGGGTGGGGGCCAATCTTGTCAGCAAACTTTCGGAAGAAGGACACAATGTTGTCGTAATTGATCGGGATAAAGACAGTTTCTCACAGCTTGGCAGCGGCTCAAACTGTATGACCATCACCGGCATGCCTATGGATGAGGACGTTTTGAAAGAAGCGGGCATTGAAGAAGCCGATGCGTTGGCGGCGGTTACGACCGACGACAACATGAATATCATGGTTTCCCAGATCGCGCGGCAACTCTATCATGTCCCCATGGTTATCACGCAGACGACCGACCCGGAAAAGCAGCGTGTTTTCACATCCATGGGATTGAAAACGATATGCCCTACCACGCTTACGGTGGATGCCTTTTTTTGCGCATTAAAAGAAGGGGAAACAGAGAAATGAAGATTATGATTATCGGCGGTGGGAACGTCGGCTATTACCTGACGAAATCGCTGTCCGCCGAACTACACCATATCATGATCGTTGAGGAAGACTGTTCCCGCTGCAAGCAGATCATCTCGGAACTTGGCTCGAAACGCATCGAGGTGACGCAGGGCGATGGGACGGATGTGGAGTGTCTACGCGAAGCTGGAATTTTTAACACCGACGTGCTGATTGCCGTGACCGGTCACGATCAGAATAATCTTGTCGCCTGCCAACTTGCCAAGGACTATTTCGGAGTAAAGCAGACGATTTCCCGGGTGAAGAATCCGAAAAATATCAGGGTGTTCCAAAAGCTTGGGGTCGACTCCGTCATCAGCAGCACAGAGAGCATTGCCGGAATCATCAATCAAGAGCTTGACTGGACGGATGTCAATAAGCTCCTTCAGGAAAGGTCGCCGAACGTCCAACTGCGGAAAATGGTTGTGGAGCTAGGTTCGTACTCCGAACGCAGGCATCTGAAAGATCTTGGTATCCCCAAAGGGCTCATCCTGATCACCGTCCTGCGCGGAGACCGCGCCATTATCCCGAGCGGCGACACCTGCCTGGAGAGCGGGGACGAAGTCATTCTTATGGGCGGACAGAAAGATATTGATCAGATAAGCAGAAAATTCAAGGTGATGCAGGAATGAAGAGATTCGATTCGACCGTGAAAGGCGTGTTTTCTGAAATACTTTTTGCGGTGGGTACGATTGCGATAGGCTTGATTGCTGCAACTCTGATATGCGGGGCGTAAAAGATTATGACGATAGAGAAACCAATCAACAGGCTGTATCCGATTAGCTATTTTACCGGCCTTATTGTCATGTCCCTCGGCGCACTGCAGTTTTTACCGGCAGTGGTATCCATTATTTATTCGGAATGGCGAATCGCGGCAATATTTATACTGACTGCTTCCGTAACGTCGCTGGTCGGCGTGGGAATGATGTTCCTGGGCTTTCGCTACCGGGGGGCCAAGCTGACCTTCGGAGAAGGAACGGTGGTTGCTTCTGGCGCATGGCTGCTGGGCACGCTGCTGTGTGCGCTGCCGTATTATCTTTCGGGCAACTACCTGTCTTATCTGGACTGCTGTTTCGATGTGATGAGCGGCCTGACTACAACCGGGCTCTGTCTAATACAGGATATGGATCACCTGTCCAACGGCATCAACATGTGGAGGCACATCCTCACTTTTGTCGGCGGGCAGGGGATGGTGGTGCTGGCTCTGACTTTCCTTACCAAGGATCAGAGCAGCGCCTATAAAATGTATGTAGGGGAAGCAAAAGATGAGAAGCTTTTTCCAAATGCCGTCAGCACCTCAAAGCGGATTTGGCTGATCAGCCTTGTCTATCTTGCGGTTGGAACGGTGGTTATGACCATAGCTGCACTGCTTGCAGGCCTTGCTCCGGACAGAGCTTTCCTGCACGGCATGTGGATTTACATGTCGGCGTGGAGCACCGGCGGCTTTGCCCCGATGAGCCAGAATATTCTTTACTACCACAGTGCGTTATTTGAGCTTTGCACCATGGTGTTCTTTATCATCGGTTCGTTTAATTTTGCTTTACATAACGCCATCCTGGAGGGGAAACGCGGGGAGCTACGCCGCAATATTGAAACCGTCACTTTTACCGTGACCCTGACGCTGCTCACGCTCATCACCACGCTCGGACTAATGAAGAATCATGTGTACCCCAACGCGATGGCGATTTTCCGGAAGGGCTTTTACCAGTTAATTTCCGGGCATACGACCACGGGGTTTATGACGGTCTATGCAAGGCAGTTTTACCACGAGTGGGGCGACATCGCGCTGTTTGCCATGGTGATAGCCATGCTGCTGGGCGGCAGCGCCTGTTCTACGGCAGGCGGATTTAAAGCCATGCGGACCGGCATTATTTTCACTACGTTCAAAATGGAGGTAAAACGGATGCTGCTTCCGGAATCGAGGGTAAGCGAACAGAAGATTCATCATATTCGTGACGTGACTCTGACCGATTCCATGATAAAAAGTTCGTTCCTGATTGTAATGGCTTATATTTTTACGTTTGCTTTTGGAACGCTTGTCGGTATGTTCGCGGGATTTCCGTTCGGGATGGCTGCGTTGGAAAGCGCGTCGGTTACCGGTAACGTCGGCCTTTCCATTGGCGTGACATCGGCGTCGATGCCCGCTTGCCTGAAATTTACCTATCTTGTCATCATGTGGCTTGGCCGCCTTGAATTCATGTCGGTGCTTACGCTGGGGGCCTACATTGCCAGAAAGGTTGGAAGAAAATGCGATTGAGTAAAATATCCGCAGTGCTGGCGCTGCTTTTTGTTTTCCTGCCGCTTTTTCCGATATCGGCTCAAGCCGAAGCCATACCCGTGACAAGTACGGAGCTCATCGAAGAAGCTACCGCCCTGGACGGGAAAACCGTTTCCTACAAAGGCGAGGTTGTCGGTGATATTCTTTACCGCGGCGACCACGCCTGGATCAATATTTCAGACGGAAAAAACGCAATCGGCGTTTATGTCCCGGCCACAGAAGCAAAAAAAGTCGAATATGTGGGAAGATATTGCATCGTTGGGGATACGGTATCGCTGGTGGGAACCTTTCACCGGGCCTGTGTGGAAGACGGCGGTGATCTGGATATTCACGCAAATGCCGTTACAGTAACAGAAAAGGGACATCGCATAAATCCGGACATACCTTCTGTTGGACTACTTATTGCGGCAGGGTCGGCATTTCCCTGCGCCCTGGCGGGAATAATACTGGTAATCAAAAAGAGAGTGAGCTATAATGAAACTCATCAAGAAATTTAATAAACCGGAGATGATACCGATGTGCGGAACCGGAACGGAACATATCCTCATTTGCCTTTCACCGTCCCCGTCCAGCGGCAGCGTTATCTGTGCAGCGGTAAAAATGGCGGGCGCTTTCGATGCCGATCTGACGGCTTTTTATGTGGAAACGCCGTCGTATGAAAAAATGAGCGAAACGGACAGAGCTCAGCTCATCAAAAACCGGAAACTCGCCGAGAAAAGCGGCGCAAAATTTGCGTCTTCCTATGGCGACGATGTGGCCATGCAGATTGCGGAGTACGCGAAAGCCTGCGGCGCGACAAAGATTGTAGTCGGACGGCCAAACTACGCAAAAAGAAGGATGTTTACCAAAAACGATATTCCCCAACGCCTGATACAGCTGGTTCCCGAGCTGGAAGTCTACATCATACCCTATTATGCGCCGCATTATTCAGAGAAAAAGAAAAAACAGGTGGCCGTATTTTCCATGCGTTCGGTATTGATTACCTTGGGCTTGCTCTGCGCGGCAACCCTACTGGGCTTGTTCCTGAAAAGGGTCGGATTTACCGAGGCCAACATTATCACGGTCTATATTCTGTCCGTCCTGCTCGTTTCGTTTCTGACGGAAGGCTATGTGTACGGCATCGCCGCTTCCGTCCTCAGCGTCCTTGGTTTCAACTTTCTCTTTACGGAACCGCGGTTTACCCTCAGAGCATACGAGACAGGATATCCGCTGACTTTTTTTGTGATGTTCGCTGCGGCGATCCTCACCAGTTCCCTGACGGCGCGGGCTAGGGAAGAATCGAAAACCAATGCGCAGAAAGCGTATAGAACCGAGGTGCTTCTGACCGCCAGCCGCGATTTGCAGCACGCCGAAAATGAAGAGGAGATCCTTACCGGAACGGCAACTCAGATCATGAAGCTGACGGGTAGGCCGGTGATACTCTATCCGGTCGGCAGGGGGAAGCTAAAGAAACCGCTGCTGCTTTTTCCGCAGGGAACCGCAAAAGGCGAAATCGGGGATTCCGTCTGTGAGGCGGAACGTCCGACGGCAGAATGGGTCTACAAGAACAACGAGCAGGCAGGAGCCACAACGGCGAAAAATCCCGGCGCGCGGTTTTGGTATCTTGCGGTCCGGGGAAATGACAGCGTCCACGCGGTGGCGGGCGTCGCTGTCAAGCCCGGAAACCGCATTGGAAAATTTGAAAAGGACCTTCTTCTCGCCCTTTTGGGCGACTGCGGCGTGGCAATGGAAAAGCAGCAGCTGCGGGAAAGCCGGACTGCTCTCGCAGTGGAAGCTCAGCGCGAGAAGATGAGGTCGAATCTTCTCCGGGCCATCTCTCACGACCTCAGAACGCCCCTGACCAGTATTTCTGGCAATGCGGAAATACTTATGGAGGACAGGGTCCGGTTGGATGACGCGCAGAAGCGCGAGCTTTATACTGATATTTACGAAGATTCTGAATGGCTTATTAACCTTGTGGAAAATTTGCTGTCCATTACCCGCATGGATAATAAATCGCTGACGCTCAACCTGAAGCCGGAACTCATTTCGGATTTGATCGATGAGGCGGTGGAACATGTCGAACGCCATGCACAGCATCATTCCATCCGGGTGGTGCACAGCGATGAACTTCTGATGGTCAAGGTGGACGCCTCGCTGATTGTGCAGGTACTGGTAAATCTTATCGACAACGCGCTGAAGTATACGCCGGAAGATTCCCATATCACCGTATCGGCGGCGGAGGAAAACCGAAGGGTGCTTGTTTCGGTTGCCGATGACGGCCCGGGTATTCCAGATGATGTGAAACCAAGGCTGTTTGAACTGTTTTTTACCGCCGGGAACGTGAGAAGTGACGCCCGGCGCGGTCTCGGCCTCGGTCTGGCTCTCTGCCGCGCCATTGTTGCGGCGCACAGGAGGAAAATCTGGGTTTCGGATAATACCCCGCATGGTTCGGTTTTTACTTTTTCGCTTTCAAAAGAGGAGGAAGTCCCTGATGCTTAAACCTTTAGTCCTGGTGGTTGAAGATGACAGGCCGGTTCGCAACCTCATTGCGCTTACGCTGGAAACG
>ENA-UOOK01006121-UOOK01006121.1-fermentation-metagenome-genome-assembly--contig:-NODE-6121-length-11688-cov-15.871228_pt1 | contig 11688 bp, 7 predicted proteins | sample MGYA00245777_ERZ724023 | MGnify/ENA primary metagenome ERZ724023 (study PRJEB28704, sample SAMN03018312) | fermentation metagenome | biome: anthropogenic terrestrial biome; feature: soil; material... | reverse complement strand
TAGTCTGTCATCTCTGACGACGGGTCCGTATTGGTAATTAGAAAGTGTACTTTGGGATGGCTATCAGCTGCGTCAGAAACAACCTCAGCCCAATCGGAGGCAAACTGGTTGCCGTTACCGATGATGAGATCAACATCTTGATCGACGTAGGACTGCGCCGCAGAGGCAGCGTCGGCATCGGCCGTATTCTCCTTCGGCTCAAGCATCGTCCAATTTGAATGACTATCTAGTGCTTTTTTCAACGACTCATAATGGCCTTGATCCCAACCACCATCGGTGATCGTCCCGCTCATGATCATTGCCACCTTGTAGCTAGACTGACTCGAGCTAGATCCCGTAGAGCCACTTGAGGAGCTTGAGCTTGTTGAGCCACAACCTGCTAGCACAAGTGTAGCGGCTCCACCAAGGCCTGCCGTAATAGCTTGGCGCCTGTTGACCATGACGTGCGACTTAGACCTACTAAATTCTCTCATGTCTATTCCTTCCCATCTACGTTACCTGAGGCCACGGTATATCCGCGACTTTAACTGCCTAACTGAAAGCCAGGCAAGCTTCCAATAAAATAGTTTTCAATTGATCCAACGTCGTTTCGCAAAAGAGACGATTTAATTTCTAAAGTCAATCTATCTTGCAACCTAACGCTGCTCACGATAATACGGCTGTCCGTTGGCCTTAGGACCTGCATGCCTCGAGCCAAAGAAAATAAGCGCGATGATCGTAAAAATATAGGGAATCATCTTGAAGAACATCACTGGTGCTGCTTGAAATTGAGCCTGGAGGGCTACATTCAGGCCATCGAAAAAGCCAAATAGGAGACTTGCTCCTAGAATGCCCACCGCGCTCCAGCGGCCGAAAATCACCGTAGCCAAAGCTATAAACCCACGTCCCATTACAATGCCATCAGTATAGATTGGCGTATAGCAAATTGTCAGAAAAGCTCCGCCGGCAGCCGCAAGTGCGCCACATACAATACATGCAATGTATTTTATACGCACAACATCAATACCAAGCGTCTCAGCTGCATGAGGGTTCTCCCCGACCGAGCGAAACGACAGTCCCGAACGGAAATGCTTGAAGAAGTATGATACGAGCGGAACCAAGATAAACGTAAGATAAGCAAGCAATGTCTGGTCAAAAAAAGCGTTCCCGATTAGAGGTATAGATGAAAGCCCAGGGATTGCGATACTTGCCATTTGACTACCAGTAGCATTTGCAGAATTAGAGCCCACGAAGAGATTATAACCAAACAGCGCGATGGCGGGAGCTAGTATATTAATAGCCATGCCGGTGACCACTTGATCTGCGCAGAGGCTAACGGTACAAAATGCGTAGAGCATATTTATGAGAACGCCAGCAGACATGCCCACAAGAAGCCCCAGCCACAGGTTGCCAGTGAACTTGCCCACCGCAAAGCCTACGAAGGCCCCTATTGCCATGATGCCCTCAAGGCCAATGTTTACGAGCCCCGCTCGCTCAGAGAAGAGCTCCCCTAAGGACGTGAGCAGAAGAGGCACCGCGCCCATTGTCATCGCTTTGAGAATGGTCGGAAGAGTAGCCATGAAATCCATTACGCATTCGCCTCCGCTTTGTTTGTTCTTGCGCCCCATGTAGCCAGAAATGCCTTGATTTTTGGGAGCCTAACAGAGGCCATACCTGCAACAGCAAAGATAATGATAAGTCCACGGATGATATCCACGATAGCAGTAGGAACACCTATGATGCTCTGCATCATCGTTCCACCTGTTGAAAGAACGCCAAAAAGCAAAGCCACGACAATGGCACCGATAGGATTTAACTGAGCGATCAGTGCTATAGCCACACCATCAAAACCAAAGCCTGACCCAAATCCGTCAGCAAGTCTAAAAGGCGTCTTTCCCAGCAGCTCAATAGCACCGCCAAGGCCTGCGATAGCACCTGAGATAATAAAAGCAAGCAATACGAGTCTCTTCACGGGGAAACCGTTAACCCTAGAGGCGATAGGGTTCATGCCGACCGCACGAATCTTGAAGCCAAACGAGGTCCTAAAGATGACGTACCAGATAAATATCCCAAGTGCAATGGCAATGATGACGCCAACATGGGTGCCTATTTAGCATAATCGTGGTGATCATCTCATTTAATCCCCGTGCTATCTTCATGATGCCTGGCAGAAGGCCCCAGATGGCCCCTGCGACAATGCCCGCAAGAAGGCCCAGCGCCAAGGCGCCCGGGCCATCAACGCCCAAGCCCAGAATGACCGCTGCAGTTGCGCAGCCACCCATGATGAACTGACCTTCGCCGCCAAGGTTGAACACGCCACACTTATACGCAAACACCGCGCACAAGCCTGTAAAGACAAGCGGACACGCGCGCTCGAGCGTCTTGCTGATTTTTGCCATGCTGCCAAGCGATCCTTCCAACATGGCGCTGTATCCTACGAGCGGGTTCTTACCGAGACAGCCGATGATGATTGCACCGACTATAAGAGCGAGCAAAACCGAGATAACTGGCGTCAAAACCATAAAACGCCTCTCGTTTTTCTCCTCCATGCTGAGCACTTTTTTTGCCACAGCTGCTCCTCCCTATTTTCCTGCCATTGCAAGTGAAATTTCTTTAATTGGGGGATTTGCGCCTGGATAAACTCCCATGATCTGCCCCTCAAACAACACAGCTATACGATCAGAAAGCTTCAACACCTCATCAAAGTCGGCAGATATGAGCAAAATCGCACAGCCGGCATCGCGCTGGGCCACGATCTGGTTGTGAACGAACTCTGTGGCGCCAATGTCGAGGCCGCGCGTTGGATATACGGCTACAAGAAGCTTGGGGTGGGCGTCGAGCTCACGAGCAAGTATAACCTTCTGCTGGTTACCGCCTGAAAGGCTGCGAGCCGTCTGTCTAACAGAGGTACAGCGTATATCGTTCTCGTCTTTGAGGCGATTAGCGTACTTTTCGATTGCGCCCATCTTGAGCCATGCGCCATGACCAAAAGAAAAACGATCAGACTTGGTTTGTTTTAAAATAAGGTTTTCAGCTACAGTCATATCACCGACAAGACCCATCTTATTGCGGTCCTCCGGAATATTTCCCAAGCCTGCATCGATAAAAGAACTTGGTGAGAAAAGCGCGATCTTGGACCCATCAGGCCCTATTACTTCGCCAGATTCTGGCTTGATAAGTCCAGTAACGAGCTCAGCTAAAGGAGTCTGCCCATTCCCATCAATTCCGGCCACGCCGAAAATCTCACCTTTATGGATTGCCAAAGAGACATCCTTTAGGCCTCCGTGTTTGATGCTCGAATGATATGAGACATCCTTGAGCTCAAAAGCTACCTTTTCTGCAGCCTCAACCTTTTGGTAAGTGTTCTCTGTGAACTTTTGCCCGATCATCAGGTCGGCGAGCTCTTGCTCGGTGGTATCGCTTACACGTACTGTTTCAACCGATTTACCACGGCGCAAAACGGTCACGCGATCAGAAATCTTCATGACTTCGCGCATTTTGTGTGAGATGAAAATAAGGGACTTGCCCTCGTCAGTCAGCGAATGCATTATGTCAAAAAGGCCTTCAACTTCAAGATCAGTAAGTACTGCTGTTGGCTCATCCAGCACAAGGAGGTCCGCTCCGCGGAACAGCACCTTCATGATCTCGACACGCTGCTGCATGCCGATCGACATGTCGGCGACGCGCTCATTAAGGTCAATCCCCAGGCCGTAGCGATCCATGAGCTCTTTGATCTTCGCGTGATCGTCAGCTTCTTGCAAGAGCGGGGAGCTATGGCGCTTGTCGCCGAGAATGATGTTCTCGAGGCCAGTCATATCATCAATCAGCATGAAATGCTGGTGCACCATGCCGATGCCATGTTGAACGGCCACGCCTGGCGAGGTAATTTGAACCTCCTTGCCGTGCATGAAGATCTTTCCCTCAGTCGGCTGGTATAGCCCGATGAGAACATTCATGAGCGTCGACTTACCGGCGCCGTTCTCACCGAGGAGCGTATGGACTTCTCCCTCTTCCACTTCTAGATTTATATCTCGGTTTGCATAAAACGAGCCAAAGCATTTGCTGATGTTCTCCATCCTCAGCAACTCTGCCATACCTACCACCTTCCAAGCGTAGAAGCTTTTGAACGATTCTCCCGTTTGCGTATTTCGTAGTCTTTGCGGCCGTATTGCTAAAGACAGGCTATTTCCTGAAATAAGGCGTTCCCTCAAGAGGAAGCTTCGTGCGAAGCTTCCCGTCGACTGTGTGATAGGCATTTTGGACGGCCGGGGCCGTGGGGATGGTAGCTATCTCCCCGATACCCTTGGCGCCATAGGCAACCGGCAAGAGCTTGCCCTTCTCAACATAGATAGCATGGATGTTGGGAATCTGCGTCGAACGGAAAAGCCCCAACGTGCCGAATTTCGCAGTTGGCACGCAGTCCTTGAGAGGAAAGCGCTCCGTAAGGGCATAGCCCATGCCCATCAGCACGCCGCCCTCAATCTGCCCTTGGATGGCTATCGGGTTCGTAACCTTCCCTGAGTCGTGAGCCGCATAGACTTCACTCACCCGCCGCTTTTCGTCAAGGATTACCAGATGCGTCGCAAATCCATAGCAGATGTGGCTCTTGGGATTCGGCTTGTCAGCGCCAAGCTTGTCGGTGGGCTCAAAATAGACGTAGGAGAACTCATGGCCCTCGAGCGTCTGCAAGGCAGCGATGGGATCTGCCGGATGCAGCGAATGACCCGCCTTCAGGGCATCATCTTTAACGACATAGGGCTCGCCGTCGTCATAGGAGATCTCCGCCCCGTCACCATGGGCAGACACAGGCTCAGAGGATACCTTCTCACCGCGCTCAACCGCAAGCATGGCATCGCGCAGGAGAAACGCCGCGCCACGCACCGCCTCGCCGGTGACGACCGTCTGGCGAGATCCCGAGGTCGTGCCGGAGTCCGGCGCCAGCTCCGTCGAGCACTCGCCGTTGCGGATATGGGACTTGGGAAGGCCGCACGCCTCCGCCACGTCTTGCAAGAAAATGGTGTTGCAACCCTGGCCAATGTCGGATGTGGCAGCATAGATGACGGCTTTACCGCCTTCGACCCTGATCAGGCAACGTCCTTTGTCAGGCAAACCTACGCCCACGCCAGCATTTTTCATTGCACAAGCAATGCCGCAATGGTCAGCATTTGCATCATAGGCATCTTTGACAGCAAGTAGAGTTTCCTTAAGGGCTGTGGAACAATCAGCAATTTGGCCATTCGGTAACACTTCACCTGGCTCTATAGCGTTGCGGAACCGAATTTCCCATGGACTGATGCCTACCTTTTGCGCAAGCACATCAATAAGCGACTCCAGCGCAAGATTGCTTTGACACACGCCAAACCCACGGAACGCGCCAGCAGGAGGATTGTTCGTGTAGTAGCCAAAGCCCCTGATGTCAGTGTTCTGATACTTGTAGGGGCCGACTGCGTGGGTGCATGCGCGCTCGAGCACCGGTCCCGTCAGGCTCGCGTACGCTCCGCCATCGAAGTTGATCTCGCAGTCGAGGCCGGTCAGCATGCCGTCCTTGTCACAGCCGAGCGTGAAAGTGCCCAGCATCGCATGGCGCTTCGGATGGAAGGCGATTGACTCGGAGCGCGTCAGTTTGCACTTGATCGTACGCTTGAAGCGGTACGCTGCGAGAGCCGCGAGGTGCTGGACGGAAACGTCTTCCTTCCCACCAAAGCCACCTCCTACGAGCATCGTCTGCACAACCACACGCTCAGGCGTCTTATCCCAGCCGAACATGTGCGCGATCTCCTTGCGAGAGTCGTAGGCGCCCTGGTCGGTGCTGCAAACCTTGACGCCGTTCTTATAGGGGAAGGCCACGGCGCACTCAGGCTCCAAGAAGGCATGCTCGGTGAACGGCGTCTCAAACGTCTCGGTGACCGTGTAGGCCGACTCGGCAAGGGCCTTCTTCGCATCGCCACGAACCACATGGCGGCTCTGGCAGATATTTCCCGGCGCCTCCTCATGCACGAGCGGCGCCCCCTGAGCGCGGGCCTCCTCAACGGAACGCACCGGCTCCAGCGGCTCGTAGTCTACCTTGACAAGCTTCTTCGCCGCGGCAAGCGTATCCCTATCCTTAGCGACCACCAGACACAGGACGTCGCCCACGAAGCGAGTGATACTGCCCTCAGCGATCATGACGTCCCAGTCCTGCTGGATGTGGCCCACTTTGTTCACGGGAACATCCGCCGCTTTGAGGACCCCTATGACGCCGGGTAGGGCTTCTGCCTCAGTCGAATCGATTTTCAGCACGCGCGCACGCGGATATTTTGAGCGAACTGCTGAAGCATAAGCCATATCGGGAAAGTCTGTTTCGTTAAGGTCATCTGGATATTTACCATAGCCAAGGACCTTCTCGCGCACATCTGTGCGGAAGGCGCGCTCGCCGATCCCATAGCTGTCTCCCCGCTCCAAGGAGTAGTCGATCTCCTCATCACCACGGAGCACGGCAGCCGCCTTGCGAATGCCCTCTATGATCTTCTTGTAGCCGGTGCAGCGGCATATATTGCCACGAATCGCCTGCTTGACCTCGTCTTCCGTGGGGTTAGGGTTTTTGCGCAGCAGTGCTGTGCCACTCATGACCATGCCAGGGGTGCAAAAGCCACACTGCACAGCTCCAACGGCGCCAAAGCCATAGACAAAGGCTTCCTTCTCCTTGTCGGAGAGACCCTCCACCGTCTCGATGCTCTTGCCCTGCGCAAGCTTCGTCGACATGATGCAGCTTTTTCTCGCCACACCGTCAATGATGACGGTGCAGGTGCCGCAAGCGCCTTCACTGCAGCCGTCCTTTACCGACGTGAGGTGCAGGTCATCACGGAGAAACCGAAGCAGGGGCTTGTTTTCTGAAGTCGTGACTGCCTCGCTATTGACAGTGAACGCATATTGCTCAGACATGCTGTCTTCTCTCCCTACCTAGCTAACCTGCATCGACAACCTAAAGCCGCCTCCCGTTATGCTGTTTGGTCGCAACATGACGCTTGGCCAAGCAACACAACAAGAGCCACCTCACTTAGCACAAAAGATAGCTGTAATCATTTCGCACGGTGACAATGACCTTGCGAACGCCTTCGGGAAGGCCGCAAGAAGCGTCGTCTACGTCATAGACCTTCGCGTCCTGCCCAAGGCGCACCAAGAAGCCGCCATCGACGGGAAGGAAGCCCTCGTTTTGGCTGTCGTTAAAGTCCTCGCGGCTCCAGAAAAGCGTGAGCTTGTCCTTGTAAGGGCGACCTCCCTCATACGGGCAGAACACTGCACAGTTGCCGCACTCGTTGCACATGCCATCGATGTGGACGATCTGCGACTGGCGCATGCCGGGCACATGGATGGCGACGTTTGCACGGTTCGGGCAGACTTCGCAGCACGTCTCGCAGATGGTCGGGCAGCCGAGGCAGCGCGTCGTTGCCATTGAGCTGCAATCAGCGCACAGGCTGCCCCTCTGCCCCAAAATCTTTGCGACATCCGAGCTGATGTTAGAGGCTTCCATGCTGGAGAAGTCAAAGCTTGAGATCGCTGTCGTGACCGTCGCCGCATCTGCGATCGCCTTGACCACCGTCGACGGCCCGCGCCGCGCGTCGCCAACCGCATACACGTGAGGCACGCTAGTCTCGAGCTGGTCATTGACGACAGGGCGTCCCTTCCTGTCGAGCTCGACGCCTGAGCGCTGATAGAGCCCTTGCTGTATGCGCTCGCCGACGGCGGTGATCACCGTCGTGGCATCGACAAAGACCGTGTCTCCCGTTGGCACAGGAGAGCGGCGCCCGGAGGCGTCAGGCTCGCCGAGCCTCATCACGTCGCAGGAAAGCTTCCCGTCGTCCAGCGTATCGGGAGCGAGCAGCTCCACGAACTCGACGCCATCTTCGAGTGCCATCACGAGCTCTTCCTCGTCAGCCGGCATATAGCGACGGGTACGACGATAGACGAGCCTCACATGCTCAACGCCAGGGACGCGCTTCGCCGCTCGGGCGACGTCCATAGCCGTGTTGCCGCCACCGATGACGACGACATCCGTGCCAAGATTCAAAGAGCCTGGGTCCTTTTTGAAAGCCCCGAGGAACTCGAGCGCATCAAGAGCCCTTCCACTCTTGAGCGCAGGGCGCCCTGGCGCCCAAGCTCCGATCGCTACGACCACGTCCGTATAGCCCTCATCGAGCAGCTCTTGGGCGTTTCCAACCTCTGTGTCAGCCTTAAATGCGGCCCCATAGGCTTTGCAAAGCTCGACGTCGTTGTCGATGGCCTCATCAGAGATACGAAAGTCCGGGATGACATGGCGCACGATGCCACCAAGCTTGCTGGTGCGCTCAAAAACCGTCGTGTCCACACCGGCACGTGAGAGGAAAGACGCCACGGAAAGGCCAGCCGGGCCCCCTCCGACGACAGCAACCTTCTTGTCCTTGACTGTGCTACGCGCCTCGAGGGTCGGAAGGACCTCGTCATAAGCCTCCTCAGCCGCCTTGAGCTTCCAGTCCCTGATGTGTACCTGCTCTTCGTAGGGAGCACGCATGCAAGAATACCCGCAGGTATGGGGGCAGATGGTACCGGTTATAAACGGCAGCGCGTTACGCTCAAGAATGATGTTGAGCGCATCGGCGTAGTGGCCACCTTCGGCAGCCATAAGGTAGCCAGGAATATCTTGGTGGATGGGGCAATCGTCACGGCACGGCGCAATATAGCAGTCGAGCAACGGCAGCTTGTCCTTGACGTAGCGATCGGGCGCGGGTTTGACGGACTTGCGATAGAGCTTGTTTTCCAAAGCGTCCGTCACCAGCGCCTCGACCTTCTTTGTGTCGATGCCTGAGAACGGCTTGTCATCGATGTCATCAAGCGCGGCAGCTATCTGGCTCATGCGCTGATAGCCACCAGGCTTCAGAATCTCCGTGGCCATCGTGACTGGCCAGATGCCTGCGTCAATCAGCCCGCGGATACTGCTTATGGAAGCGCCGCCGGAATATGAGATGCGCAAAGCGCCATCGAACTGCTTGGCTATGCGCGCAGCGAGAGAGACAGTCAGCGGATACAGAGCACGGCCGGACATGTACATCTCATCGCTCGGCAGCTCGCCGCGCGTGACGTCTACCGGGAAGGTGTTAGTGAGCTTGACGCCAAAGTCAACGCCCTCCCTTTGGCACAGGGCAATGAGGCGCTCGAACATCGGCACGGCATCTGCCCATTGGAGGTCCTCCTCGAAATGGTGCGCGTCGAAGACGACGTAGCCAAAGCCGAGGGAGTCAAGCGTCTTGCGCGCGTAGTCGTAGCCGAGAAGCGTCGGGTTGCATTTGATGTAGGTGTTGAGCTTCTTTTCGCAGATCAGGTAGGTCGCGATGCGCTCAATCTCCTCAGGGGGACATCCGTGCAGCGTAGACTCCGTAATGGAGTCAGAGATATGGGGCGTGATCGAATCGATGAACGCCTCATCGACGTTGCGAAAGCGACCGACATTCGTCTTCGCCCAGGCGATGGCACCCTTGAACGCGTCTGTGTGAGAGGCATCCTTCATGTCGTTGATGTAGCTGTCGACCTTGCGCGTCTTTATGCCCTCGAGGTCATAGCCGACAGACATGTTGAAGACGAAGCCGTCTGGGTCGCCAAAGCCGAACTCACGGGCCAAAAGCTTACAGGCAACCCACGCCTTGACGTACTCGTCAAATGCCTGGGGAACGGTAAGCTCCGTCGACCACTCACAGTTGTAGCCCTCGTCCGCGACAAGGATGCAGGGCTTGTTGACGCAGGCAGCCAACTCGCGGCCATCCATCTTCTGGACGGTCTTGAGCTCAAAGAAGCGCGCTCCCGTGACGTAGGCGGCTATGATGTTCTGCGCGAGCTGGGTGTTCGGCCCTGCTGCAGGTCCGAAGGGCGTTTCGACCTTCTCGTTGAAAATCGGGCGCGCCTTGCCGTCCTTGTGAGCGAGCTTTGATTCGCCGAAGATGGTCTTCTGTGTCGCATATTCTTCCAAAATCCAGTTCATGAGGTGGTCAAACGAGATGGGGCGCATGATGTCGCTCATAATGGTTCCTCTCCAACAACGCTTCCCGTGGGGACGATGACACGCGCGCGGCGCCACGGAGTCCGCGTGCGCTAAGGTGTGCGAAGCTCGCTCTCAAGGCTAGTAGCTGCAGCCGTTGAGATCCCCCCAGAGCTTTTTCGCCTCGACGAGGATCTGCGCGTTGATGGCGTCCTCGTCAATCTCTTGGAACTCCCGGTCCTTGTACAGGACATGCCCGTTGATGACGGTCGTGCGGCAGTTCTTGCCTTCGAGTCCAAAGAGGATGTGGCCGTCTATGTTGTCAGCAGAAAAGGGCGTAAATGGCTTGTAGTCAAAGATCGCGACGTCGGCCGCTGCACCCGGCGCCAAAACGCCAAGGGGCTTGCCCTGAGGCTTTGCAGAGAAATACTTCTCTGCGACGGTGCGGTTGTTCTTGAAGAGCATGTCCATGGCCTCGGCCCAACCGACATTGGGCAGGCAGGCATTGTGGCGCTGTATCGGAATGAATGCCTTCAAGGACTCAAGCATGTCGTGGGTATATGCGTCAGTTCCCATAGCAACAAGAATGCCTCGCTTGAAGAACTCGAGCACAGGAGCGCAGCCGACGGCGTTGTTCATGTTCGACTCGGGGTTGTTGACGATCATCGTCTTCGTTTGCGCAACGATGTCCATGTCTGCGGGGGTTATGTGGATGCAGTGGCCGAGCAGGGTCTTCTCGCCCAGCAGACCATGGTCGAGCAGCCGGTGGATTGCCGTGCACCCGTGATTTTGCAAGCTGTCATAGACGTCGTTCATGCCTTCGCACACATGGATATGAAAGCCCGTCAGGCCGTCGTTCGCCTCGACCATCTTGTCGAGCGTCTCGTCCGACAAGGTAAAGAGCGCATGGCCACCGAACATGGCCGCGATCATGTCTGAGTCCTGGCCTGCCGCCCACTTGGCAAACTCCGCATTCTCAGCGATGGATTGGTCGCGCTTTTCCATGCCGTCACGATCGGAGACCTCATAGCACAGGCAGGCACGCATCCCCAGCTCTTGTGCGACGTCTTTGATGGCAAAAAGAGACCCGGGAATCTCCTTGAAGCTGGCATGGTGATCGAAGATCGTGGTCACGCCGTTGCGAATGGAGTCCAAGATGGTGGCATAGGCGCTTGCGCGCGTCCCATCGAGGCTCAGGTGGCGGTCGATGTTCCACCACTGCTGCTCAAGGTTCTCCAAGAAGTTATGCGGATTGCAGCCCTTGATGGCAAGACCGCGCGCAAGGCCGGAATAGATATGCGTGTGGCAGTTGATCAGGCCTGGCATGATGATGCCGTCATGAGCATCAAGAAGCTCTGCGTCAGGATAGGCTGCCTCAAGCTCAGAGCGACCGCCAACAGCGACGATCTTGTCAGCCTGTATCGCTACGGCTCCATCTTCGACGTAAGGTTTCTTTGCATCGCGCGTCACCACTCGACCGTTGACGATTAACAGCATGAAATCCTCCCCACCGAATGCCGCAGATCAGCTACGGCCACAAACGATGTCAGCTGCGGCCCTCTCATGCCGCGCTGTCCGGACCTTTGCAGTGGGCAGCCCGATAAGCCCATGACGCTTACTGTGTCTGCTCACTATCTAACTTCAAGGTCCCTCCTAAAACTACAACTATTGTAAATAACAGAAAGTTAGTATTTCTCACTAATTTTTAGTTTAGCCTCTCAGTC
>ENA-UOOK01006120-UOOK01006120.1-fermentation-metagenome-genome-assembly--contig:-NODE-6120-length-11690-cov-3.504770_pt1 | contig 11690 bp, 5 predicted proteins | sample MGYA00245777_ERZ724023 | MGnify/ENA primary metagenome ERZ724023 (study PRJEB28704, sample SAMN03018312) | fermentation metagenome | biome: anthropogenic terrestrial biome; feature: soil; material... | reverse complement strand
GGATCTTGCTCTCGAATTCGGTGCTTTACGTTTCCGTGGGTTCTCTGAATTAGTTTCAATCCTTGTTTTAGTGGATCTTGCTCTCGAATTTGCCTATTGCATACTGAGAGTTTCAAAAAAGTTTGGTTTCAATCCTTGTTTTAGTGGATCTTGCTCTCGAATACAGATCATATTGATTATATCTATTATGTCGTAATTTTCTTCGAGGTTTCAATCCTTGTTTTAGTGGATCTTGCTCTCGAATCTGCGGATGTCTTCGAGATCCATATCTATATCTCCTGTTTCAAGCCTTGTTTTAGTGGATCTTGCTCTCGAATAGAAAAAAACAGTAAGCCGATACGAAACATAACTCCGTTTCAATCCTTGTTTTAGTGGATCTTGCTCTCGAATCGCCAATATCTATGAGTGGGAACTACAATATGGCATGAAGTTTCAATCCTTGTTTTAGTGGATCTTGCTCTCGAATTATCATTTACACCAGCCCGTGTGTATACCTTCATATTGTTTCAATCCTTGTTTTAGTGGATCTTGCTCTCGAATATCTCAAAAAACGCGTGGGCTCAGTGGAAACTACCTGGTTTCAATCCTTGTTTTAGTGGATCTTGCTCTCGAATAATCCTGCAACTTACCGCGAACAGCTAGCAACTTGGTTTCAATCCTTGTTTTAGTGGATCTTGCTCTCGAATTCAAAGATCACAAGAATTTGCTTTAGTAGTAGTCATGTTTCAATCCTTGTTTTAGTGGATCTTGCTCTCGAATCAAAGAATGACTAATGCAAATGATCTAATCCCGTTAAGTTTCAATCCTTGTTTTAGTGGATCTTGCTCTCGAATTTGGAATAATACCTGGAGTTATCTTGCTTCATGATGTGTTTCAATCCTTGTTTTAGTGGATCTTGCTCTCGAATTAGATAAAATGATTATAAAAACCGCAAGCGGTGATGGTTTCAATCCTTGTTTTAGTGGATCTTGCTCTCGAATAAACAGTTTCCGGCGGTAAAAGCACCAAAAGTCTATGGTTTCAATCCTTGTTTTAGTGGATCTTGCTCTCGAATTGTGTAAAACTTAAAGACAATCTTTCAGATGATGAAATGTTTCAATCCTTGTTTTAGTGGATCTTGCTCTCGAATACGTTCTCTTTTTCTATCGTCCAGTTTCATGTTTGGTTTCAATCCTTGTTTTAGTGGATCTTGCTCTCGAATTCACTTTGTCCAGGTGTTCCTCATCAAATCTTTTAGTTTCAATCCTTGTTTTAGTGGATCTTGCTCTCGAATTAGATCTCTCTTTAAGTAATTCTTGATGTAATCGTCGTTTCAATCCTTGTTTTAGTGGATCTTGCTCTCGAATTCTATACACACGAACCCTGATGCTATGGCGTGGACGTTTCAATCCTTGTTTTAGTGGATCTTGCTCTCGAATTGATGCAAAGGTTACTATTCAGGCAGCCTCGTTGTAGTTTCAATCCTTGTTTTAGTGGATCTTGCTCTCGAATTTTCATACGAATCCTTGAAATCCACGATCCAGGGAGTTATCAATAAATTTGGAGACACGATTAGTACCATCCCTGGGGTTAAATCTGCAATAGAAGGTATTAACAATATTTCATTTTCTGGGATATTATCCTCAATCAGTACTGTGAGTAAAGCCCTAGAAGGACTAATTACTACGGCTAAAAACATGTATGAAAAAGTGAAAAATTATGTATCTGATGCGCTTTCCGAACGCAGTAAAACGACTAACAACAGCAATAACAACACGACTAAAACCACGAACAACACCACGTACAACACTGTAATAAAAGTTGCATCGTCTGCATCAAATAATACTATATCTGCATGGAAGCGGGCAACCGGTGGCTAAACATGTCTGGAGAAACACGTTATGTTGGATGGAGTGCATCTGACTCTACTTATGTATGTGACGGGGCGAATGACGACATTCAAATAAATCAAGCTTTAGCGTGGGCAGCCGCTAACCCAGGCAACACTGTACATTTAAGAGGCCCATATACATATGATATCCGTGCTACACTCCGGATAGGATCTTCAACCGTATTCACAGGAGATTCTACTGCAATCATCAGGCTAAATGATTCATGTGCATGGAGTGCGATGGTTCCAGTTATTGGACAGTATGGTGGAGCTGGAACCGTTTCAACCGGAATTGAAATATATGGATTTCAGATAGATTGCAATGAGGCTAACCTGTATGGTGTTGGTGGAAGAATTCACGGAAAAGGATACTACAATGCCATATATGTGCAGGGTCAAAGTACCTCACGTGCCTCTGATATCCATGTCCATAATATGAAAATATATAATAGTCTGGGCGACGGGGTCAGAATATCATACGGTACAAATATTAGAATTCATGACTGTGATTTATGGAATCTTGAACATTGCGCTGTATTTTGTATAGATTCGACTGAAATTAATGTTTATGATAATGAGATACAGGCTATTACATGCTCAGGCGTTCGTTTAGATAATTGTCAGGATTGGTCCGTTAATAATAATAACATTATAGACTGGACTGGCACGTCTAATGCTCCAAAACTCGGAGCTCACGGTGTTCAGTTCGGAAACGAACCCTCTTCATATAATCATACAACCCTTACAAAAAATGGGAAAATATATGATAATACAATCGATGTAGGCGCATGTGGACTACAGATAGAAGACTACTTAAAAACAGCAGGGTCAACTGCCCAAAACGTTGAAATCCGAAATAATATAATTTCCGGAGGAAGTACTAACTGGGCTACTTATTTTTCAGGTATCTCTATATATTCATGGGGTAACGGTCTAACCATCTCCAAAAATACTATCACAGGTTCCGCCAGAGCAGGCATTCTTGTCAGCGGTGCTATTACCACAGGGGTTTCTGTAACCGTTTCAGAAAATAATATAATAAATACTGTAAAAGCTGGGACAGACGGAGGATACGGTTTTTGGAATAAAGTCCCGACAAAATTCACAGTAATCGCAAGTGGCAACTATTCTACAAATAATATATCAGGCAATTATAAAAATGTAACACCGTCCTCCGAGTCCTCAAATTATATTGATGATGCAATTCCGGGTGGGGCTCCAGATGTTGATGATCCGGATACTCCGAATACACCAGATCATCCAGATTATAGTATATATGTTCCTGCAACGTCCAGTATAATCGATGATGATACTGATTATTATTTCACCCGCGTTCCAACTGCATCATATATTAATGGCGTTAGGTTCAGGTACATCTCATATAGTACTTCTGGTGGAAAAACAATAGGGCAATCAAAAAGCCCATCAGTGGCTGGGTATAACCTCTCAGATTTTGATTTTGAGGGATCGACCACTACTTTCGAGTGTGTTGCGCTGTCAAACGAAAGTAAAAATGAAGTACTTGCAGCATTTTATCAGACAGGGAGATCTAAAATAGATTTGGGTGGGGCGCATGATGGATATAGAATTATAGGCACCGGTGTGTCTCATAATAATAAAATCGATTTGCGTACAGACAATCCATATTTTAACATTAACGGAGCACAGTTTTACAATCTGACGTTTTTAAATGAACATCCCTATATGGAAACTATATATCCACGAGTTCGTGGGCGTTATATTTACAATTCAATGCAGTTTTCCTCTGATGATATATACGCAGGTAACCTTGTACAAAATTCATCATTTGAGGAATGGACTCCGAATACGTCTTTAATATGGAATCTACAAACATCTGCTAGTGATAACACCTGGGAAGACATTGAATATGCAAAAGAAATAACTCAGTTTTGTTCTGTCGCTTCTGCTGGAACTTCAAATACATTGATACAGATTTCATCCGATGCGAAAACGTGGACGGTTCCTACAGGATTAACATCTGCTGCAAACTGTAATAATGCTTGGAAATGTGTTTCACGGTGCGGCGATTGGGAAACATGGGCAGCATTTTCATCTTCTGGTGTATCAGGGTATGGCTGTATTAAGTCTATAGATGGTAACACCTGGGCGGCAGTATCTACACCATCCGGTGCCGATGGGATTGGGTGGAGTACATCAGTATTTATTCCTGCCACATCTGATATTGTAATCTTGGGGGATTCGGAAGGAAATGAATTGTACATAGAGGAGGATGGGGTACAATACTTACTTACAATTGATGATGACAGAACCGTTCTAGAAACTGGAAGAATTCTTGTTTTAGCCTCGTCTGGAACTGGAAACAGAGTAATGTATTCAGATGACGAGATGGCATCATGGACAATAGTTGCATCTGCTGATGATACTGCTTCATGGATTGATTCAGCATATTCCCCAGAACTGCGTATAGTTGTCGCCGTTGCATATTCTGGAGAAATTTCATACTCTTCTGACTTCGGAGCTACCTGGTCACTTGCTACAGACACTGGGCAGAAACTCACCTCTGTAACATGGAGTAGCTTCTGGGGAATGTTTGTCTGTTGTTCAGAGGATGGGACACAACAAATACTGACATCCGAAGATGCAATAAACTGGGTCTATAGGGACACACCCTACACAAGTACTGAAACATATACCCCCGGAGAAGTTGTAAAAACCTTATCGGGATCTACAAAAACAGGATGGAACTATACTACAAAAGCCACGTCATATACCGGCTCGGATGGTTATCCATCATTGCAGTATACTTTTGTGCTACCTGCTTTGCTTAATGGGCATAACTATCGGCTGGAAAACGTGAGATGTAAATTAAGATCTGTGTATGCAGGTGCTACAGCCTCTATGAAAGTTACGGTCCAGGCTCCATCTCTATATTCTGGAGTCGAAACAACAATCAAGGAATGGACTGAGACAAAAACAACGTATCAATCAAAATCATATGATCTATCTCTTGACTCTTCAACTGCTGAAGCCGTGACTATCAGATTTTATCTGAAAACCTCAAAAGCTAGTATCCGTGCAGGAGCTACCCTTATGGGGTATACAGTATCTGAAATGACTGCATCGGGTAGTACAATTGTATACCATCGAAATCAGTGGAGAGGTATAGTCAGCGCAAATGAGATCGGTCTGGTCGCAGCAGTTGCAAACACCGGCACCGGGAACCGTGTAATGTATGCGACTTCCCCCGAAGTCTGGAACACTGGCGTGAGTCCAGCAGACTATTCTTGGGAAATGCCCTGTTATGCTGCTGAACTGAATATATTTGCAGCAATAGGGAAATCTGGGGCAGGAACCCGAGTAATGACTTTGGAGAGGTATGGATCTCTGATAGATGTTCCCCCGGTAAACTGGACCTTAGAAACACCTGGAATAACCCGGAGTGATGATTATGTGGTTGATGGCAATTATTCACTCCAAATTACAGGAAACGGACTTGAAAATCCTGGACAAATTACACAGGTCTTGCCGTTTGATACTTATTATGACAGTGCAGAGATGTTCATACTATCTGGTCAGGGGAAAGTATCTAACCTTACATCCGGGTGTTTTAAATGTGATATCTATGCAGGTGGTTCGGTTGTAAAGGAATTAGTGTGGGATGCAAATACAGACGACTGGGAAGAAAAACAAATACGCTTAAAGTTTGATACTGTGCCTAATAAGGTATATGCCCGTGTACATGGATCAGGGACGCCAAACGTGGGGGCAGTATTTAATTTTGAAGATATTATCGTTGAACGCCTTTCAGACTATGAAAATGGTCAAAAAGGCTTGGAGATTATCACAAATGGTAAATATCCAGCAACTCCAGACGTGACTATCCGAGGGATTTCAGTTTCCGACTCAAGTGCATCAACAAGTAGGAAAATATCTGATGTCACCGGACCTGAAGAAGTTTTTGAACGAACTTCTAATTCTTATGGATATCCTGTGTGGACAGTGACTCTTCCAGCATCAGAAAATTCCGCATATAAAATAGATGAATTATCATTTTATATCAAAAGTTCAAACGCACTTGCATACTCTGATGCAAAGGTTACTATTCAGGCAGCCTCGTTGTATAATGGGAAAGAAACATCCATTATGAGATGGACTACAAATCAAACAAGCAATTATAAACATTGTGTATACAACGTGTGGTATTCATTACAATCGGCTGTAAATGAATCTGTAACCCTTAGATATTATTTGAGATCTACAAAAACCTCATATAAAGTTTATGCATACAAACTTGCATACAAATGTACTGAAGTAATTGACGTTGATACTGTTAGTGCAAGTGATGTTTCTATTTATAATACTGCGGATTCTCGTAGGATTCTCCACTTGTGTAATTCACTACCACAGGGATATATGGCGCGGATTCGAGGAGATTACACCGGGTCATATAGGTACATTGAACATTTTAAGGACGGAGCTTACGCCTCAAACGCATACTCGATGTCTGGATCTATAGCTCGAAATGATGATAATAATTCTCTTACAATGGCTTCCGGGTCATCTATTGTTTTTCCGTTTTCTACCCTTTATCCCGTAACGGGTATTCCCTTTGTTAAAATGTACGTTTATAGTGGAATACCTCAAATTTCCATTGCGGACAACTCGGGCACTGACGGAGCCCCTGGTACTTTTTATCCAGTAGATACAAATACATCAGCTTCCCTCAACGGGGCCGAAATCCAAAGGGAACTAGACAATATAAACAATTTGAGGTTAAAGGGTAAAACAAAATATTACATGAAAATTGAACCGTACTCAGGGCAATCATGTGAGTTTTCTCAAATGTTAGAATATGCATCGCTAGACACGATGGACGCGATGAGATTTTTTATATATCCTACCGGATTGGCAAACACTCTGTCAGTTATTGTGGGCGGAACTGGAAAGTGTTCAGCAGTGATATCTTTGAGTTATCGTGACACGGAGATTCATTCGTGAGGGGCCATGATAAAAATATATGATTTTCGTCTGATCGTGGAAAAACACGACACCCATGAAAAATATTATCCTAAAGTAATATCTTTCAATACCGTCGCGGATTATCCTTTATCATCTCCCCCTGCTGCTACAATTAATGTATTTTCCCCATCAAATCTCAATAATGTTGCAAACGTATCACAGATCGAGTTTGATGATATAGTACGGTTGCAGGTATCTGAGAGATATCACCGTTTAGAAAGTTATGTGTGGGAAGATATTTTTGAAGGAAGGGTCGAGAATCAATCAAAAGAGCTGTCAGACAATTATACTATTGCATTAAGTTGCAAGGGCCATATCCAACAGGCGTTTTACAAAAGTATCCCTATCACGCTAGCATGGTCAAATAAGGATGCAGGTGTCATCCTTCGGGATCTTGCTATTTACGTGGATCGGTTAGATTACAACACCGACTATATAGAAACCGGTCTAACAGTTACTGATTATAGTATGCAGATTGACAAAAATATGGTAGTCGATGCGTACAAAGAAATGGAAACTTTGTCTGGATATAAACGAATGATTGATGTCTTGCCTGTATACAGCACTTCAGGCAATTTACAAATATGTCATCTGACGTGGAAATCATTACCGACTATTGCGAACTCTCGATATACTATCTACGAATATACGCCTAGATTAATATCAGCATCATTTGATGTAGTCGGAGAGGATGTGGCGAATTACCGACATGTATTAGGTGGAACGGATTCTGGGGGAAACCAATACGCTGGAAGCATTGGAGACACCGACAGTATTTCCTTATACGGCAGACGTGACCAAATTGATACCTTTACGTGGATACAGAGTAATTCATTGTGTACGAAAATCGCTGATGGATTATTACAGGGATCTAAACTCCCATATGTAGCCGGTTCAGTCGTTTTAGAGGGCACTTCTTCGGCTCAGGTAGGTGATTTAGTAACCGTGAAAATACCATCATTGGAAGTGAAAGGAATTGAGATTGATGGGAATTACACAGTATACCGCGTTGCCAGAACATTGTCATCAAATGGGTATCAAACTACACTCGATCTCGGGCGTATTAAAAAGACCGCTTACGATTACATTGCTCAAAACCTTACAAGTGTCATAATGACTTGCTATAAAAATCAGGTGAAATAAGGAGGAAAAATGGTAGAACTATATAAATTGCCTGGAACTCTTACGGAATTAGTATCAGGGATTCAATGGGCTGAACTGAATGCACAAGGCGGGGATATCAATATCTATACAAATCAGACAATTGCAGCAGGTGGAACATTAACATCGACTGCAATCTCCACATCATCATATCATTCAGGATATTTAACCGTTTCAAATTCGGGAGCAAGCACAAATTTATCAATACTTATTGAAAGTTCAACAACCTCAACGAGCTCAGTAAAAACCCCTCTATTCTCAGCAGTCTTAAACAGTACAACAAAAACCGCCGATGGTGCTCCAGTTGCAGTATTACCTAATTATATATTTATTTCTGCTATAAATATAGATACCGGGAATCCGGCTTCATTGTCAGTAACAATTTCATTGTGAGGATACTATGACCGCTGCACCATTTGAACTACTTGACACTGGAGAAAGTACTCTAACTATAGACACAAACTGTTCAAAATTAGTAATATTTACTGATGATAAAGTAATGATACCTTCATTTAATGAACATGTGGGGAGTTCAAACCGCGCGACATCTTCAGAAACTCCCTGTGGTGGAGTGAAAAATACACACGTTCCTGATATGTTTCCAGGCACACTTTCAGTTTCGGGGGATGGGTGTTATTTCACAAATATTGACGGTACCTACGCAGACAAATACCTTTCAGCCGGTCAGCTTTCTGAAAACAAAGAAATAATTACTTCAGGGTCAAATGGATGTGCATTTAGGACCGCCGATGGTAAAACCTTTTGTACGATGGATGGAAAATCATTTCTTGTAACTCCTGTAAATACCATAGTCTCCAAATTTATTGTGCAGAACATTTCAGATAGTTCTCAGACATGCACGATTACAATTCGATGCCCAGATTCAGTAAGTTCTATTAGTCTCTACGATTTAGATACCTGTGTTTATGAATCACCGGTTTTTACAAATGTCCAACAGACTACGGGTGCTGTTAACTCTTATACCTTTACTCAGACATTGCCTGCACGATCCTCAAAAAAGTTGCAAACGATGGTAGAGTACTCAAGCTTATCACATACATTCAAGTTTTCTAATGATGCGTTCATGGCAACCGGGTTACATAATATGGAAGCGTGGATTGCGTATTATGATACAAGTGATACTGAAATTAATTTCCTTTTATTTACCCAGACTCCTGAATATTTAACATGTGTACAAGATTCTTCTGGAAACGTAACTCAGTTTACAATTCCAATAGGCACTGGTGTTATTTACAAAGGTCGGTTACCACATTCTGCTGTAACTCGAACAACCTCGGGGGATATCCCAGATTGCCTGAATTCTTTAATTTCAGGGTCTATTTCTAAGTTCCTTTTAGGATTTAAAGCAATATCGCCTTCGACGGCTACAATTACGTCTTATGTAGTGCCTGCAATTTCAGACGATAAAATTCTCCCGAAATCCACTATTTCCAGTTCGTACCTTTCCAGCTTGATATCAATTCGTGCAAGCCCCGGAGAATATACATGTGCTAGTTTTGTAATCAATACTAATAAGTCTATCAATCTTTCAATATTAACATCTGATCTCATATCTGGATCAAATACAATACCTTCCGGCAATATCGACCTTAAATATGTAAAATGTTGGTGGCAGGCAGGGAATGCAAAGAAAAGCACTCATCCACTTGGGCGTTTTCTTACTCCTGAATTATTACTCAATGATGATTCTCTTATTCAGGTATGGGGGGATTTGTGGAACCGAAGTGATGTTTCAAACCCAATCGGAAGGAATTTCATAAAATTGAGTTCAGGGGAGTACACAGATATATCAAGCAGTGGATCACTATCGGGAACTACAATAACCCCCATATCTGAGATGACCGTTTATGATGCATCCTACCTCAAGATTTTAAATTTGAGGCAGAGTTATAACAAACAAATCTGGGTAACTCTTCATGTACCAACAGGAACCACCGTAGGGACATATACAGGTACAATTACAATAAGATCTAGTTTTACGGTACTGAAAACTATTACTCTGTCAGTGCAGGTATTGCCTATCACACTTCCAGCACCATCAATAAAAAGTGGAATCTATTATAGACCAAAACTGACCACGGATGGAAGTATTTCGTCTGAACAAAAAAATGCACAACAATATGCTGCCGAGCTTCAGGATATAAATAAACATGGGGTAACTAATCCAACCTGTTATACTCCGCCATCAGATTCTACATTATCTCAGGTCCTGTCGTTGAGACAGCAAAACCTTACTAACTATAATACTATGTTCATGTTGGGGCGGACAGTAAAAAATATAACATCAAGTGAACTTTCGAATCTGATTTCTACATGCACAACTTACGGGATCACTTCAGTATATATATACGGGTATGATGAAACCTCTATGGATACTCCAGAAATTAGGACACAAATTCAGGCCGTGCATGATGCCGGTGCATTTGTATTCTGTGCACAAAGCCCCACGCAGGCGTTAGCAGTTAAGGACGTTTTGGATCTCGCTATCGGAAGCAGTTTGTTCACCACAGACCAGATTGCAGAATATCAGACCAGTGGAAATAAGATATACTCATATGGTAATCCTCAAAGCGCCCCTGAATATCCTTTAGTTTTTAGAAAGAATTATGGATTATTACTCTGGCAAAGAGGGTACAACGGGGCAATGGTGTATGCATACCAACATAACTTTGGTACACACTGGAATGATTTTGATAGCCCGACTTATCGGAACCATCATTTTGTATATTCAACCGCATCAGGTGTAATTGATACTATCCAGTGGGAAGGGTATCGTGAAGGAGTCAATGACCTGAAATACCTCACTGCTCTACAGGCTGCAATCATTGCATACCCAGGTTCGACTGCGACAGCTGCGAATAACTGGTTAACAAGTCTAAAAACGACTGATTTAGATACTGTAGATCTTGATGTCATTAGAGGGCAGATGATTGATTATATCTTAGCAATTACAGGAGCATAAAAAAATGGTAGACGAATCATTTACAAGTACAACCGTTCCCGACGGCGAAGAAATGCAGAGAAGGTTAGATATGGTAAAATATCTAGAATCATTTGTCACAGAACCAATCGGGGTACAATTAGACACGACATCGAATTCCCCTACATTACAAAGGATAGATGGAAATGGCGATACAATCACGACATCGACTTCATTTTTCAATAAACATGTATTGTTTGGGGGAATGCGATTATGTGCACGGAATAGATCTACTGGGAATATCATCTATGACAATATTGTTTATGACGCTAGTACAGGTTTTGATTTATTCGTGGAGTATCCAACTGACAGACCCCGTTTTTCAATTGATGGAGATTTTTATCAGTGGACCATAGCTCCATATAATACCGAAAGCACAGAATATAATATAGCCCCATTTGCTGTTCAAAGAGGAGGCACGGAACACTCAAAAATATATATCGGAGCCAAGGAAGCCTATTTCTATTTGGACGGGGCAACTGGAAAGCTAGGCAGTGCTAGCGGAAAACAACCTGTCACGGGAACTGTCTCGTATACCAATCTTCCTGATGGCAGTTTGACGATGACCCAGGCAGAAACCTATGCGAATAATGTAGGGGCCGGCTTTGGGATATGTAACAGTTGGACATATGCAGATAGTTTCAATCCTTGTTTTAG
>ENA-UOOK01006119-UOOK01006119.1-fermentation-metagenome-genome-assembly--contig:-NODE-6119-length-11691-cov-3.430990_pt1 | contig 11691 bp, 11 predicted proteins | sample MGYA00245777_ERZ724023 | MGnify/ENA primary metagenome ERZ724023 (study PRJEB28704, sample SAMN03018312) | fermentation metagenome | biome: anthropogenic terrestrial biome; feature: soil; material... | reverse complement strand
CTCCAGCCGGGTCAGATCATTTACCGTGCCGCCCAAACGAATCACCGTGGCGATCACATCCACCCGCTTATCCACGCCGGAGAAGCCCACCGCCTGCGCGCCCAGCACCTTGCCGGTATCGGGGGCAAACAGCAGCTTGATGCTCATGGGCAGCCCGCCGGGATAGTAGGAGGCGTTGGAGGGGGAATAGGTGAAGGATTTCAGATACGGGATGTTCCTTTTCTGCAAAGCGCCCTCGGAAAGCCCGGTGGCGGCCATGGTCATGTCGAACACCCTGAGGATGGAGGAGCCCTGCGCGCCGTCGTAAGGCACCTGCTTGCCGCAGATGTTATCGGCGGCGATGCGGCCCTGCCGGTTGGCGGGGGAGGCAAGGGGGATAAACGCGGGGCCGCCCAACACCGCGTCGCTGACCTGCACCGCGTCGCCTACGGCGTAGATATTCCCGTCGCTGGTCTGCATATATTCGTTCACCGCGATGGCGTTCCTCATGCCGAGAGCAAGACCCGCTTCTCCGGCAAGCTTCGATTCGGGGGAAACGCCCGCCGCCAGCACGCAGAAATCCGCTTTCACCGGCTCGCCCCTGGAGAGGGTGAAGAGAAGCCCGCCGTCCTTTTCCTCAATGGCGCTGACGCCGGTGCCGAGGCGCAGGTCCACGCCCTTGGAGCGCAGGTGATTGTGAAGCTGGGCGGCGGTGTCGGCGTCCACCGGGGGGATAATGTGGGGGGAAAGCTCCACAATGGTGACCTTGATCCCCTGCCTGTGCAGGTTTTCGGCGGCCTCGATGCCGATATAGCCGCCGCCGACGACCACCGCGCTTTTCGGGCTGTTCTGGTCCATGAAATCCTTGATTTTATAGGTATCGGGGATATTGCGGAGGGTAAAGACCTTTTTGCCGTCAAAACCCGGAAAGTTCGGACGCAGCGGCTCCGCGCCGGGGGAAAGGAGCAGCTTGTCGTAGCTTTCTTCGTAGACGAAGCCGCCGGCTTTTCTTACTCTGACGGTTTTTTTCTCCCGGTCGATGGCGATCACCTCGCTTTGGGTGCGGATATCCACGTTGAAGCGGGCATGAAAGCTTTCGGGGGTCTGCACCGTCAGCTTGGATTTTTCCCTGATGACCCCGCCGATGTAATAGGGCAGGCCGCAGTTTGCAAAGGAGATGTATTCCCCCCGCTCAAACAGGATAATCTGTGCGCTTTCGTCGTTCCTGCGCAGGCGCGCCGCCGCGGATGCGCCGCCCGCCACGCCGCCGACAATCAAAACTTTCATAACAGCCATTCCTCTCTTTTCCTGTATTCTTCGGCTTTCTCCCTTTGGGAAACGCCGGATCGTCACATTTTTCACACACAGTATAGCCCGGTCAGCCGCCGCTTTTCTGTAACCTGGTCACATACCGGAAGAAATTTAGATTGTTATAATCAGTTTATCCTCTCCATACCGGAAAATTACAGGGGCGGGTCTGCGGATTCTTTTTGTTTTTGGGGAAGGATATGGTATAATAGCGCCAAAGGCGTTAGGATCCTTTATTTTTAAGTTCGTATTCATGCCGTACGGGCACATCCCTTCTGTACGCAAAGAAAGGATGCAAAGACGCGCCAAAAGAAACCCGCGGCTTCCTTTGGAATTTTTTCCCTTTGGTTCCCGGAATTACTGTGCGCCGAGTAATATCGGATTGCCCTTGCTGCGGCAGGGTGCGGGTTTTCGGGCAGCATATCGCGGGGCGTTGTGCGTAAAATTTATCTTTCGCTTCTTTTCATGAAGAAAAGAACCGGATGTTTGAGGGCGGCGCCCTCAAGACGGGTTCCAAGAATAATTTTGTGTTTTTGATGAGAGGAACGGTGGCAGATATGGCGGATATCGTGATTGTGGGCAGCGGCCCGGCGGGCATCTCGGCGGCGATTTACGCGTCCCGGGCGGGGCTGGATACGGTGGTGATCGGAAAGGGCGGCGGCGCTCTGGAAAAGACCGATAAAATCGAGAATTACTACGGCTTCGAGCATCCCGTGGCGGGCGCGTACCTGCTGGAGCAGGGCAGGAAGCAGGCGGCAAACGTGGGGGCGAAGGTGGTGACCGGCGAGGTGGTCGGCGTCAATTTTGAGGAAAAGCTGACGGTGCGCACCAAAGACGAAGCCTATCCCGCCGGCGCGGTGATTTTAGCCACCGGCTCCTCCCGCACCGCCCCGAAAATCCCCGGCATTGCGGAGTTTGAGGGGAAAGGGGTCAGCTACTGCGCTCTGTGCGACGCCTTTTTCTATAAGGGAAAGGACGTGGCGGTGCTCGGCGGGGGGGAATACGCTGTCCATGAGGCCCTTGAGCTGCTGCCCACCTCCCGGTCCGTGACCATGCTCACCGGGGGCGGCAGGCCCGCGGCGGAAATCCCGGAAGGGATCCTGGCCGACGAGCGGGAAATCGAGGCGTTCGAAGGGGATAGCGCTATCCGGCGGGTGAGGTTTCAAGACGGCTCCGTTTTGGAGATCGCCGGGCTGTTTATCGCCGTGGGGGTCGCCGGAAGCGCGGATTTTGCAAAGAAGCTGGGGGCGGAAACCGAAGGGGCGAAGATCGTGGTGGATGAGAACATGGCCACCGCGGTTCCGGGGCTTTACGCCGCCGGGGACTGCACCGGCGGCCTGCTTCAGATCGCCAAGGCGGTTTACGAGGGGGCCAAGGCCGGCACCGAGGCGGTCAAATATGTGCGGAAATTAAAGCAGAAGGAAAAATAAAGCAAAATAAAAACAGGAAACGCCTTTTTTGTGCTTCCTGTTTTTTTATTTAGGTTTATTCCGGCAGGGAGTCTCAGGATTCCCGCCCGAACCGGTTTTCCCCGCTGTTCCAGACATAGGAAACGTCCGTCATTTTTCCCGTGTTCTGATCGTAGAGCCGGGTGGAAATCACGCCGTTTTTGTGGGAAAACAGCAGGGAGCCGTCGTTTTCCCCTTTCCCCTCGGAGGTCATGATCTCCCCCAGAGAGGAAAGCTGCCCGTCTTTGTCCAGCGAATAAAGGGAAAAGGCATTGTAATTGCTGCCCGCCCACTGGCCGACGGAAAAATCGGGACTGCCGTCGTCGTTGTAATCGTCAAAAACAAGGGAAAAGGTGCCGTTGAACAGCAGGCTGCCCAGCTCCAGGGAGGAAACGGGCTTCCCGTCTTTCTGCACCTCCAGACGAAAATCCCCCTGATAATTATCCTCCCCGATGCCTCCGCCGGGAGGGGCGTTGTCGCTGTCGAAATACGTGCCGCTTTCCATTATCAGCCGGACGGTATTCTCCCCGGAGATTCCTTCTGCGAGGACAAGCTCGGTCAGGGAAACGGGCTGGGGGAGGGTTTTGTAAAGTGTCCGGGCGGCACCGTCAGGGGAACCGGTATCCAGGGACCGCTGATAGCCGGTCCAGAGGGCGGCTCCCAGCAGCATGGCGGACGCCAGAATCAGCGCCGCGGTTTTCTTTCCCGCTTTCATTTGTTTTCCCTTCTTTGCAGAGCCGGAAGCGTCAGGCTTTTTCCGCCATGCCGTTGCCGGCGAAGCGGTATTCCCGGCCGCAGGCCTCGCAGCGGCTGGCGTCGTGCATCACCTCGCCGCAGCGGCATACCCAGCCCACCTGACGGGCGGGCACGCCGGCCATCAGCGCGTAGGGGGGAACATCCCGGGTTACCACCGCGCCGGCGGCGATCATGGCGTATTCCCCGATGGTGACGCCGCAGACCACGGTGGCGTTGGCCCCGATGGTCGCGCCCTTTTTCACCAGCGTCTTTTTGTAGCCCGCCATTCCCTTGGGGAACTCGGCGCGGGGAGTCAGGTCGTTGGTGAACACCATGGAGGGGCCGCAGAAAACAAAATCCTCCAGGGTGACGCCGTCGTAGACGGACACGTTGTTCTGCACTTTGACCCCGTCGCCGATGGTTACGGTGCCGGCGACATAAACGTTTTGACCGAAGGAGCAGTTCTTTCCGACGACGGCCCCTTTCATCACATGGGAGAAGTGCCAGATTTTCGTCCCCTCGCCGATCCGGCAGGGGGTGTCGATACAGCAGGTTTCATGAGCAAAAAAACTGGACATAATGATTTCCTCTTGTATTGGAGTGTAGGGTTGGGGTTTACCACCATAAAAGGCAGAGACGCTTTTGCTCGTCGACGGATAATCCGTTTCTTAAAACGGCGGCCGAGCCGCTTTTTTTCACGTGCCAGACCGTGTCGGCGTAGCGGGCGCAGATTTTTTCGGCGCCCGGGACCGGAGCGGTGCCGGCAAAGCAGGCGGCGGCTTCTTCCGGCGAAAGGACCGAGCAGACGATCAGGTTATCGGAATCGATGCGGTTTTTTTCGACGGGAAAGTTTACCTCGGCAAAGATTTTCGCTTCCGGGTCTTTTTCCAGCAGTTTTTTTACCGCCTGCCTGAACTTCTGTTTCTGTTCCCCGGATTCTCCGGCAAAAACGGTAAAGGAGTCGGTTCCGTCCAGAAAATCGTCGGCATCCAGAGCCACGCTGTGGCTGGGATCGTTGCGAAACAGCAGGTCAAACAGCTTGCTTTTCTGTTCCTTGGTGACCATCGGACATTTCCCCCTTTCCGTTTTTAATTGCAGGATTCAAAGCTTTTCAGGCATACAGATATGTAAATCCGGGGAACACCGGGATCAGGCGTTCCCGCAGGATTTTTGCGGCGCTACAGGACTTCGATGTTGCTCCGGTCGGGCATATTTTTCAGCGCGTTTTTGGTGTCGAACACCGCTTCTGCGTTTTTGCAGACCATGTCGTAATCCACTTTGGTATGGGCGGCGGTAATCATGACCAGATCGGCCCCTCTGACGGTATCGGCGGAAAGGCTTTCAAGGCCCTGGAAGGCCTGTCCCTTATAGCGGTACCGGGGGATGAACGGGTCGTAATAGGACACCTCGGCGCCCTCGCGCCGGAGCACCTCGATGACCCGCAGGGCCGGGCTTTCGCGGTAATCGTCGATATCCTGCTTGTAGGCCACGCCCAGAACCAGCACCTTCGCGCCGTTCATGGCTTTTTTGTGGCGGTTTAAAATTTTGGAGGCGCGCTCCACGGTATATTCGGGCATCCGGTCGTTGATCATGCCGGAGGCTTCGATCATGCTGGTGTGAAAGCCGTATTCCCTGGCCTTCCAGCTTAAATAGTAGGGGTCTAAGGGGATGCAGTGGCCGCCGAGACCCGGGCCGGGATAAAAGGCCTGGAAGCCGTAGGGCTTGGTCTTGGCGGCGTCAATCACTTCCCAGATGCTGATGCCCATCCTGTTGCACAGCATGGCCAGCTCGTTGACGAGGCCGATGTTGATGTTGCGGTAGGTGTTTTCGAGGATTTTTTCCATTTCGGCCACGGCCGGGGAGGATACCTCGAAAATATCGCCCTCCAGCACGGCGCGGTACATGGCGGCGATGACTTCGGTGGCGTCTTTTCCGATGGCGCCCACCACCTTGGGGGTGTTTTTGGTCTTATAGATCAGGTTGCCCGGATCGACCCGCTCGGGGGAGAAGCCCAGATAGAAATCCTCTCCGCAGACAAGACCCGAGCCTTTTTCCAGGATGGGCTTTAAAAGCTCCTCGGTGGTTCCGGGGTAGGTGGTGGACTCCAGCACCACCACCGAGCCTTTTTTAAGATAAGGGGCGACGGATTCGGCGGAGCTCCGCACATAGCTGATATCCGGCTCCTGGTGCTCGTCCAAGGGGGTGGGCACGCAGATGGCGATAAAGTCCACGTCTTTCACAAAGCTGAAATCTGAGGTGGCGGCGAGTATTTTTTCCTCCACCAGGCGCTTCAGATCGCTGTCCACCACGTCGCCGATATAGTTGCGGCCCTGATTGACCAGCTCCACTTTCTGCTTCTGCACGTCGAAGCCGATGGTCTTAAAGCCCGCCTTGGCTTTTTCCACGGCGAGGGGCAGGCCCACATAGCCGAGGCCCACCACGCCGACTTTCATTTCCCTGTTCTTTATTTTATTAAGCAAAATTTCCTTCATACTCATTGCGGTTCCTCCGTTTTTTTGAACAAATGGCAAAACGCCTGAAAAAAACCTGCGGGCAAACCGGCGCAGGCTTCTTCTTGGGTCATAGTTTATTATAGCACTTAACAGAAAAAAAACACACTCTGAATTTTCAGCAAACTGATAAAGATTTTTCTGATTTTTTTGTATATTTGCACAAAAACCCGTCTTTGCCGGAAAGAACCGTCCCGGATACGCCGGAATAGGAGAAAAAGAGGTTTGACAATTGGAAAGGATTTGCTAAAATAGACATAATAAAGCCTTTTGCTCCGCACTTTTTGCGGCGAGGCCCCGGGCGAATATACAGGGAAAGGTCGTGCCTTTATGAGACCCATGCAGATTATAAAAAACGGCTTCCGCATTGCCGCGCATAATAAGCGGATTATTCTGTACCTGCTGTTTGCCGCGCTTCCCACGGCGGTGCTGGAGCTTCTTTCGTCCTTCTTTTTTGCCATGGGGGAAGAAACGAATGCCCTGCTGGTTCTGCCGGGTCTGCTTTTGGGGTTTTTGGCCCTTGCGTCGGCGGTTCTGCTGGTTCCCCCCCTGACGCTTGGATCGGTGTATACCCAGAGCCGCGCGGTGGACCGGCTGGTCGATCCCCAGGCGGGCTACCGGTTTAAGGATATTTTCCGTTATCTGCGTTCCGGCAGGTTTACCCGGGGGCTTTATCCGTTAGTCTTCAGCCTGATGACGAGCGCCGTGGCGGCCGCGGCCAGCTTTATTTTCTTTATCGGGGTCTTTGTGGTGACCGTGATTTTCGGCGCCGCGTTTTACGATACCTTTTACCAGCTTGATATGTACCGGCAGTTTTACGGCTATATCCCCGACAGCGTGCTTGAAAGCCTCATCAACCCCGGCACGATTGCCGCCGTGACGGTGATTGTGCTGCTGTTCTTCGCTTTCCTGTTTCTTGTCAACACCTTCGTTTCCTATCTCGGCTGTCTTGCCGACGCCATTACCGCCATGGAGGATTCCCTCCGGGTGGGCGACGTGCTCCGCACCGTCTTTGCCTGTTACCGCAAAGGCTTCAGAAAGCATGTGGTCATCGGCCTGTTCGGCTCGGCCCTGCTGGTGGGCGGGACGATCGTTTACCTGTTTCTGCTGATTCCGGCGGCCTTTATGCAGGATACCGGCGCAGCCGTTTACATTCTGGTGTTTACGCTGCTGTTTTGCGCAGGGCTGATCTTTGTGCAGCTTGCCATGCAGCTTTCCTCCATGCTGCTGCTTAAGCAGCAGCGGGAAGCCGAGCCGGGGCTGTTTCTGCCCCCGCCGCCCGTCCGTCCCTTTTATCCCGGCTATCCCGGCCAGATGCCGCCCCAAAACGGCATGAATCTGCCCGGCGGATATATGCCCGGTCCGAATCCGCCGTACGGCGGGCTTAACGGCAGCGGGCAGCCGCCTGTCCCGCCCCGGCCCGGTCAGGGCGGCTATAACCCTCCGCCCATCGTCCCGCCTTCTCCCCGGCCCGATTCCTCTGTGCCGGAGGAGAATCCTCTTATTCAGGAGGTGCCTGTGGAGCCAAAGGAGCAGAACTCCTCGGAGCAGAGTTCCTCGGACCAGACGGATTCCGGGCAGCCGTCCCCGGAGCAGTCGGCTTCTGCGCCGGAGACGCCTTCGGAACAGCCTTCTTTCAATTCCCCTGCGGACAGCTCTGAGGATACGTCTGCAGACAGCTCTTCGGACGGGGAAAACAGCGAGGAGTAAAGGGAAAAACCGTCGTTTGGGGGCGCCCCCCGGCTGTCGGAAAATTTCAGTGTTTATTTTCATCAGCAAAGCCGTTTTCCCATCGGAAATGGCTTTGCTGTGTCATTCAGGCAGAAATGGTATGGCGAAGCTGAAAATCAGGCTTTGTTTTAAAAAGCGGGCGTGTCTTTGTTTTTATAAAGATGGGAAAGGTGCAGCAGCGATGATCAGCGTGGACGGTTTATACATTGTGAACTACTGCCATTCAAACTGCAAGCCGCTTAAAAATATCATGCGGCTTACAAAAGAAAAAGCGTTTGCCGTGGCACACGAAATGGCGGCTGAAAATGCAAAAACTACTGCTTTTTATCGCTTTGCTGATTTTGAGAATTATTATCCGCGCAGGATGAAGGCGGATAGTCTGCTTTATACCGCTTTTCTTTCTCTTGGCGGTATTCCTGAAACGGAGCACCCTCTATCCTTTGTTCTTCAGGGGAGTGAATATTTGGACGAATGGTTCGATCATGGCGTTATTACAAAAATTCCATTAATAAACATTCCGTCTGAATTCATCAGCTTTACTTATGGAGACAGCATGGCGGTTCTTGAAAAAGACTGTAAAATTTCAGTGATGACAAAAGCAATGCTTTTTAAATCAATTCAACAATTTAAGGGTACTATTGAGGAATATATAAAAGAAATCTCAGAAAGATATATTATATTGAGGTTCAGCTTTGGAATGACGATTATTGCATAGTATGAGGAAGGGCGCCGGACATTGCAGGAAAGGAAACGATGCCGCAAGTCGGGAAAACGGCGATGAACATCCGCTTTTTTCCGATAATGACAGAAGGTTTGGAGAAATACAGGCCTGTTTTTCCCGGGAAACCGTAAAAAAGCCGTTGACTTGTCTGCATTTGTATGGTAAACTGATGAGGCCGCATGCTCCGGGCATTTTTAAGCGGGCTTTGCTCCGCCTGGGTTTGAGCAGCGAGATGATAGAAAGAGGCAGGTGCCTTAAAGAATGTACGCAATTATTGAAACCGGCGGAAAACAGTACCGTGTCAGCGAAGGCGACATCGTGTTTATCGAGAAGCTTCCCGTTGAGGAAGGCGGCTCCGTATCTTTTGACAATGTGGTCGCCGTTTCCACCGACAGCGGCCTGACCGTGGGAAATCCCACCGTATCCGGCGCAGTTGTGGAAGCAAAAGCCATGAAAAACGGAAAAGCAAAGAAGGTCACGGTGTTCAAATACCGTTCCAAGAAGGATTCCAAGACCAAGAAGGGCCACAGACAGCCCTATACCAAGGTTCAGATTCTTTCGATCAAAGCGTAAGAAAGCGTAAGGCTTTATGATAAAAGCTGTTTTTTTCAAAAGCGAGGGCTCGTTTGACGGTTTTTCGGTCAGCGGCCACGCGGGCTATGCGGAAAGCGGGCGGGATATCGTCTGCGCCAGCGTTTCTTCGGCGGCGCAGATGGCCGTCAACGGCGTTACCGAGTGCGCGAAGGTTCCCGCCTCGGTGAAGGTGCTGGAAAATGAGATTTCCCTGCGTCTTGCCGGCCCCCAGAAGAACAGCCCCGGCGCGCAGATGCTGCTCGGCGCCTTTTATCTTCAGCTTACCCTGATCAAGCAGGAGTTTCCCAAATTTATTACTGTCACTGTTTCGGAGGTGTAAAATATGATCAGAATTTCCATGCAGTTTTTTGCCCATAAAAAAGGTTCCGGCTCCACCAAAAACGGCCGTGAGTCCGCATCCAAGCGTCTGGGGACCAAGAAGGGCGACGGCCAGCACGTTCTGGCCGGCAACATTCTCGTGCGTCAGCGGGGGACCCATATCCATCCCGGCAACAACGTGGGCATCGGCTCCGACGACACGCTCTTTGCGCTCATTGACGGCGCGGTGAAGTTCGAGCGTCTTGACAAGGACCGCAAAAAAGTCAGCGTTTACGCGGCGGAGCAGTAAGCCTTTTCCGGTTTATGCTGCAAAAAGGTCAAATCCCGAGCCTTCGCTCGGGATTTTCTTTTTGCTTTGGGTATGCTATAATGATATGGCAGGCGGTTTTGCGGACGGGATGGAGGACAGCGTTCTTCAAACCGACAGCAAATTTTAAATGACGCGGGCCGCAGGGTTGCGGCTATGCCTCCGGAAGTCCTGTCTTTTCCTGCGCAGGAAAAGACAGGAAAGAAAAGGCCGTCTGGGGGAGGAGTTCCGATCCTCCTCCCCCCAGCTCCCCCGCCTTCAAACGGCCTAAAGGGGAAATCCCCCTTTGGCCCCCCTATCCGGAAAACAGGAAGCGCAGGAATCTCTTTTGCTTCTTTTCTGAAAGAATAGAAACTTTAAAAAACTTATAAAACCGATCCACCAACAAAAAAGGCAGGTGCGATATGTTTACCGATAAAGCGAAAATCAGCGTGCGGGCGGGAAAAGGCGGCGACGGCGCCGTGACCTTCCACCGGGAAAAATACGTGGCGGCGGGCGGTCCCGACGGCGGCGACGGCGGCCGGGGCGGCAGTGTGATTTTTCAGGTCGATCCCCATTTAAACACCCTGATTGATTTTAAATACAAACGGAAATTTACGGCCGGCGACGGCGCGCCCGGGCAGGGCAAGCGCTGTTCCGGAAAAATGGGCGAGGACGTGATCGTCAGGGTGCCCCGGGGCACCCTGGTGCGGGATGCGTCCGACAGCCGCCTGATCGCGGATTTATCCGGCGACGGGCCGGTGGTCATCGCCAAAGGCGGCCGGGGCGGATGGGGCAACTCCCATTTTGCCACCGCCACCCGGCAGATCCCCCGCTTTTCCAAACCGGGGCTGCCCGGCGAAAGCCTCGACCTGCTGCTGGAACTGAAGCTCCTGGCGGATGTGGGCCTGGCGGGCTTTCCCAACGTGGGAAAATCCACCCTGCTTTCGGTGGTGAGCGCCGCGAAGCCGGAGATCGCCAACTATCCTTTCACCACCATCACGCCCGTGCTGGGCGTGGTCAAGGTGGCCGAGGGGGAATCCTTCGTCATGGCGGACATCCCGGGGCTTATCGAGGGCGCGTCGGAGGGCGTGGGCCTCGGCCATGATTTTCTGCGCCACATCGAGCGCTGCCGCCTGATTATCCATGTGGTGGACGTTTCCGGCTCCGAGGGGAGAAACCCGCGGGAGGATTTCCTCACCATCAATCGGGAGCTGGAGAATTTTAACGCCGAGCTTGCCTCCCGCCCCCAGATCGTGGCGGCAAACAAGTGCGACATCGCCACGCCGGAGCAGATCGCCGATTTCGGGGAGTTCGTGAAGGACCGCGGCTACGACTTTATCGCTGTCAGCGCCGCCTCCATGACAAATGTCAGGGAACTGGTGCAGAGGGCATATGAAAAGCTGGAAACCCTGCCGCCCATCAGGCAGTATGAGGCGGAGGAGCTTTCTCCCGAAGAAATGGATAAAAAGGAAGCGAACGGGTTTGAAATTACCGAGGAGGACGGCGTTTACGTCGTCGACGCGCCGTGGCTCCTGCCGATTCTGGGCAACTGCAACCCCAACGATTACGAGTCCCTGCAATACTTCCAGCGGGTGCTGAAAAACAGCGGCATCATCGATAAGCTGGAAGAGCTGGGCGTGGGCGACGGCGATACGGTGCGCATCGGCGACTTTGAATTTGACTATGTGCCGTAAGGCGATGCAATAAAAATGCAAACGGAGGAATGCAAAACGACAGAGGACGTGACAGGCCGGCAGGATCCGCGGCTTTTAAACCCGGTTTCGCTGGCATTTCTGGGCGACGCGGTCTATGAGCTGCTGGTGCGCCGCAGACTGGTGAATCACGGCAGCATGCCGGCCAACAAGCTGCATGTCAATGCGGTCAGGATGGTCTGCGCCGGGGCGCAGGCGCAGTTTTACGATGTTCTGGAGCCGGTTCTGACCGAGGAGGAGCTTCAGATTTTAAAGCGGGGGCGCAACGCCCACACCTCCAAGGTGCCCAAAAACGCGAACCCCGCCGATTACCGCAGGGCTACCGGACTGGAGGCTTTATTCGGCT
>ENA-UOOK01006118-UOOK01006118.1-fermentation-metagenome-genome-assembly--contig:-NODE-6118-length-11691-cov-4.032657_pt1 | contig 11691 bp, 11 predicted proteins | sample MGYA00245777_ERZ724023 | MGnify/ENA primary metagenome ERZ724023 (study PRJEB28704, sample SAMN03018312) | fermentation metagenome | biome: anthropogenic terrestrial biome; feature: soil; material... | reverse complement strand
TACAGCGTAATTCCGGCGGAACCGACAATGGAACGTCCCGGCTCGATCGCTACAAAGGGCTGGGAAACGTTATTCTTTCTAGCGGCGGCCTTCACCGCCTTGGATACCCGTTCCATATACTTATCATAAGTAACCGGATCGTGCTCCGGTATGTATTTGATGCCGAAGCCACCACCCAGATTCAGCTCCTTGATTTCGCAACCGGTCTTTGCCTTGATTTCCCCGATAAAATTCATCATCACCTCGCCGGCATGCTCAAAGGGGTCGATGTCGAATATCTGGGAACCGATATGGCAGTGCAGGCCGATAAGATTCACGTGTTCCATGACAATCGCCTTTTTCACGGCGTCCAACGCTTCCCCGTTTTCCAGTGCCAAGCCGAATTTGGAGTCAATCTGGCCGGTTTTGATGAAATTATGGGTATGGGCGTCGATTCCGGGCTTAATGCGGAACATGATATTGGCCTTTTGTCCTACCGATTTGGCAAGGGAATTCAGAATCTCCAGCTCGGTCAGATTGTCCACTACAATGCGTCCGACCTTATATTGCAGGCCCATCAGCATTTCCTCGGTGGTTTTGTTATTGCCGTGAAAAAATATTTTCTCGGCGGGAAATCCGGCGGAAACAGCGGTGTAAAGCTCTCCGCCTGACACAACATCTATTCCCAAGCCTTCCTCGGCTACGATGCGGTAAATTTCCTTGCAGGCAAAGGCCTTGCTGGCATAGGCAACAAGGCCTTTGCCGTCATAGCATTTATCCATAGACTGCTTGAATTTCCGGCAGTTTTCCCGGATCAGCGTTTCGTCCATGACATACAGCGGCGTTCCATACTGCTGTACCAGCTGGATGGTATCGGTATTTCCGATGGTTAAATTTCCTCTTTCGTTCACTCTTAAACAATCTGACACAAACATTGCTGTTAGCCTTCCCTTCCGTAAGCTGTAGTCTATTCTATTCTGTCTGCCTGTCAATCTTGCCCTTTCGATTCCATATCCTCATAACAGGCTGCAACAGCTTCCGTAATAAGCTCTTTAAGCCTTTCTACCCCCTCGCCGCTCTGCACAGAAACCGGAACGGAGATGATATTTTCAGAATCGGGTATTTCCCCTTTCAGGTCCTCAAGCCGCTTTGTCTTCTGAGCAGGAGAAAGCTTGTCTGCCTTGGTAAAGGCGATGATAAACGGGAACTCCCCTTCGATCAGGTAACGGATCATCGTTAAATCGTCGGCACTGGGAGCGTGGCGGATATCAATAAGCTGGATGACCAAAGCAAGCTCCCGGTCCGAGGTAAAATACCCTTCCATCAGGCTGTTCCAACGTTTCTTCTCAGAACCCGACACCTTCGCAAAACCATATCCCGGCAAATCCACCAGCCTTGCCTTTTCCATCTTGTAAAAATTGATGGTTACGGTTTTGCCCGGCACCGAACTGATCCTGGCAAGGGATTTTCGGTTGAATATTTTATTGATAAGAGAGGACTTTCCTACGTTGGAACGCCCTGCAAAAACGATCTCCGGCAAATCGGATGCCGGCAATTGTTCAAAAGTACCAAAAGAGGTTTCAAACTCCGCTTTAGAAAAATTCATGGCAAATGGTTACTCCTTACTGCGGGATAGAATTATCACTTCGGCGCTTGACCATCACTGCCGGCACCAGTTCCTCAGCTTTTTCTTCCGCGTCCGGGAAACACTCCAGCGCATTGGATAGTACCTGGTCGGCCTTGTCGGCGCTGATAAACCGGACGGCGTTTTTCACCGCATCGTCGATTTCGCTTAAATCCGGCAGATTCTCTTCCGGGATAATCACAGTTTTCACACCGGCGCGGTAAGCCGCCATGGTTTTTTCCTTCAGGCCGCCAATGGGCAGCACTCTTCCCAGGATAGTGACTTCCCCGGTCATGGCAACGTCCCGTTTCACAGGGATATGGCATAAAGCCGATACCAGCGCGGTAACCATTGTAACGCCCGCGGACGGCCCGTCCTTTGGCACGGCCCCTTCCGGCGCATGGATATGGATATCCTTGGTTTTATAAAAATCTCTGTCGATGTTCAGCATGGGCGCAATGCTTCGCACATAAGTCACAGCCGCTTTCGCCGACTCCTTCATTACGTCACCCAAGGAACCCGTCAACTCAATTTTTCCTGTACCGTCCAGCACGCTGACCTCGATCTGCAAAAGCTCTCCGCCCACCGAAGTCCAAGCCAGACCGTTGACGACACCCACCGGGTTGGCGGCAAAAATCGTTTCAGGCCTGTATTTTTTAGGCCCTAAAAACTTTTCAATGTTACTGCCGCTTACAATAACTTTTTTGGTTTCCCCTGCTACAATTTCCTTGGCCGCCTTGCGGGCCAGGGATGCTACCGTCCGCTCAGCATTGCGCACGCCGGCCTCCCGGGTATAATTGTCCAGAATGCTGTAAACCGCCGAATCCTCCAGCTTAAAATCGCGGGCGGTAAGGCCGTGGCGTCTGGTCTGCTTGGGGATAAGATGCTTCTTTGCTATCTGGAACTTTTCTTCCCGGGTGTAGCTGGGAAGCTCGATGACTTCCATTCGGTCCAGCAGAGGCCGGGGAACGGTATCCAGCGTGTTGGCGGTGGTGATAAACAGCACCTTGCTTAAATCAAAGGGCACCTCGATATAGTGATCGTAAAAGGCGTTGTTCTGGTTCGGGTCCAAAACCTCCAGCATGGCGGAGGCAGGGTCGCCCCGGAAATCATTGCCCAGCTTGTCGATTTCATCGAGCAGAATCAAGGGATTCATGGAGCCTGCAGTTTTGACGGCGTTGATAATCCGTCCCGGCATGGCGCCTATGTATGTTTTGCGGTGCCCCCTGATTTCCGACTCGTCCTTCATACCGCCTAAGGAGATACGGGTATATTTTCTTCCCATGGCCTTGGCCATGGACTCCGCAATGGAGGTTTTTCCCACACCGGGAGGGCCGACTAAGCAGATGATCTGCCCCTTGATGTCAGGAGCAAGCTTTCTGACCGCCATCAGCTCCAATATACGGTCTTTTATCTTTCTCATGCCATAATGGTCTTTATCCAGCACCTTCTGAGCCTTTTCAAGGTCAATTTTCTCAGTGGTAACTTTATTCCACGGCAGGAACAGCACCGTATCCAGGTAATTGCGGACCACGCTCGCCTCGTGGGAACCGGAGGGCATCCGGGACAGTTTGTCCGCTTCCTTGTACAGCTTTTCACTGATCTCGTCTGATAATCCCAGCTTTTCGATCTTTTCCTCCAGCTCCAGGGCCTCCTCCATATAACTGTCGGATTCCCCCAGCTCGCCGGAAATAATTTTCATCTGCTCCCGCAGGAAATATTCCCGCTGATTTTTATCAATCTGTTCTCTTACCTTGCCGTAAATTTCCTTTTCATAGGCAAGGATGTTGTTTTCATTCTGCAGCATCTGAATCAGAAGCTCCAGACGCCTTACCTCTGAGGTTTCTTCCAAAACGGCCTGTTTGTCTTCCACTTTCAGCAGAATATTGGAGGCGATATAATCGGAAAGATATTCCGGATCCTCGCTTTTGGACACATTTGCCACCATTTCCTTTGGCATTTTGGGGGAAAGGTAGCAGTAATCCTCGAAGGTATCCTTTAAAGTACGGATTAAAGCGTCCAGCATACCGGCTTTTACCCGGCCCTTTTTCAGGGGCATAGGCAGAACCTCCGCCATAAAGTGCTGGTCAGTCTCCTCAATTCCTACGGCCTTTGCCCGGAAAAGTCCCTCCACCAAGACGCGGATCATATCCCCGCCCGGAAGCTTTAAGATCTGTTTTACCTCTGCAACCACACCGATACTATACAAATCCCCAGCTAAAGGATCGTCAACAGACATATCTTTCTGAGCAGCCAAAAAAATTTTTTGGTCGTTTTTCATTGCTTCATTTAAAGATATTATGGATTTTGCCCTTCCCACATCAAAATGTAGAACCATTTTGGGAAAGCACACAATTCCTCTCATTGCCAGCATCGGGAGTTTTATCGTTTCCAATACGGCTTCTTCTTTATAACTCATATTTTGAAACTCCCTTTCTATATTATTCCATTTATCAGGCCAAACAGCTTTGCCGTTTTACCTTTCTCAATGTAGCTTTCATTATATAGAAAAAACAGCAAAAGTGCAAGTAATCGAACAAAAATACCGGAAGTAAATTATCCCCTTTTCAGGGACTAATTTCTTCCGGTATGGCAGCCGCCTGTTTTAATCAGAAGGCAGCGTTCCTAAAGGTTATTGGTTACAGTAAAGGGTATCACAGCCAAGCCACCTGGGATGGCTGTAGTTGGGCCAGAAGATGTTTCTGCAATCTGCCGGATAAAGCCCGCAGGTGCCTGCAGACTCATTGCAGCATAAACGGTATGACGCGGTCTGTACCGTAGCCACAGGAGAACAGTCGCAGTCTTCGCACTGGCATCCGTTGCTTACCCCGGAACCGCACTGGGTATTGTTTGAATTGGTATTACTGTTGCCCAGAACAGAACTGGAATTTGTATTGGAGTTGGACGTGGAATTGTCGTTTACTGAGGAAGTGCTACATCCACAGCGGCGCCGCCAGCAGTTGCCGGATTGGCTTCCCATACCGGTTGAAGTACCCAAAACACCGTTAGAAGTAGAATTAACGCCGTTGGAAGCAGCGTTTCCATTTGCTGCAGCGTTGCCGTTTGCTACAGCGTTTACGGGAGATATGGTGGTGACGGTTTGCTGGGAACAGTAATTGTCGCCCAGACTATATAAAATATCAATAAAGCTGTTGCAGTTTGCCATAAAATGAACCTCCTTGTAGATGAGTTCAGTATCAGTATATGCAAAAATGGACGAAAGGGAAACCGGGCGTTTAAAAGGAAAATATAAATTCCAGATTAAGGAATTAAAAACGACAAACTTAACGCTTTTAAAGGACTATAATATACCTGCGATGGGGGAAAAGCCATGAAACAGACTGTATATGCAGACATTTTGTTTATCGTCAATCTTTATGTAAATTTCATTTTGCTGCTGATTACTGCAAAATTCTTACATAAGGCAGTTTATAAAATAAGACTGGCTCTGGCCTCCGTGCTCGGCGCCTTTTATTCCTTTACCGTTTTTCTGGACCTTCCCGCATGGGCCGCCGTTTTACTGCAGCTTTGCGTCATCTCAGCCGTCATGCTGATTTTCTGTAAAATCACTTCCTTTTTTGATTTTATAAAAAGCGTTCTGTGCTTCTATCTGTTTAATATTATTTTTGCCGGAGGCATGTACGCGCTTTGGACATGGCTGCGCCCCCGGAACATGTTCGTTAAAAATTCCGTTGTGTATTTCGACATTTCTCCGATGCTGCTGATCATCTCTACACTGGTGATCTATGTCTTTTTAGCGGCGGTAAACCGCATAACTCAGGGAAAAAGGCAAGACAGTCACTATGCCGACATTTCCTTTGAGCTGTTTGGGCAGCACATCACGATGAAAGGCTATTACGATTCCGGCAATACTCTTCAGGACGTCTTTACCAATACGCCTGTGGTCGTATGCAGCTTTGCCGCCATTAAGCCTTACCTGCCGCGAAAGCTTGCCGATCTTTTGGAGGAATATTTTCGAGCCGGTGGCTTTGAGGGAGAATGTGACAACGAATATATGGCCAAAATCCGCCTGATCCCCTGCGAAACCATTCATCGGGGTGGATTGCTTCCTTCTGTGAAGCCAGCAAATTTTACAATCATCAAAAACGGGAAGCCCCATGAGATTCCCCATGTTTTGCTGGGAATCACCAACCGTTCCGTGGCAAACGGAAATTATGAGGTTTTACTGCATGCGGATATGACGGAAAATATAGCGTTTTCGCGATAAAACACAGGGCAAAGCAATCATTTTTAAAATAAACGGAGGCTATGAACATGGGAACCAAGGCAAGCTATCTATCGCTGAAATGGCAGGTTAGGATCAGTAAAATCTTACTGAAGTTAAAATTAACGCAGGCCGTTCACTATATCAACGGACCAGAAACCCTTCCTCCGCCGCTTTCCAAGGAGGAGGAAACCGTCGTTTTTAAAAAGCTGGAAAAGAAAGATAAGAGTGCAAAAGAGGTTTTAATTGTACATAACCTGCGGCTGGTGGTATACATAGCAAAAAAATTTGAAACCACCGGCGTAGGGGTGGAAGATCTGATTTCCATCGGCACCATTGGCCTGATCAAGGCGGTAAACACCTTCTGTCCTGAAAAAAACATCAAGCTGGCCACCTATGCGTCCCGCTGTATCGAAAATGAAATCCTGATGTACCTTCGCAAAAATCAGGCTTTAAAAAACGAGGTGTCCATTGACGAGCCTCTGAATATAGACTGGGATGGGAACGAGCTGCTGCTTTCGGATATTCTCGGCTCCGAATCCGACGCCATCAATTATGAAATAGAGCAGAGCGTGGAACGCAATCTGCTGATCGAAGCGGTGGAAAAGCTCCCTCCCCGGGAAAAAAACATTATGGATATGCGGTTCGGGCTTACAAGCGGTACGGAAAAAACCCAGAAAGAGGTTGCCGATCTGATTGGTATTTCCCAGTCCTATATTTCCCGGTTGGAAAAACGGATTATCAGCCGGCTTAAAAAAGATATTGAAAAAACCATTTAGCAATATAAAAGGCTCAAAGGGATCTGTCCCTTTTGAGCCTTTTATATTGCGGTTTTCAGGGAATAAACCGGGCATTTTCCGAGCATAATGAGGGTATTAAACAAAGTCGGAGGAAGATGCCGTGTTTGTTGTGCTGATCCGTACGCTGCTGCTGTACGCCTTAATCATCTTTTCTATCCGGATCATGGGCAAACGCCAAATCGGCGAACTGCAGCCTTCCGAGCTGGTAGTAACCATCATGATCTCCAATATTGCCACCCTACCTATTGAGGACACCAACATTCCCCTTCTGGCCGGTATCACGCCGATTATCGCCCTGGTCAGCATCGAGGTCATCATATCAGCCGTCACCTTAAAAAGCATAAAAGCCCGGACAATGGTATCCGGGACCCCCCGTGTGGTTATCTGCAACGGGCAGGTCAACCAGAATGAACTGAAAAAGCTGCGGTTTTCCGTAGACGACCTCATGGAGGCGCTGCGCGCCAAGGATGTTTTCGATCTGGATAAGGTGGAAACAGCTATTGTGGAAACCACGGGAAAGCTTAACGTCTATTTAAAAGCATCCGAACAGCCGGTAACACCGGCCACAATGAATCTGCAAACGGAGGAAAAAGGGCCGCATTTTATCATCATTCATGACGGAAGTGTGATGAAAGAGTCCCTCAATCATGTTCAAAAGAGCGATAAATGGCTGCAAAGCATTCTGAAAAAGGAAAAAAGAGAACTGAAAAATGTTTTTATATTAACCGCTAACCGATGCGGAGATTATATTCTGATACCGAAACAACAAAAAACAAGTAAGGAGAAATAAAGATGCGGCGCCTTTATATTTCCATTGGGATGATGGCGGTCATTACAGCGGCCAGCATAGGCTGCCTGCTGTATGTTCATATCGTTTGCACAGAATCTGAGCAGATGCTTCAGGAAATATATGAGGATGCTGTAAACGGCGATTTTGACACGGCCTATGAAAAAAGCACTCAATTTTATTCCTATTGGATTAAGCAGGAGAGCACCATGATTTTAATTATACGTCATTATCACCTTGATGAAATCAGGACAAACGCCGCCAAACTGCCGGAATATTTAAGCTGCCAAAACAACGCGGAAAGCACTGCAACAGTGAAAACCCTGCTGACGATCGTGGAAACCATATGGCAGGAAGAGCAACCCGTATTCCGCAGCATTTTTTAGTGGGAGCTTTCCTTTTTATTGTCCAGCAAACCCTTCAGCTCATCCAGAAAATTATTGATATCCTTAAACTGGCGGTAAACGGAAGCAAACCGGACATAAGCAACCTCATCAAGGCTTTTCAGGCGTTCCATTGCCATTTCGCCTATTTTCAACGACGTAACTTCGCTTTCCAGAGAATTAAGAAGCGTCGCTTCAATGGAGTCCACAATTTTGGAAAGCTGCTCCACGGTAACCGGACGCTTTTCGCAGGCCTTCAGGAGGCCCCCAAGCAACTTGTTGCGGTCGAAAGCCTCAATGGACTTATCCTTTTTTATGACCATCAGCGGAATCGTTTCAATTACCTCGTAGGTGGTAAAGCGCTTGCCGCAGCTTAAGCATTCCCTTCTCCGGCGAATCCGGGCGCCCTCGTCGGTCGGCCGGGAATCGATTACCTTGCTTTCACTGTAACTGCAAAATGGACACTTCATAAGCCCCTCCGTAAAATAAAAGCATATATTTTTTCACTCAGAAAAAAATGGGAAACCATTAACAATATTTTCAAATTGAATCGTCTCTTTGTTCGTGTTATCATAGATACAAGCACTTTAAGCCCTTTTATGCAGGGCATCACGGGATTCTGAACAAAAAGGCGGAATTTTCTTGAATCGTTTCATTGAAAAACTGAAAACAACGGTCAATCCATTTTCACAGTTTCTGTTACTGCTCGGGGTGGACCTGACCATTACTCTGTACATATTTGCAGCGGCGGTAAAAGCCTACTCCGTTGCTTTTTCGGTTTATCTCTATCCGCTCCAGGTAATGAGAACCTCGCTGGAACTTGCCCCGGCCATGTTCGCCACCTGTGTTTCCTGCGCCGTTATCTGCGAATTATATACGCAGGATTTAAAAAATAAAAAATAGTGAAGCTATCCCTGCATCAGCGGCAGGATACCGCCAATGTCCAGCAGAGGCTCTTTGCTAAAAAATACCGGGGTCACGCCGTTTTTCAAAAGAAAACGGCGTATTTCTGTTTCATCCGGGTGATAACGCAGATTACCGCTGAAAACAAGCATATCCGGTGCCAGCTTGCCGCAGCAGCCACCGAGAAAGCCGTAACCGTATTGACCGATCCTGATATGCCCCGGTCGAATAAGCAGAGCATCCAGCCCTATCTCAATTGCCGCGGAATAAATTCCGCTGTCTGCGGTAATCAGCGCGTGCTCGCTTACCACACACACCGAGCATTTGGCATATCCCTGCCGGACCGGAATGACCTTAATCCCCGCCTTCCGGCACTCATTCAAAACGGGGATAGCCGTGTGCTTCTCCAGGCAAAACAGGAAATTTCCAACCCGGGCGCAGTTCAAGGCAATATCGCCAGGATATTCCCGCCTGAGCCCGTCGTAATATTGTATAGAAAATCCAAGACCGACGAGCCGCTTTACCGGCACGACGGCTTCATCTCCGTAAAGCAGGCGATTTACTCCCAAATGATACAGCAGCATATCGGGATGATTGCTGACGCCGACGTCCAGTTTTTCGCTTTGACGGATTATAACTGGCTCCACCCCCCGTTTTTGCAGGGCGTCTGCCAGATCTGGATGATTGGCAACAGCCGCCAGAGTCACCTGTGTCTTTGGAAGATTCGGAGTTTCAATCCACGTACTGATCCCTCTCATCTCCCCATTCGGGCATCTATTCAAAGCGCAGAGCATCCACCGGCTTTAAATTCGCCGCCTTATTGGCGGGATATACGCCAAATACCATTCCCGTCGCTACGGAAAACACAATAGCGGTGGCAATTGCCCGGAGATTGTACAACACGTCCATGGAAAACAGCGCCGCCCCCAAAAAAGACACCGCCATCCCGATGCCGGCGCCGGCAATACTGCCGATGAGGGACATAGCAAAGGCTTCGATTAAAAATTCGGTGCGGATAATCCGCTTAGTCGCGCCGATCGATTTCTTGATGCCGATTTCCCGTGTGCGTTCGTTGACCGACACCATCATGATGGTCATAATTCCCAGACCGGCTACAATTAAGGATATGCCGGCAATCAGCGTCAATATGATTGTAACAATTTGCAGAAGATTGTCAAGCTGTTTTTTTTGCCGGGCAACATCCTCCACGGAATAAACGTCTTTCGCGCCGTTATACTGCTCCAGCGAAGCAATGATCGACTTGGATGTGGAATCAATTGCCTTATCGTTTTGGATTTTCACTGCAACGGAATTAAAGCTGGTCCGTCCGCTCTGCCTTTGCATCGCCGAATAGGGCACGTAAACAAAAGTGGGGACATAGCTTTCCATCAGGCTTTGCAGGATATTTCCGCCGGATTTCACAACCCCCACAATCTCATAGGGACAGTAAGTTCCGCCCAGCAGGATCTCGATGCTTTTCCCTACCACGTTGGTCCGGTTATAAAGGGATGCCGCCAGCGTTTCATCAATCAGGCAGACGTTGGAGGAAGCCAGCACGTCGCCGCTGTTGATCAGCCTGCCGTGCAGAATTTCGATAGAGATAATCTGGTCGGCCCCCGAATCAATGCCCCAGACCATGGTATCGGTCAGGCTACCCCGCAGATTGGTAAAAGTATATTCATACATCACGGGAACGGCACTTTCCACGTTGTCCACCTGCCGGATGGTGTCGAGATCGCCGGGATAAAGCTGCACCTGGGACTGGGTAGCCAGCGCCGTCACCGAGAGGCTGCCTACTCCCAGGCTGTCCAGCTCCGAGGTAATGGCCTGTTTCCCAATTTCCGAAACAGTGGTGATAATCACCACCGAGGCGATTCCGATGGCAATCCCGATTACCGTTAAAAAAGTTCGGAATTTTTTACGTGCCAGGTTCCTTACCGCATGTTTAACAATCGCGATCATGACCCGGACGCCTCCTTTTCAGCACCGGCACCGAGATAGACATACTGACCGCTTTTCTTAATCAGCCCCGAGGATTTAATGACAATATCGCCCTTTGTCAGCCCGCCGATCACTTCAAATCCGTCGCTTAGCTCCCGGCCTGTCACAATATATTTTTTGACAGCCTGTCCCTCTTTAAAAACATAGACATACTCCTGCCCGGAGTCATCCTGCAATACCGCTTCATAGGGGATGCAGGGAATGACCTCGTTATCCTGATAACGGATCCTGGCCTGTACGGAATAGCCCGGCTTAATGGCGTCGTCCGCTTCATCCAGACGGATCAGCACATCCACCACCGTCTCCTTGGAGGTGCCGGAAAGCACCTGTCTGGCCGTAGGATAAATCTGCGATACCTTGCCGGTATATTCCTTTCCGTCAAAACCGGCGCCGGTTATGGTAGCTTCCATCCCTGTCTGAATATGAGGAATGTTGGATTCGTTAACGGCGACTCTGGCAACCAGCGCAGTTGAGGAAGAGATGGTTATTACGGCGTCGGAAGCGGAGGAGAGCGTATCCTGTGAAAGATTGATGGCGGTTATATAGCCGGAAATCGGAGAGGTTATCTCATCAGGAATCATATCCTGTGAAACGGCCTCCGCGCCGGATTGGGCGGCTAATTCCTGCTGTATTTGTTCAAGAATACCCTTGACATCGCCGGAAAGAGAAATCCCCAGGGAAGAAATTGCCTGGACGACAGTGGAGTCGGACTCTGACGGTAAACTCTCGGAAAGCTGCTTCTTTAATGCTTCCGTGGTCTTTTCTTTGTCAATAATAGCCAGCCGCTGACTATACCGGACATATTCACCGATTTGCGCTTCAATGGTTTTGGCAATAACCGGAATCTGCAACACAATATCCCGCTGGGAAGCTTCCTCCAGATTGCCCGACGCATAAATCACATATTCCTGGGCGCTTTCCCCCAGGGCGCAGGTTTCCACCGTTTCAAACTCCGATTTTACAAAATCCCCCGCCTTAAAGCTCAGCAC
>ENA-UOOK01006116-UOOK01006116.1-fermentation-metagenome-genome-assembly--contig:-NODE-6116-length-11695-cov-5.341667_pt1 | contig 11695 bp, 20 predicted proteins | sample MGYA00245777_ERZ724023 | MGnify/ENA primary metagenome ERZ724023 (study PRJEB28704, sample SAMN03018312) | fermentation metagenome | biome: anthropogenic terrestrial biome; feature: soil; material... | reverse complement strand
CAACAAATCCAACATTAGCAGCTATGATTATAGAACAATTCGGAGGAGCTGATGGGGAATTATCAGCTGGTTTAAGATATTTAACTCAAAGATATACTATGCCGACAAGTCAAGGAAAAGCTACATTAACAGACATCGGCACAGAAGAATGTGTGCCAACAGGTTATCAGTTAAAAAAGAAACTACCTAGGTAATTTCAGGTAGATTTCTAATTCAAACTCATCAGGTCTATTGTGCCATCTTCCATTTACATTTTTATAATATACAGCCTTTTCCAATACTTCTTTTAATAATTTATTCTTATCTGCAGGATCATCTAAGGTATAGTATATTTTAATGATATTTTCTATTTTAGGAACTAAAGTCTCTTCATGTAATTCTTTTTCTTGTTTTGAATTCATTTTTTTAATTAAATTATTTTTATCCTTTTTTAATGAATCAATTTTAGTGGAAACTAACTTAGATCTCTTCATAAAAACTTCTGTAGAATATACACCTTGTTCTAATAAATCATACATATTATTTAATTGACTATTAAGGGTCTCTAATTCAGCATCCAATTCGTTTATGGATTTGTTTAACAATTCAGCTTCTAGATTGTCAACTTTACTTTCCTGCTTTTTATATTTTAATTTATGCTCTTTTAGCCAATTTTTTAACGACTCAATTAACCTTTTCTCTACTAAATAAAGGTGAGAGCTCACATTTGCACAAGTAGGACCATCACACATAAGAGTATCAGGATAATTCCCTTTATATGGTCTTCTTTTCATTTTTCTATGACATAGCTTGCATTCTACAATTCCTGCAAGAGGATTCATTATTTTATGTCTAGTTGGCATAGGTAAGGCCGGATTCTCCGCAAGGTATTTCTGAGCTAAATTGAAAGTATCCTCATCTATAATAGCAGGATGGAGTCCCTTAACCAAGGTAATATCCTTTTCTTTAGCTCTAGGTCTTTCTATAACTATTTCACCATCTATAACCTTTTTTATCTGTGGCCTAAAGCCATCTTTAATCATGCCAATATAAACTGGGTTACTCAAAATTCCTCTAACAGTGGAAGTGGTCCAGTCCCCGCCTTTTCGAGTTGGTATTTTCATCTTGTTTAGATTATTAGCTATAATGGATACACCAATTCTTTCATAATCTCCGTTTTCTTGCAATTGTTCTTTTATATACCATTCATATATTAATTTAACAATTTTAGATTCCTTAGGTAATATTTCTAAAGTATATCCCTTTTCATGCTGTAATTTGACTCTTTTATAGCCATAAGGTGCGACAGAATGGATGTACTTGCCCTCTGATATGGATTGCTTTCTGCCACGCTGCAAACGTCTATTAGTGGTCTTGTATTCTCTCCTAGACATAAACAAGCCAAATTCAAAGTATTCTTCATCATACTCATCATTTGGATCATATATTTTTATAGGAGTTATTATCTTGGTATTGGAATATTTAAATGTTTGAGCAACTATTCCTTGATCTATGGTGTCACCACGAGCTAAACGTTCTACTTCCATTACAAATACACCTTTTTTAGTTCCAGTTTCAACCAAAGAAAGCACTTTTTGCATTTCAGGTCTTGAAGCAATAGTCTCTCCGGAGACAATCTCTCTAAATATATTTTCCTCCGGAATATGTATGTTCATTTTTTGAGAGAGTTCAGTAAGAATTTTCTCATGCCTTTTCAGTGTTTCACCTTCACCGCTTAGCTCTGCTTCTATGTCTTTTCTAGATTTTCTTAGGTACATTAGATATTCATCTGATACAGTATATTTGGACATGATTTCACCTCGCCTTACAATATAGTATAGTGGAAAATAAGGGAAAAGGGAAGGGCAAGGTTTTGCATAATTAGATTCAAATGGAAATAAAAGGTAAAAAATCTTAGTTTTAAATGTTAGTTGAAATATTTTTCTGGTTATATTAGAATAAAATAAAGAATCCTTGTTTTAAATTAGGATAATATTTAAGGAGATGATTTTATGCTTAGAGACAAGGATATCAGGATTGCCTTAATTGAAGAAATTAACAATTTAAACATCGGAAATAACTATAGGATAGTTGAAGAATTATCGGTTTGCGATGGAGAAGCTAGAGTAGATGTTGCCTTAATTAATGGTAAACTTTGTGGATATGAAATTAAAAGTGATAGAGATACGCTTGAAAGACTTCCTGGACAAATAAATGCCTATAATACAACATTTGATAAAGTGACAATAGTTGTAGGAGAAAAATTTGAAAAATCAATTATTCATGAGGTTCCCGAATGGTGGGGGATAGGGGTAGCTCATGAAAATAATCATGGGATCATTGATATTTATAACCTAAGACCAGCTACATTTAATGCGAATATTCAAGCTAAATCAGTTCTAGAGCTGTTATGGAAGGATGAGATTTTAATATTACTTAAAAGCAAAGGTATCAAAGGACTATCTAATAAGAATAGGAGAAAATTAAGAGATATAGCGATTAAAGCTATACCTCTTAATGAAATAAAGGATTATACAAGAGAAATATTAAAAACTAGAGAAGGTTGGAGAGCTGATTGATTACGTAAGTAATGTGATGATTAGTCCCAACCTTTCTCCATGTTGAAGCATTTCCACGCGTAACTACTTTTTTAGCACAGTCGCTTATATACTTATCACCCCAGCTAAAGGAATGTCCTGAAAATTCATTTAATGTAGTTAACTTTTTAGATAAATTATGCGTTTGTTCCCAACCATGTTTCCTTGTAGAATTTCCTTTTACAATAATCCATTTGTTCTCTACTGTATATCTTATATTTGCTGACATTGTCATAATTCTTGGATCAATTTCTTTATAGTTTGGATTTGATATTCCATAGTCACCAAAACTAGGTAATCTTTTTAAAGATGCCCTATTGTTAAAAAGCTGTTTCCATATTAGCCATTCACTTCTTTTAATATTACCAACAGTATTTGTTGGTATCGAAGATGTGTCTTCAGGAAAAGATGTAGAACATAAAGTTATTGTCCTCCAATCATTAATGAATGGTATAGAATGAATGAGAGCTATTATAGAAAGATAGTTTTTATTTGTATCTTTTTCTAATATATAATCAAAATCAATAACTAAGTCGACATCAGAAGGTCTTATTGAATAAAAAGCAAGTAATGTTTTAATACACTCATCAATATTAATAAAATCGTGTTCTTCGATCCTAAAGCAAACACCTAGGTTATCTTCTACTATAGCTTTTTTTATTTCGTTTTGATAAGCTAAATCTCTTTTTGATCCTGTAACAGGAATTACTTTATACGACTTTTTACGAGCTTCAGAAAGAATGTATTTCAGAGTATGAACATTAAAGCAAGTATGCATTTTAATAGGTAACCATTTTAAGTCAATAAAAAAAGGTAATTCTGAATTCCATGATTTAAAGAAAGTATCTCCAATGTCTTGTAAATGTTCATCAATACTTTTTTTGTATCTTTTTTTCGCAAAATCATATGTTGGTGGAACAATTTCAATTAATGGAGTAAAAGTTTTTTTAATATTTAGTGGAATAACAGAAAGGGCATTTTTTTCGCCCTGTTTCCATTTTAAAATTGGCACATAGTTTGAATTTAAAATCATAATAATCCCCCTTTTCATAAGTAATTTAATATTATTTAAGTAATATGTTTAAATCACAAAACAATAGGTAGGTAACCCCTCCTTATTTTACAATTATGAAATGAACTTAAACAAGCTATTATGTCTGAGTTCGATTAATCAGTAGTTTTATTATCGTATGGTCTTAATAAATTCTTTTTAAATGCTATTACAGTAAATGATATAATAGTAATTGCATTGATTATTGGGTATTTGAATTTCAATATAAATGTAAATAGCACCCATGGAAAAACAAGTAGTGAAATAAAATACAAATAAGAATTTGGTTTCAACAATTTCTTCATACTTAAGTCAATAAATTGCATTAAATACATGGATGAAATTATAAGATTTGTTACAATCAAAATAAAATTCAATTTATCAGAATCTGGAACTAAAATAAAGCAAATTATAATTAGAAACATAAATAATAACCCTATTATGGTAAAAGCAAAGTTTCTTAATGGATATATGAAAGAATCAAAATTATTTTTAGTAAAAAACCAAGAACCTTGTTCAAAGATATTATCATCATAATCGTAGGTTGTAATTGTATATTGTTTAAGTTTCAACTTGTTAATTTCATTTTTAATTTTGGACTTAATAATCTCTAATTTGTCAGAATTAATTATGAAGGTTTCTTTGTCTAATGTTAATATTTCATTAGCAATATTTTTAGGAAGATATGATATAGATTGATGAATATGATCAAATAACTGGCTTGATGTTATTGAGCCAAGTTCATAAGATACTATTCCAAAATATAACTTGCTATATAAATCTAGAGCTTTTTCTATATCTAATCTATCTTGTAATTTTCCATTAATATAGTTTTTTCTAAATTCGTTATATAGCCATAAACAAACGGATGTTAATAGGACAAAAGAAATTAAAATATAGTCTCCATCTTTAAAGGCTTGAATAATAATATTAAAAATTTCTTCAAATTTAATCAAATTATATTCCTCCTTAATATTTATAAAAAGAACCCAAAACATTATGTCCGGGTTCGATTAGTCCAATTAATAAATATTCAACTATACTACATAATTCAAGCTATCCTCTGTAACGTACAATTCTTTAGCTATTTGCTCAAAAGTTAATCCATAGTGATAAACATCATCTATTTTAATACCTAATAAATTTATAGCAAAATAATCAGCTTGGTGTTCCAATTTACCCCTATTAGTTAGATTATTGCTATAAGAAGCGGTAGCGATTTCCACATGTAAAACAGCATGTCCAAGTTCATGGGCCAATACAAACTTTTCGTATTGATAGGGCAGATCATTTTTAATAAAAACTGCCTCAATACCTAAATAGTTTCTAATATATACAGCATCGTTTCCTTGTAGTAGCAGATCATCTTTATCTACCCTTTTTACATTTATATTCAATGTATCATAGATTTCATAGATATCCCTAGAGTAGCAATATTCAGTGACCCCGTGTATGTATTCATCAATCCATGCTAAACTCATGATATCACCCCAATACTTTATGAGTTTATTTTATAAATTATTTTATTCTCCTAAGAATAACTTCCTCATGCTTGGACACTTCTTTTTCTATTCTGTCCAATTTATCAGCATTTTGTTTATAACCATCGAATAATAAGTTGAGCTTTTTACCATGATCTTGTTCTATTACGGTAACTCTATTCTCAATTTTATCTAACCTCTCATTTACTTCCTTAAATCCATTACTCATTTCTTTCTTTGTTGCAGTCATATCATTTGTAAGTGTACCTACTTGTGCTGCAATAAGCTCTAATAATTCTCTATCATTCATTTTAGTACCTCCTTGGCTTTATAATTTATAATTTAATTATTGCCAATTTTTTATACTTATAACTAACCATCTTCATCTGTTCTAATAAAGCATTGGCAAATTCCAAAATCTCATCATCATCTAATTTATCAGAATCAAATCCCCCAGAACCAAATATTTGATGTTTATTCACATAAGCACGAGCTTGAACTACATTAAATTATCCTCTTCTTAAAAATCCAAGCAATCTATCTACTATAGACTTTTCATTTGAACTATCTTTATTCAATCTCTCTTCATAGTACTCTTTTGCTTTTGATTTAGGAGTATTCAAAATTATTTCGATCTGATTATTTCTGTTAATTAATGTATCTCCATAATTTTGATTTTCATCTATCAACTTATCATAATCCTTTTTCTTAACTACAAGTGGCAACTCGTTTATTACTTGTTTTATTGAGTCTAATTCAAAATCAGGGCAATACATATATGTTTCTGCTACAGAATCAGCTCTTTTATATAATTCATTCTTATCTAAGATGTATTCTCCTTTAACTTGTCTATAAAAGGACCACCAAGGGTTGTTATATCGACTTATTTGAAGCCTATGACAACCAAAGGGATTGTCTGTAAACATTGAAGCTCCAAAGCAAAAATCAACTTGACCAGATCTACATTTATCACCATAGCAGTAATTTAATTGGCCTACAATTTTTCGATTAATTAGTTCACCATTACAAATGACAAAAGTTGATTTCCAATTAGATACTGTTTCATACAATTGAATAAAATTCAGATACTCCTTTTTAGTTTTACCATAGACAGCTGAATGAGTTATGTTCCCATTATCTTCCTGTTCCTGATAAATAGTTGCTTGCTTTGCCAATGTTGTTGCTTTCAAATAGTTATTTGATGTAGATTTACCAAATGAAATCATGATATACCAATCTGGAAAATCTATTTTTGGAATCAAATCATTTTTATCTAATGGTTCAAGAGAGAAGATATTAACGCTATCACTAGGAAGAGAAGCTGGTTCTTCCCCTTTTATATATAACATATTTGTATTTTTATTTTTAATCTTAGAAATCCCTTGATAAAATCTAAGAGTCCATTTTAATGCTTCTTTATCTAAATCATATAGCCTTTTATACATGTCCTTTTGTAGTACTCCAGGATTCTCTTGTATGTGTGCTAATGTTTTTAATGTGGTTTCTTTACATCTATTAACCCATTCAATATTTTTGTCTAAATCATCTTTATTCAAAGCTAGGTTTTTGTGACATTCATTAAAAACTCTAATAGCATCATCCCAATGTCCAAATCTCATATACATATCTGGTAGTTCATCTCTAGGAGGAATAGAAGGCGCTATTTCATCTCCCCATTTTTTCATCTCTATGATGGCAGCTCTTAGATATGTTAAAGCATCTTCACCATATTTATAATATTTTTCTAGGCTTTTCTGAGAAATGTTAGTTTTTTTAATCTCAGACATTTTAACTATGTTATCGAAATACTTATCACTGGATTTCATTGTATGTCCTCCTTTGATTTACTTCTTATATTTATAACTCAATAACTTCAATTGCCCTAATAATTCATTAGCAAATGCTATTTTCTCCTCATCGGATAATTTGTCTATATTAAATCCGCCAAATCCCATGATTACATTTTGTTCTAAAAGGAATTTAATTGCTTCTTCTGGAGTGGAGAAGGATTCTGGTAGGATTTGCTGATCAGTTTGTTTTATATTTTGATTATATAAAGAAACAAATTTGTTGTATTGTTTTTTCATATATGGAATCAAATCCTTGTTAATAGGAATGAGTGAATATATTTCTAATTCATCATATCCATTGGGAGAAGGTAAATATTTAATTTTTTCTATTGCTTCGTTTAATATTGCGGCCTTATCTTTATTGTCATTAAGAATATCAAAGTAAGATTTTATATCATTTTTTTCAATAAATTTTTTGTCTTCCTCATCAGCACTTTTTAATATCATCTCTTGTATGCTTTTAAGAAGTACAGGGAAAACTTTCTTAAAATCTTCATCCCCAAAAGTTTCTTCGGTAAAATTGCTAAACTCTTTTACATATCCAGCAACTTCCATTAACTTCATATATGGAATATCTAAGTAGGGAGCTAATTTTTTTAGAGTCTCAGGATCGGTATCACTACTTGCATTTTCTATTCTAGATATAGTTGAATTGCTGACTCCAGAAACCATAGCTAACTTTCTTTGTGAATATTGTTTTTTATTTCTTAATTCAATTATTTTTTTAGCAAGCTCTTCTCTATTAACCATTTAAATTACACTCCTTTAATATTATTATAGCATTGGGTTTGCATACGTGGAACAATAAAGAAAATTTTTTTTAAAAAAGTGTTGCGAGCATAGAACATATATGTCATACTTAGTATGTTCCGTAGAGGGAACAGGAGGTGATTGATTTGTTAGAATTAAATATAGAAAAATTTAATGAGCTCCAAGGAGAAATGACAGATGTAGATATGGCAAACAGGTTAGGTGTTTCAAGAACTCAATTATGGAGAATAAAAAATAAAAAAAGTAATGTAGGGGAGAAGTTTATTTCTTCGTTTATGAAAGCATATCCTAATAAGAAAGTCGAGGATTATTTTTTCACAGGCGGTGTTGCGTTCCCAGAAAGATACAATACAAATTTACTTAACTCTTAATTTTTAACTATAACAGAAAATATTCCTTTAGGAAATGAGAGGATGGTACCCTTGGATAATCAAATAATAAAAATACAGGTAAACGAAAGACAAGAACAGATAGTAAGTGCAAGAGATCTTTATCAAGAATTAGGAATTAATAAAGATTTTACAAGTTGGTTTAAATATCAAGTTGAAAAACTTAGTTTACAAGAAGGTAAAGACTTCTCCCCAATTTTGGTGAGTAAAAAAGAAGGGAGTGGGGGATACAATAAAGTTGATTATATAGTTCGCCTAGATATAGCTAAACATTTATGCATGATTTCAGGTGGAGAAATGGCCTGGAAGCTGAGGGATTACTTCATAGAAGTTGAAAAAAATTGGAATTCACCTGAATCAGTTATGGCAAGAGCCTTACAATTTTCAAATTTGCAGATGATTAAATATGAGCAAAAAGTTATTGAATTAGCAACAAGATTGAACATGCTTACACATTCTAACAAACTGTATACTACCACTGAAATAGCAAAAGAATTAGGTCTAAGAAGTGCTAATGAATTAAATAAAAAACTTGAAAAAAGAAAGATACAGTACAAAGTTAATAGTACTTGGGTTTTAACTGCTAAATATTCTGAACGTGGATACGTAAGCATTAAGCAAAATGTTCTTGATAACGGCAAGGTAGTATATGACAGAAAATGGACTGAGTCAGGGAGACAATTTTTATTAGATTTATTTCAAAAGAAAGAAACAGCGTAGGAGGTGAGAAGAGTGAGAGAACTCAAGAGATTAGGGAAAAGTAGGTGGGTACTTGTAAGGATGCCTAAAAATAGGAAATATGAAATAGATTTAAGTGATGAAGCCATAGAAGAACTGAATAAGAAAATAACCCATATAATCTGGATTATTTTCATAAGCATGATTACATCTTATTTAACCAATTTAATACTAGGGTAGTAGCGATTGAAACGAAAATAGGAACAGCAACAGATTTAAACAAAAATGCCTTAAGCTTAACCCATTCAAAATTATTGTAATGTTTACCCTTATATGTTGGTTTTATGTTTTCCCAGTATAAGTCCCTATTATCGCCAGTTATGTATCCTTCTTGAAATAGATACTCAATGGTGTTTAAGAGATCTAGATCCTTAATTCTATTATGAAAATATACAGCAATACTGAGAGTATCTGTGGTCTCATCAGATTCGCACAAGTAATTTATACTTTTTAAAAGCTTTTTAGAAATTGGAATTAACATAGTATATTCTCCTTTTGATTTTTATAAGAAGATTATACCATATTGGGCAATCATACAGCGTAGGAGGTGAGATAAATGGGAGAAAAAGATTGGAGAAAAGAGTGGGAAATATGGAAGATAGTATTGAAAAAACCTCAGGCTTTTATTCCACTAATATGTGCAATATGTTCTTCCATATTAACCATTATTATGATTGTGATGACTTTAAAGTCTCATTAATGTGGTAGAGGATATTGGCTATAGTTTCCAACCTCATAGACAATGGAAAATTTGGTTTTTTAGATTCATCAAGCTGTTCTTGCATTATTTGAGTTTGTTTTCTGGTCTGTTTTAAAGAAAACACTGCACAGCCAATACTAATGCAAGTTAGGATTAAATTAATAAGTGTAAAATACAAGTCCAAGATTCATCACTCCTTTAGTAGATTCTACCACAATGGAGTGCAGGTGGACAACAATCACACAGCGTAGGAGGTGAGAAGGAATGCAGATAGGCAAGCAAGATTATAAAAGTATTATTATAACAGATTCCGAAGGTGGAGTGATAGCTATAGTAACAGATGATGAGATAGTAGAACATGATGGCTATAAGGTGATATTAGAGCCTACCAAATAATAATTAAATCAATCTAGGTTATTATTCTTGCTTTTATCAGGATTAGAAACAGGGGTATCCACACCATTAATGTTTCTAACGTGATGATTAGGATAGTTACCACCTTTAATTTCTTTGACAAACTCTTTATTTGTCATTGATTCACCAGTGTAATTATCCATAAATTCAATGTTTCTACCGGTATCATTTTCTTTAGTAACCGAAACTCTTTTTCTAGCTATTGCTATCACCTCTAAAGAATTTGGTAGGCTCAAGAAAATTATACCATATTTATTACCTTAAAAGGTATAGGACAAAATCACATAATCATAAGCATTACCAAGGGGGGAATGAGGTGAAAGATAGGGTTGGAAAGGTAGTAGAAGAGTTCAAGATAGGTAACACAACAATAAAGATAAATGATGCGTATATGGTTACAGATCAAGAAGAAATAGATAGGATCCTGGATAGGATTGCAAATATAGTTATGAATGCCTATGCAGCTGGAAGAGTTATAGACGAAGTTAAATCTAGAGAGGGCAATCCTTATCTTTCAGCAGATATCAGAAGTAGTTAAGCTCCATATGCAAGAAGAAGGGAGGTAATAGAAAAGAGGTGTGTTAACTTCTCGCTGAAAGGGTTTATGGAGAAGTTAGAAAAGTTTCTTCATTAATTAAATATTATCAAAGGAAGAGGTGAAAGTGAATGAGCAAAAGCTACAGGACAATCTACCAATTAGCTAGAAATTATGCAAGTTTAACGCGTGAAGTTGCAGCAGAGCACCTAAATGTAAGCCCTAGATCCTTGGCAGATTATGAATCAGGTAAAACGATCCCTAATGAAGATATTGTTGAGGACATGATGAAAGTATATAGGACAAGCTGGTTAGGATATGAGCATTTAAGGACATCATCAAGTTTAGGCATGGAAGTATTACCTGGAATTGATTTTTCAGATGTTGCTAAATCAGTCTTGGTTTTACAAAAGGAATCCTCAGATGTAGAAGGTGTAAAAGATTGCATGATTGATATAGCTTGTGACAATAAAATAGAAAATCATGAAAAACTTAGATGGAGTCAAGTAACTAAAGAAGTAAGAGAATTAGCAGGAGCTGCTTTATCTTTGGTTTTTTCCAAGTAGGAGATGATCAATGTGTCAGATTTAGAACTAATAGTTGCTGGTCTTGTCAAGATGGGATGGTTACTATTACCAATAATTTTACTAATAATTTTATGGGGTTTCTATGAAGCAATAGAAAGAAAATGGGAGAGGAGGATAGAAAAGTGAATACAACTGCAACAGATTATAATAAGGCAGCTCTAGTATTAGCTATACGCTATGAACAGTACATCGATACTAAAGTTTACAAAACTATAGGAAAATACAAAGAAGAACATAAAAAAGAGACCTTGCAAGATGGCAGTCTTGGCAAAGTCTAAGTATGAAACAAATTTATTTATTAGTGTGATTATATCACACTTTTAGGAGGAATGGAAATGGAAATGAATAAAGTATTATTAGGTGTCGGAGATAAAGTAACAATTGAAACTTGTAATATGTATCACGATTTAGGTTATGACTGCATTTGGAGTGATGGTAAAGACTTATATCTAATAGGTAAAGATGTGAAAAGCTCAAAAGAGAATAAATTTACTAACAAAAGTGTAGCTAAGAATTCTTCAGCTGACAAGAGCAACTATTCAGTTATATGTAGAAGATGCGGAAGAAAATTAAGTAGTGAAGTAAGTAGAAATAGAGGCTATG
>ENA-UOOK01006113-UOOK01006113.1-fermentation-metagenome-genome-assembly--contig:-NODE-6113-length-11704-cov-43.693965_pt1 | contig 11704 bp, 6 predicted proteins | sample MGYA00245777_ERZ724023 | MGnify/ENA primary metagenome ERZ724023 (study PRJEB28704, sample SAMN03018312) | fermentation metagenome | biome: anthropogenic terrestrial biome; feature: soil; material... | reverse complement strand
TTTGCGGGAAAAGGAGTACTTCCTGAATGGTGGTTTGTCCGGTGAGCAGCATCGTAAGCCTGTCCATACCTATACCCATCCCCGATGTAGGTGGCATGCCGTATTCCAGGGCGCGCAGAAAATCCTGGTCGATAAACATGGCTTCGTCGTCGCCCTTTTCCGACAGGCGGAGCTGTTCTTCAAAGCGTTCGCGCTGGTCAATCGGATCGTTCAACTCCGAGTAGGCGTTTGCCAGTTCTTTACCGTTCACCATCAGTTCGAAGCGTTCGGTAAGCTCCGGATTAGCCCGGTGGCGTTTACACAAGGGGGACATTTCGATGGGATAGTCGATGATGAATGTCGGTTGAATGTAATTCCCCTCGCACTTCTCGCCGAAGATTTCATCGATCAGTTTTCCTTTACCCATGGTTTCGTCTACCTCGATGTTCAGCTTCCTGCAAACTTCGCGCAATTGTGCCTCATCCATTCCGGTGATATCCATTCCGGTATGTTCCTTAATGGCGTCGATCATGGTGACGCGTGGATATGGCGCTTTAAAATCGATTTCCCTATCGCCGATGGTTGTCTTTGTTGTTCCCAGCACCTTCGTGGCGATCTGTTCCAGCATTTGTTCGGTAAACTCCATCATCCACTTGTAATCCTTGTAGGAGACGTAGATCTCCATTACCGTAAACTCCGGGTTGTGCGTCCGGTCCATTCCTTCATTGCGGAAGTCTCGTGAAAACTCGTAAACACCTTCAAAGCCACCTACGATCAACCGTTTCAGGTAAAGCTCGTTGGCAATGCGTAAATACAAATCAATATCCAGAGCATTGTGGTGCGTGATAAAGGGGCGGGCGGCGGCACCACCGGGGATACTCTGCAAAACGGGAGTATCCACTTCCAGGTAGCCAAATTTGTTGATGAACTCGCGCATGGCATTAAAAATACGGGTGCGCTTGATGAAAATATCTTTTACTTCGTCGTTTACCACCAGATCCACGTAGCGTTGACGGTAACGAAGTTCGGGATCGTTGAACTTGTCGTAGGCCACGCCGTCTTTCATCTTCACTACAGGAAGCGGCTTCAGCGATTTGGCCAGCACGGTCAGCGATTCGGCATGCACAGAAATTTCGCCCATCTGGGTGCGGAAAACAAATCCGGTAATTCCGATGAAATCGCCAATATCGAGCAGTTTTTTGAAAACAGTATTATAAAGTTCTTTGTCTTCTCCGGGACAGATATCGTCGCGTGTGATGTAGACCTGAATTCTTCCCTTTGAGTCTTGTAGTTCGATGAAGGACGCTTTGCCCATAATGCGGCGGTTCATGATGCGCCCTGCTATGCTTACCGGGCGTTTCTCCTCATCGTTGAATTCTTCTTTTATATCGGTGGAATAAGCGTTTACTTCGTAAAGCGCTGCGGGGTAGGGTTCAATTCCTAAATTTCTTAATTCGTTTAAACTTTGTCTGCGGATTATCTCCTGTTCACTAAGCTCTAAATGATGCATTTTGTTTTATTTTTTCGAGTTTCGCAAAAACTCCACAAAAGTACAAAATATATCGCATACTTTCCGTTTGATGTCGCTTTTTTCGTTGATGCAAGGCATGAAAAAATTGATTTTCAGCTAATTTTCCTTCTCTCGAAAAAAAGACAGAGCGGGGCGTCACGCGCGGCTCTGTCCGATCCTTTCTAATTGTTTAATTTATTCGTAGAGTTTATGATAAATTAAGAAAGGTGTATTGTCATTCTTCTTTTGATGCTATAACTTTTCCTTTTAAAACAGTAGTTTTATTGTCCACTCTTCCAAGGCGTATTTCAACTCCTTCGGTTTTCGCAGACGTGATGGTAATTGTAAATTCAGCGCCAACCGTTGCTGTCGGCGGAATGGTAAAATTATCGGTAATTGAAGTCTTCATCTTGGGTAATATAACAGTCTTGGTTTCATTTAATCCGGCTCCTTCGATTTTTACCGATACCTGAGTATCTTTAAAAAAACTGCTTTTTGTAACAATCGTAAAGCCGGCTTTTGCTCCTTGCTCAACGGAAATGGTTTTTACGGATTGAAATTCAACATAATTAGGAAGCGAATTGGAGAAATCAAACGTATTCCCTTCATATTTGTCACAACCTGCGAAGAGTATTGTGAGAACCAACGTGAATAAATAAAATTTTATTTTCATACTTTTTTATGTTTCTTTGGATTAAACATTACTTGTCAAACCACATTTTATCGTAATAATGCACGTCTTGGGGGGTGTTGGGGTTGGCTGTTGATTCTTCGGGAGAATATACGAACCTTCTGAAAAGTGGATTGGCGGGAGAGTTGGCCGGCAAAGAAAGTTCTGGAACTTCCGCCCCTTCCGCCCCCGAGCGACGCCATTGGGTAAAAGCTTCCAGCGGCCTGTCCATCAGGTCAACCCATTGTTGCAGATGTATCTCTTTCACCGGATCAGCCGCCGTTGTAAGGTTGGGTAAGCCGTTATTGATGTATGCATCGGCCTCCGCTTCTTTTACTCCGTAATAAAGCATGGCTGCCTTAACCCCCCCTTTAAACAATTCATTTGCCTTATTCAGATCTTTGGTTACTCCCAAGCCCCTGGCATAAGCCTCTGCCTGAAAGAATAAAGTCTCCTGGTAAGAAAAAATTAAATCCGGGGCGTCTGCTTTCAGTATTGTCTTAATGTTTACAGGAGCAGTCGTTTCGTCGCCCTCCGCATTAGTGGGCAATCCTAAAATTTCACCTTCAGCTTCAGGGCCGGGTTCGAAAAATATTTTCAACCTGGGATCGTTAGTGGGTTTCAGAATATCTACCACATGGCTGTTAGCAAAGAAGAATAAATTTTGGCTCCCGGCATATTTTTTCAAAATACCGAATTTAGGATTCTCTTTCCCGGGTGTGTTGAAGAAAGGGAACTCCATGTTGTCGGCAGCGCTTGCCATCATTTCGTTTTTTGAAATCAGGTCGGCGATTACCGACGTCTTTTCCGGATCAGCATCCACCATGGTCATGGCAATACGCATTTTCATGGAGTTTGCCAGCCGTATCCATTTCTTCATATCACCTTGGTAATACAAGTCTGAACCGGTGATGGATTTTAGTCCGTCTGCCGCCGGAGTTTTTGCGTCGGCAATGGCTTCATCCAACAACCCGAGAAGATTGGTCAGTATGTCTTTTTGCGCATCGAACTTGGGATAATCAATATCGTCTTTCCATGCTTCGGAAAAAGGGACGTCGCCATACAACATGGTGGCCTCGTACATCAACATGGCACGCACAATTTTACCTTGCGCCGCTATCCAGGGTTGTTTCGGGGTGCTTGCTTCGGCCAGATTGATGGCTGAAAAAATATTCGTGCCGGCAGTGGCGTAATATAATTTCCACGTGTTTCCGGTAGAATAGGGGGAAATATCATACACGTCATCGTTTCCCCAACCGAAGTTTCCTGCCGTGGCCATGGTCTGGGCCGCGAAAACTAGCGGTATATAGCTGTCTCCACCCGTTCTGTTTGCCGACCATGAGGTGATGGCATAGCCGAACAGTACGTCGGGATCCACTTCGGTAGCCCTGTTGGGATCTTTATTGATGTCTAACCAATCGTTACAGGAGGTGAAAACAACAATTGTCAATAATAAATAATATAGTATCTTCTTCATTTTTGTCAATTTTTAGAAAGTTAATCTTGCGTTAAACCCAATAGATTTGGTGGAAGGAACGCTATTAAACTCGATTGCTTCTGCCACAGAGTTCGTTCCGAACATATTTGCTTCCGGATCAATATGCGGGACGTGCGACTTAATAATCCACAGATTACGGCCTTCCAGGCCCAGTTCGGCACGTTGTAAGGCTAATCCTTTAATCCATGACGCCGGAAGCGTATAAGACAACCTTACTTCTCTTAATTTCACATAAGAGGCGTCAAAAACCGAACCTTCCGTATTGGATACGGAAGAGTACCACCCCCAGAAATCCTGCATGGATTGTACAGGAACATCGTTAGGACGGTAAGTCCCGTCTCCATTATCTATCACTCCTTTGTCTATAAAAATCCTGTCTCTGTTCTCCAGGGTTTCAACGGCGCGTCCCGAAGCACGTACACTGGCTGCAGTGCTTGAAAACATAACACCTCCCTGCCGTATGTCGACAAGAAATCCTAAGTTCACCCCGTAGAAAGTGAATGAGTTATTAATACCCATTGTCCAATCGGGATAAATGTTCCCGATAAATTTACCTGTTTCCACTTCCCGTAAGCCGGTGTTTTTGTTGATGATAAACTCTCCGTCGGGATTTCTCTTCCATTTGGTTCCATATAAACCGAAGGTTTCTCCTTTTCTTGCCTGAGTTTGTAACCCAGACCAACCGCTTGCCAGATTGTAAATCAGATCGGGCTTCTCTTCCACCAATTTTTCTACAATCTGTTCGTTCTTGGCAAAGTTTACATCCACAGTCCAATCGATGTTCCTTGTTTTGACGGGTGTTACGCCCACTGCCAGCTCGATCCCTTTGTTGGCTATGGCACCCAGGTTAACCTTTTTTGCGAAATAGCCTGTCGAGAGCGGTATATCGAGGGAGATAATCTGGTTACTCGTCAACACATTGTAGTAAGTAAAATCAATATATGCTCTGTTTTTGAAAAACTTGAGATTGGTGCCGATTTCAAAAGAGCGTTGATTTTGTGGCTTGAGGTTTGCGCTGGGAATTACACGGGGAACGGTGAACGCCGTTGCAATGTCTCCGAAAGGAAAAGTTCCGCCCAATCCGTATTGTGAAAAATAAGTTGTTGCCGGTGAAAATACATAGTCAAGCTGGTATGGAGCTTCATCGCTACCCACATTTGCCCAATTTAACCGTAGATTTCCAAAACTAAGAATGTCATTGACAGGTATCAGTTCACTGAAAACAAAACTTGAACTCATGGAAGGATAAAAATAGGAACGGTGTTCTATCGGCAATGTGGAACTCCAGTCGTTTCTCCCGGTTATATTCAGGTACAGGAAGTTTTTATAAGCAAATCCGATATCTCCGTATACCCCAATCAGTCTTTTCAAACTGCTGGAATAGTAAGGTACTTTTGTGGCCACATTACTTGGCACATAGAGGTCCTTAACCGTAAGTTCTTTTCCCTCCAGACCATTGTACTCAACATATCGCTGATTGACGTTGTGTCCTGCAATGACCTTCATCTCAAGATCAGGCATTAGATTCCTGGTTGCCGTTACCATGAAATCGTTGTTGATGATCTGGGTATAGTAACTATTGGTATAGTAGCTCCCCTTTAAATCGCCGAAAGTGCCGACACTGGTAACTTGTTTTCGGTTATCGGTGGAGAAATCCAATCCAAAAATATTGGAAACAGAAATCCATGAAACAGGTTCATAGGTGAGGGTTTCTGATAAGATTACGCGTTCAAGCCCGCCGGTAAATTTATTCTTGTTTACAATCCAGTAAGGATTATTGCCGGTTTTATCTGACGACAAAGATATCTGTTCCCCTGTCTTGGGATTTATCCAGTTTTCGCGGAGCAGGTTGGTATCGACAGTACGCGGTAATCCGTTAATGGCACTGCTTAAGACGTTGGGGTCGTTGGAACTTTGCGCCGGGCGACCCTCCGAATCAATATTGTAATAATTGACGATAGTCCGTGATTGGAAGTTGTCGGTGAAGTTTATGCCGCTGTTTAACGACAAAGTGTATTTTCCCATATTCATGCCCGGAACAATTCCTGTTTGATTATGAGCGGTAATCCCAACCCGATAATCCATTTTTTTACCCCCTCCTGAAAAGGCAACGCTGTTGATATAGGTGTGCCCTGTTTCATAAAAATCACGGACATTATTGGGATAGGCCTGAAGGGTTACTTCCTCGCCCAGGAAATTTTTGAATTTTTGATCTTGAACATCAGCAATTTTAGGTCCCCACCCCCCTGTGAATTTTAAATCATACACTCCGTAATTACCTTGGGCATATTCATTTTGAAAATCTGGAAGTTTCAGGGGTGTCTCGAAACGTACGGAAGAATTTACTTCTATGTTCATGCGTCCCTCCGCTCCCTTTTTCGTGGTAATGATCACAGCTCCGTTCTTTGCACGTGCACCGTACAATGCGGAGGCCGCAGCTCCTTTTAAAATAGACATACTTTCGATATCGTCGGAGTTGAGGTCTCCTGCGCGGTTCCCGTAGTCAGCAACACCCGCCACAACATTCGTTGAAGCACTGCCCTGAGAACTGTTGTCGATGGGTACGCCGTCTACAACAAACAGGGGTTGATTGTTGCCGTCAAGGGAGTTAGCCCCCCGGATGATTATTTTGGAAGAGCCTCCTACTGTTCCAGAAGAAGAACTGATCCTTACCCCTGCTACTTTTCCGGCTAAAGAGTTTATCACGTTAGCATCACGGGCTTTAAGCAACTCGTCGCTTTTTACATTGGCTACGGCATAACCGAGTGATTTATCTTTACGGGAAATACCAATGGCGGTGACAACAACTTCTTCCAGCAATTCCGTATCCGAACTTAATTTTATGTTTACTGTTGTGCTCACCGGAACTTCCTGCGTTACGTATCCCACGTATGAAATCACCAGTGTTCCGTTTTCGGGTGCCGAAAGGGTAAATTTTCCGTTGGCATCGGTCACCGTACCCTGTGAAGTGCCTTTTATCCGGATACTTGCGCCAATGGCCGGGTATTCGTTCTCATCCACTACAGTTCCCCGTACTTGTGTCTGAGCCGTTACAATCCCCATTCCTATGAAGAAGAGGGCTAAGAACAAAATAAGTTGTTTTTTCATACTCTACTTTTTTAAGTTAATCAAATCTGTTTTTATTGCGTGTCGGAAGACCGGAAAGGCAAAATAATCCGTTTGCCGGCTTTCCGGATTTTTGTTTGAAGAAACGGTTGACAGAAATGCCTTTATCTTTCTTGGTCTGTACATCTCAATTATTTTTAATTTTTATATTTTAGTGTGTTAAATAATGTGTTTATCACGTTTAATCAACAACCCTTTAGGGTAACCTTACGATCACAAAAGTAAAAAGTAACTTTTTTATTCCAACAATGTTTCTTATTTTATAAGAATATTAAGGTGCTTCATAATTGGGTTGTCATTTTTAATCAGGTATTTACCGGCTTTTGATTGGAGGATGGATGTTTTCTTTAAAGACAAACTAGGTTCAGGCGCGTGTTTTGTTCCAAGTTGAAAGTTCCTTTCGGGAGAATGTCCCATGTGTTCTTTGGCCAAAGACAACGGGCGTTTTATGTAGAATTATTCCAAATAGAAAACAGGTGTAAATAATTAAAGAAATATTTCTTTAATTACAAAGAAAATACACTACATTTGTAAAAGATGAAATGTGTGTTTAGTCGAATGACTGTTAATCTCTTACAAGTCTTAAAGGTTGATTTTGTTTAATAAAAAATGCGGGTATGGAAACACTGATAAACGCTCCCGTTACGGGGGAAATTCTCGATGAAATCATCGAAAAATACCGCGGAAAGCCTGGTATGTTGCTCACCACGTTGGAAGAAGCACAGGAGAAAAATCCCCTGAACTATCTTCCGGGTGAAACGCTGGCCGAAATATCGAAAAAACTGAAGGTGCCTTATACACAGGTCTACAGTGTAGCCACGTTTTATTCCTTCTTTAATTTAAAACCTCAAGGCAAGCATTCGATTGTCGTTTGTCGCGGTACAGCGTGTCACACAAAAGGTTCAAAAGCCTTGCTGGATGATATCGGAAAAATTTTAGGTATTAAACGTACCGGTGACGATACTGAATCATCTTTCACTACTCCCGATAACATGTTTACGATAAGGACGGTGGCCTGTTTCGGACAATGCGCACAATCGCCCGTCGTAGCCATAGACAATGTTATTTACAGTAACGTGAATTCCCGGAAATTAATGAAAATCCTGAGCAAATACACCCCACGGCTATGAAACCGTCTGAAATTGAAACCTTAAGAAAACAGCACAAGGAAAGGATCCTGCCGGCGACTCCCATGATTTTGGTTGGAATGGGGACCTGCGGTATCGGTAACGGAGCCGCTACGGTTTATCATCATTTCGAAAAGGTGCTGTCGGAGAATAACTTCGATTGTAAACTCAAGCAGGCCGGTTGTTTCGGTTTCTGCGCTGAAGAACCGATGGTGATGTTCTATCAGCCGGGCAAGCCTATGCTGGTTTACAGTAAAGTGGAAGTGAAGGATGTAAAACGCATCATTGATAATTTACATAAAAACAGGCTGTATAAAAACAAGCTGTTGTGTCGCATCGATGAATGGGATTTCCTGACTTCGGAGGTGGTATTTGGAAAGGGTTACGAAGATATTCCTCACTGGGATGAGGTGCCCTTTTTTAAGGGACAGAAGAAAGTGGTGTTGCGCCATGCCGGCCTCATCGACCCTGAAGACATTTTCGATTATATTGCTGTGGGAGGATACAATGCCCTGGCAAAAGCGGTTATGGCTTATGAGCCGGCAGAAGTGGTAGAGCAAGTGATGGCGTCGAAGTTGCGTGGCCGGGGAGGGGCAGGTTTCCCTACGGGAGTAAAATGGTCAATCATGCAAAAACAGGATGCCCGGCAGAAATATGTTATCTGCAATGCGGACGAGGGCGATCCGGGCGCGTACATGAACCGTAACGAAATTGAAAGCGACCCGCACATGTTGCTCGAAGGTATGCTGATAGGTGCTTACGCCATGGGAGCAAGTGAGGGCATTGCATACGTGAGGGCAGAATATCCGCTTGCCGTAAAGCGGCTTCGGACGGCTATCGGGCAAGCTGAACAACTCGGGCTCATGGGTGAAAATATATTGGGTACCGGTTTCAGTTTCAAGATGGACATTGTTGAAGGGGCCGGAGCCTTCGTTTGCGGTGAGGAGACAGCATTGATTGCTTCCATCGAAGGGAAGGCGGGCCGACCGCTTCCGCGTCCGCCTTATCCTGCCAGCAAAGGATTGTACGGAAAACCCACCAATATCAACAACGTGGAAACCTGGTGCAACGTGCCGGTCATCATTGAAAAAGGTGCCGGATGGTTCACAGCTATGGGGACGGAAAAAAGCCCAGGAACAAAAGTGTTCTCACTGGTGGGAAAAGTGAAGAATACAGGGTTGGTAGAACTTCCTCTCGGGTCAAGGTTGGAGCAATTTGTGTTCAATATCGGGGAGGGAACAGGAACTTCCAAACGCGTAAAAGCCGTGCAGACCGGCGGGCCTTCCGGCGGTTGCATCCCGTTGGAGTTTTTTTCAACCCCGGTGGATTACGAGTCACTGGCAGGCATTGGAGCCATCATGGGTTCGGGAGGAATGGTGGTGATGGACCAGGACAACTGCATGGTTGACGTGGCGCGGTATTTTCTGGAGTTCAACGCAGGAGAATCGTGCGGAAAATGTACGCCCTGTCGTGAAGGGGCGTCACAAGCATTGGCTATTCTCACCCGCATCACCCGGGGACAAGGAACGTTCGCCGATTTAACGGTCTTGGAGCTGCTCAGCGGTGTTATCAAAGATTCGTCGCTTTGCGCTCTCGGGCAAACCGCCCCCAATCCCATTCTGACCACGTTAAAATACTTCCGGAACGAGTACGAAGAGCATATCCGGGAGAAACGGTGTCATGCAGGGACATGCGAGTCGCTGTTCATGGCTTTGTGCGAAAATAGCTGTCCGCTGCACATGAACATTCCGGGTTACATCGAACTGATTAAGGAAGACCGTGTGGAAGAAGCCTTTGAGCTTACGCTGCGCGATAATCCCCTGCCGGGAACAATAGGGAGGATTTGTCACTTCCATTGCCAAATGCGTTGCCGTCGTGAAATGCTGGACCAGCCGGTTTCGCAAGGCGAGATCCACCGGTACCTGGCTGATACCATGTACCAGCTAGGGAAAGAGAACGGGATCTACCATAAACTGATTAAAGAAAAACTTCCTCCCACCGGAAAAAGGATTGCCATTGTAGGTGCCGGGCCAGCAGGGCTTACGGCAGCCTTTTACCTGGTACGCCTCGGCCATGATATCACCGTTTACGAGGCTTTGTCCGAAGCTGGGGGAGTAGCGCGTTTCGGCATACCGCATTATCGTTTGCCGAAAGAAGTGTTGAGGAAGGAGGCCAGGCTGATAAAAAAACTGGGTGTGAAATTCAAGTTCAACCAGCGATTGGGAGACAACCTTTCCCTGGAAGAGTTAAAAAATGAGTTCGATGTCATTTATTTGGCGATAGGTGCATGGAAAAATATTGATTTGAAAATTCCGGGAGAAGATGCAAAAGGTGTTTTTGCGGGAACAACAATTCTGAAAGAGATGGCTGTGGGGAAAACACCGAAAGTGGGTGAGCGGGTTGCTATTGTCGGTGCCGGAAACGTGGCCATCGACACGGCCCGGAGTTTATTACGCCTGGGAAAGGATGTGACCATCGTTTACCGGCGTGAAAAAGGGGATATGCCTGCCAACGCCGTCGAGATATCGGAATCGGAAGAAGAAAAAATCAACTATCGTTTTATGGCTTCTCCCAACGGGATTATAACGGATAAATCGGGCAGAGTAAAAGCGCTGCACATTGAAAGGATGTCGGGTGGAAGCATCGATTCTTCCGGGAGGAAAAAACCGGTTGCCACCGGAGTATTTGAAGAAATTCCGTGTGATGCTGTTGTGCTGGCTGTCGGTGAACGGGTAGATTCCGGATTTCTGGCTGAAAAAAATATGAAGCTTACCCGGGACGGGCGAATCGTTATTGATCCGTTCACTTTTCAAACAACTGATCCGAAAGTCTACGCCGGGGGAGATGCGGTAAGCGGCCCCTCAACAGCGGCAGAGGCAATGGGGATGGCGAAGAAAGCCGCTGCTGCGATGGACAGGATGTTGACGGGTGAAAACCGGTTTTGCCTGCTCTCGCCCCCGTTTGACTATCGAAACGTTGTGCCCGCAAATCCAAAACCCGCTTCGAAGAATGTTCCGAGGAGGCTTTCGGTGAAAGACCGGGTGAATAATTTCAACGAGATCTCCTGCGGATTTACGGGTGAGCAGGCCCGCAATGAGGTGGAGAGGTGCCTGAGGTGTGACGTGAAATATTAATCTGAAAAAGCTGTATTATGGAAATTAACATCAATAACCGTCCTGTTCAGGTAGCTGAAGGAGCCACCATTCTGGAAGCATGCCGTTCTGTGGGAATAGAGGTGCCTACGCTGTGTTACCTGAAAGATGTATCGCAAAATGCGTCGTGTGGCGTTTGTGTGGTGGAAGTGAAAGGTGCTAAATCGTTATTGCGCTCGTGCATCACCCAGGTTACCGAGGGAATGGAAATTTCTACGAACAGCCCGAGGGCCATGCAGGCAAGAAAAGTAAATGTTGAGTTATTGCTGGCCAATCATCCTCAGGATTGTTTGATTTGTGACCGGAACGGAAACTGCGAATTGCAGGAGTTGACCCATGCATTAGGGATTAGTGCTAGGCGGTTTGTTCGCACCCGGAAGGAGCTGCTGGTAAAAGACGAAACATCGCTTTCGCTGGTGCGCGACCCGGAAAAATGCATCCTGTGCGGCCGTTGCGTTGCCGTTTGCAGCCAGATGCAGGGAGTAAAGGCAATCGATTTTTCGGGACGGGGATTAAAAAGCAAAATCTCCACTTTTCTCGATTCGGGGTTGGGGCTTGTAGCCTGTTCAAATTGCGGGCAATGCGCCCTGGTCTGCCCCACAGGAGCTATAACGGAGAGAAGTTCGGTAAGCGAAGTCTGGG
>ENA-UOOK01006110-UOOK01006110.1-fermentation-metagenome-genome-assembly--contig:-NODE-6110-length-11712-cov-4.573733_pt1 | contig 11712 bp, 10 predicted proteins | sample MGYA00245777_ERZ724023 | MGnify/ENA primary metagenome ERZ724023 (study PRJEB28704, sample SAMN03018312) | fermentation metagenome | biome: anthropogenic terrestrial biome; feature: soil; material... | reverse complement strand
GTGGACGCTTTAAGCGCCGTGTTTGGCAGCTGTGAGTTATCTTACGTCAAGTGGGATATGAACCGCAACATGTCCGAGATCGGCTCCTCGTACCTTCCCGCGGACCGCGTGGGCGAGCTTCCCCACCGCTACATGCTCGGCCTGTACGAGATCATGGACACGCTGACCCGCAGGTTCCCCGGCATCCTGTTTGAAAGCTGCGCGAGCGGCGGCGGACGCTTCGACCCCGGAATGCTGTATTACATGCCCCAGATATGGACCAGCGACAATACGGATGCCGTCCAGCGCCTGACCACGCAGTACGGGGCTTCGTTCGTCTATCCGCCCGCCGTGATGGGCTGCCACGTTTCGGATGTGCCGAACCAGCAGATCGGCCGTGTCACGCCGATCGAGACGCGCGCCGCCGTCGCCATGGCCGGCGGCGGGTTCGGGTATGAGCTGGACCCGGGGAAGCTGAGCCCGGAGGACCGGGAAGCCGTAAAGAAGCAGGTGGCGCAGTATAAAAAATACCGGTTCCTGTACCAGGAAGGGGACCTGTACCGCCTTGCCTCCCCCGTCGAAAGCAACGAGCCCGCCTTCATGGTGGTCTCGAAGGATAAAAAGCACGCGGCCGTCTCCTGCTTCCGCATCCTCTGCGGCGTAGCGAACGGCGTCACTGCCATAAAGCTTCAGGGCCTTGAGAAAGGCTGGAATTACCGGGATCCCGAGACCGGAAGCGTCTTTTCCGGCTCGCTCCTGATGAAAGCCGGCCTGAAGCTTCCCGCCGCAAAAGGGGATTTCAGGAGCCTGCGCATCTTCCTCGAGAAGGTCTGAGTGGGCCGCCGGATTTCGAGGGCTCCCGGTCCGGAACAATCCGGACCGGGAGCCCTCTTGCGATAATAGAGAGCATGGAACCATGATGAGCTTTGCACATTTGAAAATTTTCCGCATCAAAGCGGCCGTTTTGCTTTGCAATCATGGTATAATATAACTATAAAGGCCGGACTTTACAGGAGGTACGGGTACGCGGGTATCTTGAGGCCGGCCGAGTGGAAATGAAAACTGCTGATGAAAATAATGATGGATGGGTGAAAATGATGAGTGATGAATTTATCACGTTTACAATCGGGAAGCAGAAGACGATCGCCCTGATCGCCCACGACGGGAAGAAGCGGGAAATGATCGAGTGGTGCGCGGAAAACCAGGATATCCTGAAAAACCATTTTCTGTGCGGAACCGGAACGACGGCCCGGCTCGTGGCGGAAAAGACCGGCCTTCCGGTAAAGGGCTACAACAGCGGCCCTTTGGGCGGCGATCAGCAGATCGGCGCCAAAATCGTGGAGGGGAACATCGATTTCGTGATTTTCTTTTCCGATCCGCTGGAGGCGCAGCCCCACGACCCCGACGTAAAGGCGCTGCTGAGGATCGCGCAGGTTTACGATATCCCGATCGCCAACAACAGGGCGACCGCGGATTTCCTGATCCATTCCACGCTGATGAATCAGGAATATGAACATAAGGTCATCAATTTCAGGCAGAAAGTCATCGACCGGGTAAACGACAGCAGCCAGCTGATCAAGTGAGAAAGCACGGGGAACAAGCTATGATTACGGTAAAAATACTGATTGACAGCGCCGAAAAGGTGAAAAAATTCTCTGCCATCCTCTCCAGAGAGAATGTGGAATGCGAGCTGATCGAGGGATTCCGCATCGTCGACGCGAAATCCGTCATGGGGATTTTCAGCATGGACTTGAGCAAGCCGATCCAATTGAAGATACACTCCGACAACCGCGAGATCCTGGATCACCTGAAAGAGTTTGTCGTCGCGGGGGCGTGACCCGGCGCGGGAGCGGCCCTTCCGGCCTGCTGTCCAAAAATCTCTGATCTTTGCAGTAAAAAATCTGTGCCGGAGAGGAAAACCGGCACAGATTTTTTGCCTTTTATCATACCTGATGTGTTTTGCGAGGCTGAAATGGGAAAATGGAAGATACGCGACGATAAGGACCAATACATGCGCGGGCTGAAAAGCTGGCTGAGCAGCACAAAAGGGGAGGCTCCGGAAGAGATGTCCGCCTTTTTTGCCGCCCGGCTGGAGGGCTACGAGGAGCACATGAAACTATGGAAGAAAGCTTATCGGAAAACGGCGGAGATGATCCCGAAAGGCTGCCGGTCTCTCTTGGATCTCGGATGCGGCACGGGTCTGGAGCTTGACGAGATCCTGAAACGCCGCCGCGATATCAGCGCCACCGGCATCGATCTTTGCAAAAGCATGCTTGACAGACTGAAGGAGAAGCACCCGCAGGTCGACGTGATTTGCGCGGACTATTTTTTAGCCCCTTTCGGCGAGAACCGTTTTGATGCGGCTGTTTCGGTAGAATCGCTGCACCATTTTGATCCGGTCCCGAAGCGGGAGCTTTTTCGAAAAATACGCGGGGCGCTGAAAGATGGCGGGAACTATATCGAATGTGATTATATCGCCTGCTGCGAGGAAGAAGAAGAGCTCTTAAAAAACGAGTATGACGCGAGGATGGCCGGAATTGCTCCGGATACTTACATCCATTTTGACAGGCCGCTGACGCTGGAACATGAGATGCGGCTGATGAACGACGCGGGCTTTTCCAGCGTGCGTGCCGTCGACAGCATTCAAGGGGCGACTTTCATCGTCTGTGCCAAATAAGAATATCCTGCAAAAGGGCTTGTCGGGCCTCGTTTGAACCATCGAGGAACCGTCTGTTTCGGCTGAAATTACAACTCGGCATCAAAAAGGTCCGGAATCACTTCCGGGCCTTTTTGATGTAATTTTATCTCAAAAATCCGCCGTTTTTATGGTTCAAACAAGCCCGAGATAGTTTAATCTATCTGTATGTATTTGTCTGGCCGGCAGATCCTGAAGAAAATAGATTCTGTACCCAACGGGATCTTCATGAAGTACCCATTTCAGCCGCTGTGGGAAAATCCGCTGCAGCTTTTTTTACGCGCAAGCCCCGACGTAACCGTTTATGGTTTTACGCGTTTTTGTATGGGGAAAGGTTTTCCATCCGGTTCCGCCCTTTGTCAAAAGAAGCTGATCTGCTCGAATTCGGGCGCTTTTTTCCGCTCGAAAGCGGTTCCCGCCGAAAAAAGTTCCGCGGGCAGGCCGGAAAGGAAGGGGGAGCGCGCGGAAGATGTCAGAAGGATCAGCTCCTCCCGCGCCCTTGTCATGCCGACATAGAGCAGCCGGCGCTCTTCGCCGGGGTCGCACCCGCCGTTCCGGTTTTTCAGGGGGATCGTCCCGTCGTTCATGCCGCTGACGAACACGACGGGGAATTCCAGCCCCTTCGCCGCGTGCAGGGTCATCAGCGACACCGCGTTGGGAGAGTAGCTTTTTCCCCCGCTGCGCACCACGTCGCCCTCGCGCCCGAGCAGCAGGTTCTGCAGGAAAGCGGGCATTTTTTCGTGAAGGACGGCCACATTGGAAAACAGCTCCATGCTTTTTACATCCTGCAGGCCGTTGTCCTCGATCCAGCTTTCCACCAGCTTCTGCGGCTTTTCCCTGCGGACGAGGGGTTCGTATTTCCGGAGCAGCCTTGCAAATTCCCGCGGCTTCTTTTCATCCGATGGAAATCCTTCCGCGATCTGGAACAGGGATTCCACCGTCTGATCCGAGCCGGCGTAATCCTCCAGAATATTCCGCAGCCGGTCGCCGGCGCCCCATTCCTTCAGGCACAGGCGGAGAGAGACGAGGTCGGCGGGGTGGAGCAGAAGGCGGAAAAAGGCGGTTGTCCTGCGTACTTCGCGGTCGGAAAGGAATTTGTCCCGCCCGGCGACCAGATACGGGATGCCCTCTTTCAGAAGGCACTGCTCCAGAAGCTCCGCCTGCCGGTTGGTGCGGTACAGCACGGCGATGTCGGAAAAGCTTCTCGCGTTCCCCGGGCCGGGATTTTTCCCTTCCGCTGCGGATGAAGCGTGAGCTTGAAGCATGTCGATGCCGCCGATCATGCGGTTGATCTCCTTCGCTACGAAGATCCCTTCCGGAAGGTCCCCGTTCGCTTCCAGAAGGCGCACCCTGACGCCGCTTTCCTTTTGCGCTTTCAGGGGCGGCTCCGCGCAGCCCTGTTCCGGAAGGACGGACCGGGCGCATCCGAGAATCTCGGGGGTCGAACGGTAATTGAGCGCCAGCCGGCTGCTCCGCGCCCCGGGGAAATCCGTAAAGAACCGCTCGAAACAGCGGGAATCCGAGCCGCGGAAGCCGTAAATGGACTGGTCGGGGTCCCCGATCACGAAAATCCCGGCGCTGTCCCTGCCCCATTCCCGGATCAGGCGGTACTGGACGGGGTTGACATCCTGAAATTCGTCTACGAGAAGGTAGGTAAAGGAATTCCGGAGCTTTTTCTCTTTTCTGCTTTCCAGCTTTCCATCCTGGAGCAGTGTGAGCGCGTTCAGGAGGATGTCGTCGTAATCCAGCACGCCGTAGCGCGCGAGCCGCTCGCAGTAGCGGCCGCAGACTTCGGGCGGGACATCCGCCTCCTCACGGGTGCGCGCGCCGCTTTTGATCAGGGAGATCCCGCGCAGCACGTCCCGGGGCGAAGCCTTGAGATGAAGCTCCTTCAAAAGATCCCCGATGATGGAAAGCGCATCCTGCTCATCGATCACCGTGGGCTCGACCGTTCCGTTTTTCAGGATCTGCAGGCAGATGGAATGGAACGTCCCGATGGTCATCGCTCTTACAGTCCGCTTGTCCCCAAAGTATGCAGTCAGGCGGCCGCGCATTTCATCCGCCGCCCGGTTCGTGAAGGTGACGGCGGTGATTTGGGAGGGATTCACGCCGCATTCCCGGATCAGATGCGCGGCCCGGCTCACCAGCGTCTTCGTCTTGCCCGTTCCGGGCCCCGCGATCACCGCGACGGCGGTATCCCGGGCCAGAACGGCTTCCCGCTGCTCGGGATTCAGGCTGGAGAGCATGGCGGCTGCCGGCGCCTTTTCCGCGGATACGCTTTGTGCCCCGCTGTCCACCGGGCCTGGCGCCATCCGTCTCACAGCCTTTTCTTTGGCGGCTTTGGGAAGAGCGGGAGCTTTCCGCTTTTCCTCCTGAAAGAAGTACATCTGGCCGGAAAGGCGGCCGATCTCCTCTTGATCGAGGATTTTGACCTTCCCGTACACTCCGTCGTACCCGGGCAGGACTTCGACTTCTCCCGCGCGGAGCCGCCGGATGCCCTCCGCGACCAGCGGGCCGGCTTTTTGCCGGATGTCGCCGAGCGGCGCCTCCCGAAGGAGAAAAAGCTCCGGGCCAAAGGCGCGCAGTAAATCTTCATATCTGCTCCCGGCTTTTTTGCTTGCGGCGGAAACCCCGATGGAGGCCGCGATCACCTCGCGCAGGGGAATCAGGCGTTCAAAGTGCTTGGCCGACGGGGGGACAAATCCCTCGCCGCGGTCCGCAAGCGATTCCACCCGGTGCAGCACGCCCACCGTGATCCTGCCGCCGCATACGGGGCAGACGCCCGAAACGGCCTCAGTGTCCTCCGGCTTCAGGCACACCTTGCAGTTCCGGTGGCCGTCGTAGTGGTATTTTCCCTCTTCGGGGAAGAACTCGACCGTGCCGCCGAATTCTTTCGCGCCCTTGTTTTGAAGGGCGCGCGAAATCTCGGAATAGGAGAGGCCGGTGTCGAACAGGTTCGCTTCCCGCGCAAGGTTTTTCGGGGAATGGGCGTCCGAGTTCGAGACCAGCGTGAAGCGGTCGAGCGCGGAAAGGCGCCAGTTCATCGGCGGGTCGGACGAAAGCCCGGTCTCGAGCGCGTGGATGCAGCCCGTCAGGTCGCCGAAGCATTCCTCGATGGTGTCGAAGCCCGAATAGGCGCCGAACAGCGAGAAATGCGGCGTCCAGATGTGGGCGGGGATGAACACGGCGTCCTTGCACACGTCCAGCGTGATCTCGAGAAGGTCCCTGCTGTCCAGCCCCAGGATCGGCCTGCCGTCGGAATGCAGGTTGCCGATGGCCTCCAGCCGGTGCGCCAGGGCCTCCGCGTCTTCCAGGCTGGGGAGGAGGATCAGGTTGTGGATTTTCCGGACCTTCCCGTTTTTTTTGTAGATGGAGCTGATCTCCCCGGAAACGAGAAAGCGCGGCCTGCGGGAATCGTATGCGGCGTCTTCCCGCATCCGGAATTCATCCCGGAGCCGATAAAGCCCTTCTTCCGCGGGAACCAGCTTTTCTTTCAGCTCTTCACGCCAGGCCGGATGGGTAAAGTCGCCCGTCCCGATCACGTCGAGCCCTTTCCGGCGCGCCCACAGCTCCAGAAATTCGGGGACGCACTCTTTGCTCGTCGCCCGGCTGTATTTGGAATGGATATGGAAATCGGCAAGAAACATGAAACACACCCGCATTTCTGATAAATTCAGACCTATTATAACATGATGGCAAGCTACAAGACTGCTTTAAAGCGGGAAAATTTCCGCCCCCGCAAAGCTCATCATGTTTCAATATTCTCTCAGGCGTCGGAGGCTTTGCCTCCGCTTACGCCGTGAGGTTATTATAACATAATTTCCCGGGAAACAATACTGCATCCGATTCTTTTTCGCAGCTTTCGGAATTTTTCGCCTTCCATTTTAAGCCGGGCGAACCCAACTTTGCGCGGCGGCTTATGCCCGGCTGACACAGGGAAAAAATACGAAAAAAGGAGCTCCGGTTCCATTTTGGGGGCAAACGTGCTATACTGTTTTTATTTGATTTGAGCGATGGAGGCAGGAGTTATGCTTTTGACGGTGGACATCGGGAACACCCACATCTCGCTGGGCGGCTATGAAGAAAACAGGCTGGTTTTTGTGGCGCAGCTTCTTTCCCATCCGATGCTCACGTCGGACCAGTACGCCGTGGAGCTGCAGCAGATCATGATGCTTTACCATACCGAGCCCGCCGCCGTGGACGGCGCCATCATTTCTTCCGTAGTGCCGGAGCTCTGCGCGCTGTTTCAGCGGGCGCTGAAAAAAATCACCGGGGTGACGCCGCTGCTTGTGGGCCCCGGGGTGAAAACCGGCCTGAACATCCTCATCGACGACCCCGCGCAGCTCGGCTCGGACCTGGTCGCAGGCGCGGTCGCGGCGGCCGCGGCATATCCCCTGCCCTGCGTGGTCTTCGATCTGGGAACCGCGACCTCTGTCAGCGTCATCGACAAAAAGGGGCATTTTCTGGGCGGGATGATCTGCGCCGGGGTCGGCATCATGCTGGAAGCCCTGACTACGCATACGGCGCTTCTCCCCCACGTCAGCCTGGAGGCGCCCAAAAACCTGATCGGCAGGAATTCCGGGGAATGTATGCAGTCGGGCCTGATCTACGGCTCCGCCGCCATGCTGGACGGAATCGCGGAACGGCTGGAACGGCAGCTTCACGAGCCGCCGACCCTCGTCGCAACGGGCGGCCTTGCCAATCTGATCGCGCCGCACTGCACCCATTCCTTTCAGATCAGCGAGCATCTTTTGCTGGAGGGGCTTCGGCTGATCTATGAAAAAAACAGGAAACCGCAAAAGTCGGTATAAACGGGAAGCTTCCCGTTCATATAATCTTTTTTATTACTGCGCTGCATCCCGAACCGGGAGCAGCAGCAAGGAGGAACTATGAAAACCAATAAGAAAGTCCTGACCCTCGTGCAGTTTGCCATGCTGCTGGCCATCGAGATCGTCGTGTGCTTTACGCCGCTCGGCTCGCTGCCCATAGGGCCGCTGGTCGCTACGCTGTCTTCTGTGCCGGTGATCATCACCGCCATTCTGCTCGGCACGAAATTCGGCGCGCTGATGGGATTATTCGCCGGCACGTTCAGCTTCATCGTGTGGACCTTCATGCCGCCGTCGCCTTTTCTTGCGTTTGTGTTCACACCGTTTTACTCGCTGGGGAAAATCCACGGAAACTTCTGGAGCCTCGTCATCTGCTTTGTGCCGAGGATCCTGATCGGCGTCGTCGCGGGGCTGGTGTTCCGGGCGCTGAGCAAAAGGGGTGGGAAAGTCATCCCCTACGTTCTGAGCGGGATCGCGGGAAGCATGACGACGACAATTCTGGTGCTCGGCGGAATCTACGTCTTTTTCGGCCGTGCCTATGCCGGGGCGCTCGGGATCGGATACGAGCTGCTGCTCGGCGCCCTGGGCCTTACCGTCGTGACGAACGGCCTGCTGGAAGCGGCCATCTGCGCGGTCGCGGCTTTTGCGGTCTGCCGCCCGCTGAGAAAATACCACATGCTGGACCGCTCTTAAAACATAGCTGAACTCACGCAGAAAGCGTGTACGAAAGCCGGTGCCTGAATGGCGCCGGCTTTTCTTTTGCTTAAACGGAATAGAACCTTCCCGGACAAATCATCCAAAAAGGGCTGTGATAAAAATCGCACCTTTCACAAAAATTTCATGCCGCCTCCATTAAATATCCGCAGCAGGATCGATTGACATATTTTGGCTTGCATGCTATACTGATAGCTAAATATATAATTCATATATGCAAGATATGCAATTGGAGGCTTTCTGATGAAAAACCGGTTAATTTCCGGAATCCTGTTCCTCGTTTTAGGCATCCTGATCGCGGTCGGCCCGCAAACCATTTTTCCCGTTTGCGGAATCCATAGGGGACAGTCGGCCGCGCAAAGCTCCGATCAAACAAGCGGCGGGGAATGCACGCAGATGGGCGGGTGCAAACCGAATGCGGATGCTGAAAAAGGCAGCGCGGAAAACGCGGCGGCGGGCTCCGGTACGGTCATGAAATGCTTCTGGACCGCGCGGGCGGAGCTCGGCATCGGCATACTGATTGCGGTTCTGGGCATTCTGCTGATTGCTTTCCGCTCCGCGCAGGTAAGGCTGGGGCTAAGCATTTCGCTCGCGCTGAACGGAATCCTCGCGCTGCTGATCCCCAACGTCCTGATCGGCGTCTGCAGCGACGCGCACTCTACCTGCCGCATGCTCACCCTGCCCGCTCTGACGATCCTGAGCGGCGTCGCCATCGCCGCTGCGGCGGCGAACGCGGCATATCTTTTTCGATCCGATCGTAAAAGGCAGGCGAAACCATGAAACAGGCGCCTTTGTCCATCAGGCGGCTATCCGTCTGTAATCTGAAGCGCAGGCCGTTTCGCACGGCCTGCCACATCGCCGTCGTGGCCGTGCTGGCCTTTGTCCTGTTCGGCGGTTCCATTCTGTCCGTCAGCCTGAAAAACGGCACAAGAAGCATTCAGGAAAGGTTCGGCGCCGACCTGATTATCGTTCCCCAGAATTACGACAAGAGCATGGAATCCATCCTGCTGAAAGGGGAGCCGAATTATTTCTATTTCGATCAGGCCATTGCGGACCAGGCCGCGCGGCAGGAAGGGGTTTCCCGGATTTCCACACAGTTTTTTCTCATTACGCTGAAAGCGGACTGCTGCTCCGTCCCCATTCAGCTGGTCGGTTTCCACCCGGAAACGGATTTTACGATTCAGCCGTGGATTTCACAAAAATACGGCAGAGACCTGGAAGACGGACAGCTGGTCGTCGGCAGCGACGTTGCGGACAGCGGCAGGAAATCCCTCACGTTTTTCAACCGTCAGTACCCCATTGCGGCGCGCCTGGAAAAAACGGGGACTGGTCTGGATGCAAGCGTCTTTACCAACATGAACACCATCCGGTCTTTATTTCAGGGGGCGAAGGCGGCCGGAATGGGCTTTCTCTCCGGTACGGACCCGGAAAAGTCGATCTCGTCCGTTCTGGTCAAAATCGACAGCCATTATGACGCGGATACCGTCGCCCACAACATCCGATCCCATATTTCCGGCGTCCAGGTCATCAAAACGCGGAGCATGTTCACGGGGATCTCAAACACCCTGGGCTCTCTCCCCGTTTTTCTCTACGCGATTTCCATCGCGTTGTGGGTTCTTGCGGCGGCCGTCCTGACGGTGATGTTCTCCGTCACGGCGAACGAGCGGAAAAAGGAATTTGCCGTGCTGCGGATTTTAGGGGCCACGAGAAAAAAGCTCGCCGGAATCCTGCTGAACGAATCTCTTTTCGCCAGCATGGCCGGCGGCATCATCGGGGTTGCCGCTGCCGCCGCGGTGGTATTCCCGTTCAACGTTTACATCGGAGACCGGCTGGGGCTTCCATATCTTCAGCCGCAAATCAGCGTCGTTCTGGGGATTCTGGCGCTCAGCCTGTTTCTGTCTTTTCTGGTCGGTCCTTTGGCTTCCGCCCACTCCGCGATTAAAATCAGCAGGGCCGAAACCTATCTCACCATGCGGGAGGGAGAATAGCCATGCTGTTGCAAACAAAGGGACTGGTAAAAGAATACAAAAGGGGCAATACGTCTTTTCCCGCCGTAAACGGCGTCGATCTGTCGGTGTCGTCGGAGGATTTCGTGAGCATCGTCGGGCGGTCGGGCAGCGGAAAAAGCACCCTGCTGAACCTGATCGCGGGCCTTCTCAAGCCGACCTCCGGCAGTATCCTGGTCGAAGGGGTGGACATCTCATCTTTAAACGACGAAAAAGTCTCCCTCTACCGGAACTCAAAAATCGGGTACGTTCCGCAGGGGCAAAGCGTCCTCTCCAACTTAACGGTACTGGACAACGTCAGGCTTCCGTTTTACCTCTTCAAGCGCGAAGGGGACGCCACGGAAAAAGCCCTGTCCCTGTTGGATCAGGTGGGCCTTGCGGATCTGGCGCAGGCATCCCCCAGGGAGCTTTCAGGGGGAGAGCTGCGACGCGTTTCCATCGCGCGGGCCCTGATCAACGACCCGGCTCTTTTGATGGCCGACGAGCCCACAAGCGACCTGGATGCACAGACGACCGCTGAAATCATGGAGCTGTTCCGCCGGATCTCTCAAAACGGGACGGCGATCCTGATGGTCACACACGAACTGGAGACCGTGGGTTACGGGAACCGGGTCCTTACGATGGATGCGGGGACCCTGACCGAACGGGAAAAGCCGAAAGATGTGCCCGGCGGCGCATCCTATCCTTTCCGATTCCAGGCATGAAAAGAGGGGCCGCGGAATTTTTCCGCGACCCCTCTTTTCATGCTTTTTTATCTGGAAGAAAAAGTCTCGCAGGATGTCTGCCTTTTGGTGCTCGCATCGCTTCCGCTCATGCGGATTCCGTCGGCCGCGCAGACGCCGCGGGCATTATGGACGCAGTTCTGGGCGTCGCATCCGATGGGCATCGACTCGTTCGGCGACTGATATCCCACCGCATCCGTCGCGGAATCCCTCTTCTGGACATAAGAGGAACAGCAGGTCTGTTCGCTGGCGCAGGCGGAAGGGCCGGAAACATGGATGTCGGGCCGGCAGCAGAGCCGATCCGAATTGTTGGCACAGGTTGCAACATGACACTCCAGTCTTGTCATTTTCAAACACCTCAATTTTTAAAATTTATGGTGTTATTATTTGTGCCGCACCCCGCATTATGCGCAATTTTACAGAAATTTGTTTTTCAGAACGTCAAAAATCCCGCTGTCCGTGATGCGGATTTCCGGGATGACGGTGAGCGAAAGAAACGACAGGTTCTGGAACGGATCGATGTTTTCCGGGACGCCCATACGGTGGCACAGGCCGGAAATTTCTTTCTGCCTTCCGGCGACGTCGAGCGACGCGTCGTCGGTGAAAAGCCCCGCGACCGGCAGCGGAAGCGTTTCCAGCACGCGGCCGCCGGAGCAGACCGTATACCCGCCCTGACAGCGCCGCAGCTCTCCGACGGCGCAGAGAATGTCCCTGTCGTTGTCGCCGATTGCGATCAGGTTGTGGGAATCGTGGGCCACCGTGGACGCCGC
>ENA-UOOK01006108-UOOK01006108.1-fermentation-metagenome-genome-assembly--contig:-NODE-6108-length-11713-cov-3.722851_pt1 | contig 11713 bp, 13 predicted proteins | sample MGYA00245777_ERZ724023 | MGnify/ENA primary metagenome ERZ724023 (study PRJEB28704, sample SAMN03018312) | fermentation metagenome | biome: anthropogenic terrestrial biome; feature: soil; material... | reverse complement strand
GCCGTGTGGTACTTGAAGCAAAGACGATTGAAGGTTTAAGACAATCGGTTGGTTGGATGAAGAACAAATCATAGGCAAAGCTTCTGAAGTATAAGGAGAGTAGATAGATGCATATCAAAATACAAAGGTTTCTGGTCTATTGCTGATAAATTGCCGTATATTCTTTGCTTTAAGTTAAAAGTATGGAGTTTGTTAGCATGAAGGAAGTGGCACACCCAATAATACTTGCGTTCCGGAAAATCACAAAACCAAGTTTCTTAAGAATGTTTACCCTTATAACAAGCTAAGAGATCTGTAACATCCTCCTCTTTAACTAATCGTAGAACAAAATTTTCTGTCTCGAAAACAGGACACTCCACTTATGGATTTCTTTTACCAAATTGAATAAGCTGCATGATTTCATCTTCGGTTTCCAAACTATCATAATCACCTTTCAACCCGTCTGTCTTATGATAAGCTATACCGTTTTCATAATTGTCATGCAAGCGGTCGAGCAAGGCTTGTTTGCTAAATTGACGAGCATACCGGTTAAACGCTCTGTTCCGAATGCCTTGAAGCATTTTCTCCTCACAGGGGAATTCATCGCACTGATAGCAGCCGTCAAGCCCTTTGCCTGTGACGCATTGATAGACGGAGCAGTCGCTCACGTCCTTACAGCCTCTTGCCTTACAGCCGGGGCAATCCTCGTGACTACATAAAACACATGCCAAGCCACATAACGCTAAATCCTTTTCTGAGTAAAACTTCATTTAACTATCTCCTCGTATATGTAAGGGGACACACCTCTTTAAAGGAAGGGGGACACACCTCTATTATAGGGAAAGTCTCTGCGGGAAAGAGGAATGTCCCCGAATAGGGTCTCTGTGGGAAAGAGGAATGCCAATAGTAAGCTATGCTTCTTTTGTTTTTTTGTTTATTAATGTAATCATTGCAAGGCATGCAATCATTGCTGCGGGTGATACGTAGAAAGCTGCATAAGCTCCGGCAAAATCATTTAATACACCGGTAATGTTAAAGATTACCATATATAAAATATTTGCCATTGTTGTTATAAGTCCGATGGCAAATGAGGTACTTTCTTTAAAGATTGAATTTGTTATAACCATAATTGTGGGGAAAACAATGGACATAAAAAATCCCGAAGCCGCTATAATCAAAAGGCCCTTGTCCCTTAATAAAAGACCAGCCAATAAGCAGAGAGAACCTGAAAATAAAAATATCTGAAGCCCCTTCACGTTTCCGGTCCTTTTGAGAATGAAACCCCCAATCAGCCTTCCCAATGCAAACAAAAGATAATATACGGTCACATATTTAGCCGCAGCAGCAGGATTAAATCCGTAAGTATTTCTTATGTAGCTTATAAACCAGGTGTATATAACGGATTCGCTTATAAATGCAAATGTTACGGCAGCTATAAACAAATATATAATCGGATTTCTATATAATTCTTTTCTTTTTTCTTCCCTGTTGATGTTAACCTTTATTCCGGGAACCTTTACTAACAGGGTAAGTATTACGGATATTGCAAAGAAAGCACCGAGATAAAGATAAATTCTTCTCCAATGCAAGCCTGCAGCAAGCAAACTGCCGTATGCGCCTTGTCCCGTAAAGCTTCCCAATCCATACATAAAATGTGTTATATTCATTAATATTGATTCAAAACCTATGGATAAAACCGGTACCATCGAATCAATCGTAACTGCACATAAGGATCTTCCGATTCCAAATATAAGATTGAAAAGCCCCAGTAAAAAAATGCTGGAGGCAAAGGGTGCTATCAGCACGGCTACAGTTGATATTACAACTCCTAAAAATAAAACAAACTTATGCCCGTGTTTTTCACAAAGATATCCTCCAAAGAAGCTTCCTATAATGCAGCCTATTGTATTGAAGGTAAGCACTAAACTCATTTCAGTGCTATTAATTTTGAATTCTTCTATAAAAAACGGAATAAAATTCCCTCTTGAGCTTTCAAAAATTGCTATTATAAAATATATGTAAAATATAGTAATTATTAAAAATAAGTTATTTGGCTTAAGTTTCAATGGACAACTCCTGGATTATGATAATGATTATACTATCATAAAAAAAATATATAGTAAAGCATTGACTTAGCACAACGAGAATTATAGAATTAAATGATATAAGAGAGGATGATACCATGTTCAGACAAAACAGATATGAAACAGACAGATTGTATTTAAGAATTCTCAAGCCGAATTACGCTCGTGAGGTTTTGGAATATTACAAAAGAAATCATAATTTTTTAAATGAATGGGAGCCGAAAAGGCCTAAGGACTTTTATACACTATCATATCAAAAAAGGCAGCTCAGCTATGAATACAACATGTTTAAAAACAGAAAGCTCATAAGATTCTGGATATTTAAAAAAGAAGACAATAAGCTTATAGGCAATATAGGATTAAGCAACATAATTATGGGGAATTTTAAGTCCTGCTTCATGGGTTACAAATTGGACAAGGATGAAATCAATAATGGATATATGACGGAAGCGATTAGAGAAGCAGTGCGGATTATGTTTGATGATTTTGACCTTCATAGAATAGAAGTTAATGTAGTTCCAAGAAACGAAAGGTCGTTAAAGGTAATGAAAAAACTGAAATTTGAGCAGGAAGGTTATTCAAGGAGATATTTGGAGATTAACGGGAAATGGGAAGATCACGTGCATTTCGCCGTATATTCAGTTTAATTAAATTTATCGTTGAAAGTTACAAACAATTGTTATAATATAAGTATAGATAGGGGTGATTTTATGATGTTGACCGAGCTGTCCTGCGGGGATTTTTCTTATGAGCTTTCTTCAAAAAAACCTGTTCCCGGAGGCGGGGGAGCGGCGGCATTGGCAGGTTCATTGGGAGTTGCTCTCAATATGATGGTTGCAAACTTTTCAAAAGGGAAGAAAAAATTCATCCGATTTGAAAAACAGCATGAGGAAATTTTAAATAAGGGTGAAAAATTAAGAGCAGAATTATTAAATTTAGTCGAAAAGGATGCAATCAACTTTGAACCCTTGTCAAAGGCATATGTTATGCCTTCCGCAACGGAAGAAGAAAAAATAATAAAAGAAAAGGAAATGCAAAAATGCCTTAAGGATGCATGCAGCGCTCCTGTTGAAACAATGGCTCTTGTTTTTGAAGGAATCAATCTCCATGAGGAATTGGCAGATATGGCATCCGTAACAATCATAAGCGATATAGGCGTTGGAGTACAGCTGTTAAAGGCAGCCTTAAACAGCGCATATTTAAATGTAATTATAAATGTAAATTCAATAAATGATGATGAGTATGTGAATAACATAAGGGAAAGAGCAGAAAAATTATTGATTGAGGGAAATAAAAAGGCTGATGAAATATGGAATAAAGTTTTACAAATATTGAAAGCTTAAGGAGGTTTCATGGGACAGCTTTTAAAGGGAAAGGCAGTGGCGGACAGTATTTCTGCCAAAGTAAAAAATGAAGTTGAAGAATTGAAAAGAAATAATATTGCTCCAAAGCTTAAAATTGTTCATATAGGTGAAAGGGAAGACAATTTAGCCTATGAAAGGGCTGCAGTAAAAAGAATGAACAGCTTGGGAATCAGCTGTGAGATTTTGCCGCTTCCTGCGGATATAGACAGTGACACATTTGCTGCGGAGCTTAAAAATGTTGTAAACGACCATAGCGTTCACGGAATTTTGCTTTTCAGACCCTTGCCTGAGCAGATAAATGAAGATGAAATTAAATTTGTTATATGCCCCGAAAAGGACATTGATTGCTTTAATCCCATAAATGCTGCCAAGCTGTTGGAAGGAGACGACAACGGATTTCCGCCCTGTACCGCAAGAGCAGCCTTGGAAATACTGAAGTTTTACAATATTCAAATTGAGGGCAGGGAAACGGTGGTAGTAGGAAGGTCAATGGTAGTAGGTAAGCCTCTTTCCATGATGCTTCTTAAGGAAAATTCAACGGTAACCATATGCCATTCAAAAACAAAAGATTTGCCCGAAGTGACAAAGAGGGCTGATATATTAATAGCGGCAATCGGCAAATCCTGCATGATTACAAAGGAATATATAAAGGAAAACGCAGTTGTAATAGATGTGGGCATCAATGCCGACAATGAAGATAAAATCACAGGAGATGTAGATACGGATGACTGCATCGGAAAAGCAGGATTCATAACTCCCGTGCCGGCGGGAGTAGGTTCTGTTACAACTGCCGTATTGGCAGACCATGTAGTAAAAGCATGTAAGTTAATAAATAAAAAATAGAGGGTGAAAAAATGAGATTTATAGACTTAAGAAGCGATACTGTTACAATGCCAACTGATGAAATGAGACAGGCAATTGCAAATGCCGAAGTGGGAGATGACGTTTATGGCGACGATCCTACGGTTAACAAGCTTGAGAAGCTTGCCGCCGGAAGGATTGGCAAAGAAGCCGCATTGTTTGTACCCAGCGGTACATTTGGAAACCAATTGGCAATTATTACTCACACTAAAAGAGGTCAGGAAGTAATAGTAGGAAAAAATAATCATATTGTTCTTCACGAGGTGGGTGCTTCGGCAGTTATAGCGGGAGTTCAGCTAAGAACCTTGGAAACTGCAAATGGAACTATGTCCCCAAGAGATGTTAAAGATGCCATAAGACCGGATGATATTCATGAGCCGGAGACAGGTCTTATATGTGTTGAAAATGCTCACGGATGCGGGGCGGTTGTTTCTCTCGACACATTAAAGGAAATAAAGGAAATTGCAAAGAGCAATTCAATTCCCGTACACATGGACGGAGCAAGAATTTTCAATGCTGCTATAGCGTTGGGTGTTGATGCAAGAGAAGTTGCGTCATGCTGCGATTCCGTAATGTTCTGCTTGTCAAAGGGATTGGCAGCACCTGCAGGCTCAATGCTTGCGGGAAGCAGGGAATTTATTAACAGGGCAAGAAAGTACAGAAAGCTAATGGGCGGCGGAATGAGGCAAATAGGAATATTGGCGGCGGCAGGAATTATAGCATTGGAAAAAATGACGGACAGACTTTCCGAAGACCATGAAAATGCAAAATATTTAGCCCGCGAGCTTTCAAAGCTTCCCGGCGTCAGTGTAATGAAAGACAGGCTTGATATAGACATGGTATTTTTCCAAATGCCGGAGGATGTTATAAAAGAAAGTGTTCTTATTGAAAAGCTGTATGAAAAAAAGATAAAGATAAGCGGAGCTGAGGCGGGAGAATACCGTTTTGTAACACATATAGGAATATCGAAAGAAGATATTGATTATGTTATCGGCTGTATGAAGGAATTGATGTAAAAAAAATTAGGATGTGTATGTTGTGGATAAAAATGACAAATATTTAATGAGTTCGCTGTATAATTCATTAGAGCTATTAGATTTACTTAGTGAAAATAGGGAATTAAGGGCTGTTGATATAAGCAAGGCTTTAAATTTGAGCAAGGCGAGTGTTTTTAAGATGCTCTATACCCTTGAAAAGAAAAAATATGTTCATAAATTGCAAAACGGTAAGTATGCTCTTGGAGTAAAGTTTGCCCACTTTGGTTCAATTGCATTAGAAACTCATAATATTTTCAGCATCATCAGACCTTATTTGCAAGAGCTTAGGGACAAGTACAATGAAACGACACATTTAGGTATATTAGATGACGATATGTATCTTATATTTATGGCAAAAGAACAAAGTTCCGCATCTATACACATGATTTCCAAAGTCGGAGCAAGAGTTCCATTTCATGTAACCGCAATGGGTAAAGTATTGGCGGCAAATAATTTAGATGATGACTTGTTGAATAAAATAAAATCTTATAAATTTACGAGATATACCGAAAAATCAATCACAGATTACGATAATTTTATTGAAGAACTGAGAAATATAAATGAGAGGGGATATGCGGAAGATTTAGAAGAAAATGAGATAGGTTTGATTTGTTATGCAGCACCGGTAAGAGACATAACAGGCAATGCGATTGCCGCAATAAGTATTTCAGGACCGACATATAGGATGTTAGGAAATAAAGAGGAACTTATCAGATCCATTAAAACAACGGCAAGGGAAGTTTCACACGAGATGGGATATTCTGAATAAAATTCATATAAAATTTTTCATAGTTTACGGGAAGCAAATTGCTTATGTACCCTGTAAACTATTTTTTTGGACTAAAACCATCCGTTAATTTTGTCAGAGATATAAATAAAGTAATAAATTTTTTCGTTTTTTGTTGACAATAAAAAAAATATACTATATAATTACCGTATAGGAAATTGAGTTTCTATATAGTAAACTAATGTAAATCGTAATCGAAATTATTTAGAGAGGTGAGTACATGAGAGAAATACGTTTTCACGGTAAGGGAGGACAAGGGGTAGTTAGGTCAGCTCAGTTGATTGTTCAATCTGTTGTTGATAGAGGTTCTTATGCACATTTTATTCCTTCTTTCGGTGTTGAAAGAAAGGGTTCCCCTGTTCACGGCTTTTTAAGACTTGATAATAAGAATATAAAATTAAAATCCCAAGTATATAAGCCCGAAGCGGTAATTGTTTTTGATGATTCATTGTTAAAGCTGCCTGCAACATTTGCGGGATTAAAGCAAGGCGGTACGGTTTTAATCAATTCTGACAAAACATTGGATGAATTGGATTTACCTGCTGAGGCTGAGCATGTTTATTTGGTTGATGCAACAAATATTGCGCTTGAAACCATAAAGGTTGATATTCCTAATACTGTAATGCTGGGAGCTTATGCAAGGGTTATTGGTGATGTTGATTGGGATATATTACAGCAAAACATTGAAGCTGCTTTTGGTCAGGCAAATAAAGATGCTGCATTGGCGGGATATAGCTCAGTAAAATGTATTAAATAAAAAGGAGGAAGGCATATGTCAGTCAAGAAGTATATTTCGCCTATTGGAAATGAGGGATTGTATGTTCTCGATACAGCCAGCTGGAGAACCGTAAAGCCGGTGATGGATAAAGAAAAATGTGTTGAGTGCGGTATTTGCATGGTTCTATGTCCGGTATGTGCAATAGGAGGCACAGATGAAAAAAAACATTTCATAGACTATAGCTATTGTAAAGGCTGCGGCATTTGTGCAAAGGAATGTCCAAGTAAGGCAATTAATATGATATCTGAAAGAGAAGGAGTGACTAAATAATGACAGCAACTGCAAAAGCTTCGGCAATAAAATCATTAACAGGAAACAAAGCCGCTGCTGTAGGAGCAGCCTTGTGTAAGCCGGATCTAATCGCGGCATATCCTATTACACCTCAATCATCTGTTGTTGAAACATTGGCATCCATGATTGCAGATGGTGAAATTGATTCTAAGATGGTTCAGGTAGAATCCGAGCATTCAGCTATGAGTGTGGTGCAGGGAGCTGCTATGGCCGGTGGGCGAACCTTCACGGCAACATCAGCACAAGGATTGGCTTTAATGTTTGAGCCGTATTTTAGACAGTCTACGCTGAGATTGCCAATGGTAATGGCATTGGCAACAAGAGAAATGACTTCTCCGGAAACGGTATTCAGCGGACAGCAGGATGCCATGTCTGTGAGAGAAGCTGGATGGATGCAGGTATATTGTGAAAATAATCAGGAAATTTTAGATATGATTATTCAGGGATACAAGATATCAGAAAATTCAAATGTGCTGCTACCTTTAAATGTTTGCTATGACGGATTTTATTTATCTCACCTTGACGAAAGAGTCGAAATACCTGATCAAGAAGATGTTACGGACTTTGTAAAGACATTTGAATTAAAACATTTAGCTTTAGATCCGAGAAATCCCATGTCTGTAGACCCTATGACCTCAGGACCATTGCTTATGAAGTTCAGAGAATCCCATCTTAACGCTATGCAACGTGCAATAAATGTTATTGATGATGTGGATAAGGAATTTGAAAGTGTATTCGGCCGTTCTTACGGAGGGGTCATAGATACTTATTTATGCGATGACGCGGAAATTATTTTAGTTACAATAGGCTCTCCCACAGGAACGGCAAGAGAAGCAATCGATATGGCAAGAGAAACCGGTATAAAGGTTGGTTTACTGAAGGTAAGATTCATGCGTCCATTCCCTGCCGATAGAATTAAAGAAGTATTAAAAAATAAAAGGGGATTTGCTGTTATCGACAGAAGCGTGTCCTTTGGATGGAATGCAGGTCCGCTGTATGTTGAGGTGAAGTCTGCAGCCGGTGAATTATGTGACAAAATGTCAAACTTCTCTGCAATCGGTGGTCTTGGAGGAGCGGATATTACTTTGCAGCATGTTATTGATTGTATTGAAAAGCTTAATAATATCAGCAAAGAAGCATTGAGAAAGGTCGATACAATATGGCTGAATTAAAGTCAGGTCAAATAAATATATCTTCATAATTAAAGCAAACTTGCCGAGGAGCTTTAAAAATGAAGATATACTAAATAGCTTCCGTATAAAAACGGATGACATAGCTATATTTTACCATGATTTTTATTAAAAGCAAACATAAAATTCAAATGATTGTACCTATTGTACCTGCTTACCTGCTTTGATGCTTTAAGCTCGTAATAGTATTGTAGAATCAATTTAATAGATAAATTAATATTGGAGGATTGAATAATGACTTATATAGATACATTTAGAGAAGCAGAAGATTTAGTTACTCCGGGTATGTCTGCTTGTCAGGGATGCGGAGCGGAAATGCTCTTAAGAAGGGTGTTAAAAATTGCAGGAAATAATACAATAATCGGAATACCGCCAGGTTGTATGGCAGGAGCAGGAGTTATAGGCTGGGATACTTCAAGTGGTGTGAAAATTCCCATACATATACCACTATTGGATAATACTGCGTCTTTACTCACAGGTGTTACTAATTTATATCAAAGAAGGGGACGTGAGGATGTTAATATTATAGCATTTGCCGGTGACGGAGCTACAGCCGACTGTGGTTTTCAATCTTTATCCGGAGCTGCGGAGCGCGGTGAAAAGATGCTTTATATATGCTATGACAATGAAGGATATATGAATACAGGATATCAAAGGAGTTCTACCTCTTCATTAGGCTCAAAAACCTCAACAACACCGGTTGGTATGGTTGAAAAAGGAAAAAAACAGCATCAAAAATACCTTCCGCTAATAATGATGATGCATAGTGTTGACTACATGGCTACAGCTTCACCGTCAAATATGGCGGACTTTGCAAAAAAGATTGAAAAAGGACTAAAAGCAAGTAAAAGAGGATTTGCATATATACATTTGTTTTCTCCATGTCCTACCGGATGGGGATATGCATCGGATATGAGCATCGCTATTGCAAAAAATGCGGTTAAATCAAATATATTTCCATTGATTGAATATGAAAATGGCAAATTAACGTTAAAAGACAACAAAAATCCTATGACTGTATCGGAATTTGCCAAAGGAATAAAGAAGTATAAGCATTTATCGGATGAAGCTATACATGAACTTCAAAATATGGCAGATTATAGAATGAGAACACTGCAAAAGTTAGCTGAAGTATAGGAGTAGGAATATGAACTTCAAAATGTTAATTTTAAATATGGGTTCGACATCTACCAAGGTTGCCGTTTATGACGGGGAGGAAAAAGTTTGGCAGCAGTCCATATCTCATCCGGCTGATGAAATAAGAAAGTATAAGGTATACCGTGAACAGTACGGCTTCAGAAAGAATGCCATATTAGATTTGTTAAAAGAAAAGGATGAAGATTTAAACAGCTTTGAAGCTTTTGTAAGCAGGGGAGGAACAATACGTCCTGTTTCGGGAGGTACATTCATCATAGATGCAAATATGCTGCTGGACGCCTGGTCGGGGCAATATGGAGATCATCCGTGCAATATAGGTGTACAAATAGCATATGACTTAGGCAATGAATATAAAGTTGCTGCATATACAGTTGACCCTCCCTGCTGTAATGAATTATGTGAGGAAGCTGTATATTCCGGTCTTCCAGAAATTAAAAGAATTGCATCTTTTCAGGCATTGAATCACCGTGCAACAGCACGAAAATATTGTTCGGATAATAATTTAAATTACAATGAAGTTAATTTAATTGTTGCACATATGGGCGGAGGTGTTTCCGTAGCTGCTCACCAAAAAGGCAAGATTATTGATGTCAATAATGCATTAGCGGGAGACGGACCGTTTGCATTGGAACGTTCGGGAAGTTTGCCGGTGGGAGACTTAATCAAAATGTGTTATTCAAATGAATATACATTAGATGAAATGCTGCGTAAGGTCAATGGAAGAGGAGGTATGCTCGCCTACTTAAATACTACTGATGCAAGAGAAATAGAAAAACGGATATCCGAAGGCGATGATTACGCATTAGACGTTACCAAAGCTATGACCTACCAGATTTCTAAGGAAATCGGAGCAGTTTCTACTGTATTTGATGGTAATATAAATGCCATTCTTCTAACAGGCGGATTAGCTTATTGGGACAGGTTTACAGATTTAATAAGAAGCAGGGTATCACTCATTGCACCGATATTTAAGTATCCGGGCGAGAATGAAATGGAATCACTTGCATTAGGCACTTACAGGCATATAATCGGCAAAGAACCTTTAAGCGTTTATGAAAATCCGGACTTGGTTTTACGTAACAATCAATAGAAGCAATAACCATTAGAATAAAAATTACCATTAATATAATGTTTAATTTAAGGTAGTTTTTTAATTTCTGCAGCATTGGTTGTATATTTCAATGCTCTTTTGTTTCCTGCGGATTAAAATATGCGGATAATACTATCAATCTTTAACTCCGGGGTTTTGCCCAACAAAGCAAAACAATGCGCCTAATGCCATGGAATACTTAACATCAATATCAGCCATTTTGCCGAAAAATCAGATTGGTACCGACAGCTGCTACATTCATGATACTTGAATGGACGGATAACGCGGTAGCGGATCAGATATATTACCCGTCTATTTTTTTGCAAAATGATATAGTATTAACAATATAGATTAAGGCAAATTATGAAGGATTTTACTATGAGATGCTTAAGTGTCAATGATTTCATTTTTTACATTTTTGTAATTATAAGATGAGAATGGGACTGACACTGACTTGTGAATCATTTGTATCATGAAACTGCAGTAAGATTTTACATAATGTAGCTGTCAATGTTCATGTCAAAGGAAATTTATTCTCAAATTTGAAATTCATGTAGACGAAAAAATCTATAATTTTAGTGCATATGATGTATGTATGAATCTTTAAATTTTACAGTCCCATTGACAACATTTCAACCTTTACTGAAAATCGTGATTATCTTTTTCTTCTTTCTGCAGGCCGTTTGGCTTTTTGTTTTCAGGCTTTGGAATGGTATAAAGATCTGTAAAAGATTCAGCTTCAGATTCCTTGCAGCGATTCCACAAGAAAAGACGTTAATTGTGCATTTTCTTCCATCATTTTTTCATTTATCTTTTTAACTGGTTTGTTAAATGAAAATACGATTGCTGCATAAAGACCTAAAATAATTACTGTGATACCGAAAAGTCTGGCATTTTCAATGCAGAGCATAACCCCTCCGGCAATCGCCATGAGTGTATCAATCATAATGGTCAAGGCAGCACTGGAAATAGTGTCACGAATTTTGGAAGCATCGACAAAACGAGAAATAATTTCTCCAATTTTACGGGTGCCAAAAAAATTCATGGGTAATTTAACTCATGGAAAGCAAGCAAGGCCACTTCCATGAATTTTT
>ENA-UOOK01006107-UOOK01006107.1-fermentation-metagenome-genome-assembly--contig:-NODE-6107-length-11714-cov-5.784201_pt1 | contig 11714 bp, 11 predicted proteins | sample MGYA00245777_ERZ724023 | MGnify/ENA primary metagenome ERZ724023 (study PRJEB28704, sample SAMN03018312) | fermentation metagenome | biome: anthropogenic terrestrial biome; feature: soil; material... | reverse complement strand
GATCAATCTGCTTAAAAAAGTGCTGTAAATTCCTAAAACATTTTTATGTATAATCGGTTATTTTTAGTTTAGATTTTAGTCATTTCTTTACAATACTGTTTTTATTACCTGAGAGAATTGCCTAAAAACATTCCGGGGTTTAGTTAATAATTTAATTAAGAGAGGGAACTGCATAATTACCTTAGACATCCATTTAACCAACCTGGATTTATCAGAACACCTCTGTTGTGTAGACTTAATTATAGTTGTGTTTGGTTGTATAATATAGATGAGGTGATCATCTGATGGAAAAATTACTTACGGCTTATGAATTAGCGGAGATTTTAAACTTGTCGGTGGAGACGGTCTGGAGATATACGCGACAAAAAAAGATACCTGTAATAGAATTAGGGGAAAAGCAGTATCGGTATAAAAAAGAAGCAGTATTGGCTGCTTTGGCCGCCGGAGGTGATCTTGAGCGTTCTGTATACCCTAAACAGGGTGAATATACTTATGAAGACTATCTAAAGATCCCGGAAGAAGCGGGCTACCGGTTTGAGATTCTGGAAGGATTTCTGGTAAAAGAACCGTCGCCTTCAATGCATCACCAGCGGGTATCCTCGGCACTGTACCGCCAGTTAGCAAATTTTTTTGATGGATTTGACCCTGAGGGCGAAATATTTTATGCTCCCCTAGATGTTACTTTAACAAATAGTAATGTGTTACAACCGGATTTACTATTTGTATCCAGTACTCGGAAAGACATTATGCGAAAGGAGCGTATTGATGGCGCTTGTGATTTGGTGGTAGAAATCATGTCACCATCAAACCGCCGAAAAGACCGGTTGCAAAAAATGGAAATTTACCGTAAGGGAGGAATTCTCCACTACTGGCTGGTAGATCCGGAAGAAAACATATTAGAAGCTTTTATGCTTAAGGATGGGAATTATCTATTAGTATTCACGGGCGGTCCGGGCGACAAATTTACTCATCCGGAGTTCCCCGGGTTGAATCTCAACCTGGATAAAGTGTTTTACCGACCGGATATAAATTGATTAGTGTAAATCAAAAAAACTCTTATTAAAATGTCGAGTCCTAAAAACGCCTAAAAATGATACGAATAATTGATGCATTTTATAAAAAAGTAAACATCCATGTGAGATATTAAATTATTGTCCTCTTTAAATTATCCATAATTTTCTGGTCTACCTTTACCCCGGATTGGGACAAAGCCATGATAACTGCTCCGATGGCTGGTTCAAACCGGGGTTTTAATATTTTTGCTTTGGGGGCTGATCTTAAAACTTTCTTTTTAATAACATCAATTAACAGACTGCTTTCATTCTTAAAAACTCCACCCACCAAAGGAATCTCGATCTCCTCCCCGGCGAGCTGTAGTCCATTGATGACAGCTTTAATATTCTGAGCAAGTTCATTACCAGCTTTAATTATAATTTTTTCTGCTACCCGGTCTCTCTTTTGCGCTGCTTGAAAGATTATATAGGCCATAGAAGCTATTTCTTCCCGGCTAAGAGAAAAATAGACTTTCTCCATAATATCTTCCATACTATTTAAAGCCAGTTTTTTCTTAAACATAGGCAACAAGATAGTATCTTCTCCTCGACCGTCATAAGCTTTTAAAGCGGCGGTCAACCCGGAGATAGCGATATCATAACCGCTTCCTTCATCACCAATGATATGACCCCAGCCGCCGGCTCGTTTTCGTTGGCCCTGTTTGTTAATACCTAAGGAAATAGCTCCTGTTCCGGCAATAAGCACTACCCCGTAGGGTTTAGCATTACCTCCTACTAGGGCAATGACCGCATCGTTTTCCAAAACTAGCTGCCGGGAAATCTGCTGTTCCGTTAAAACTTGATAGATAGTATCGTAGTCTTGTTGGGAATCAATTCCGGCCAAACCGAAACATGCTGTTTCGATTGGGGTAATTTGTTTTGGACCCGACGGCATTGCCTGATCGATAGTCCTTCTTATTTCCTGGACTGCTTTTTTTATACCGGTAACATGATAAGCTGAGGCGCCGGCTTCACCGCGCCCTAGTATTTCTCCTTTTTCATTTGCTAAATAAGAGATTGTCTTCGTTCCTCCACCATCTATGCCAAGAAAATAGCTCATGACGAACCCCTTTCTGAAAAGCTAGCACTTGAGACTAAACCGTCTTTTTCCAAATATCAAAGACAAAAGCCGCGGTAGCATGCATTTGTAGGTTACTTTCTTTATCAGTCTTTTTAACAATATCTAGTTTTTCCATAATATTAGGAAAACAGATCTTCTTTAATCCTGTTTTGAAGCGGTTAATCAGTTCATCATCAATAAAATCATGCATATCGCCTAAAATTAGCAGGCCTGGGTCATAGAGATTGATGATACTGGAAAGGGCATTCATCAAATAAGAAAAGGCTCTGTCAATTATTTCCCGGGAGAGAGGATCTCCTTCTCGATAGGCCTTAATTACCTCATCGGCCGTAAACGGAGGTTGATGAGAATGAAGAAGGTTACTTTTTTCCCCATTACTAATTCTTTTATTTATTTCTTTCCGAATAGCTTTGATTGAGGAGACAGTTTCTAAACAGCCGATACCACCGCAGTCACATTTTTCTCCCTCTTCTTTTACTTTAACATGACCGATTTCACCAGCTTTGCCATGAATGCCTTTATAAAGTTGATTATTAATGATTAAGCCACCACCAATCCCATCGGCAATGTAGATATAGATAAGATTAGAGTAACCCCTGCCCGCGCCGTAGGCCCATTCGTAATAGGCGGCCAGATTAGCATCGTTCTCAATATAAACCGGAAGCTTAAATTTTTTTTGAAACTCCTTTTTAATATTGCTCCCTTCCCAGATTTTACTGGTAGAATTAGTTAAACGGTCAATATCTTCTTCATAGATACCAGGGGTTGAAACCCCCAAACCGATTAGTTTATCAAAATCAATATCGAGTTCTTCCAATTCTTTTATAATTTTGTTGTACGACAGATTAATAATTTCTTGCGCAGTGAGTTCTTCTGTACTGAAAGAACTTTTTTTGATCAGTTCTAAATTTAAATTAAAGATACTGTACCACAGTACTTGGTCAATAATCTCAACGGCAATTAGGAATTTACTACTACCTTTAAACTCCAGCAATCGGGGGGGCCTGCCCCCATTGGATTCCATGAATTCGGTTTCCACAACGAGGCCCTCTTCGATCAGATCCTTTACAATATAGGAAATAGTGGCGTGGGAGGCCTCCATTTTTTTTGTCAAGTCCTTACGGGAGACGGGCTGGTTTTCAATAATTTCATTTAAAATGATGAATTTGTTATACTGCTTCAGTTCTCTTGTATTTCGTATTTCCATCTTGTTTCACTCCCAGTAGCATTCGAAATTCTTATTTTAAAAAATTTAAATCTCAAAGTTACCCTTTCGTCTTTTTATCAACACACTAATTTGGGTTAAATTAACAAATTTGATTGCGTTTATTAAATATTTTTTGCTTGTATTTTTTTTTTAGCCTTTAACTCCTCCTGCAGTTAAACCGCTAATGATGTACCTTTGAAAAAATAATGTCAAAATCACCGGTGGTAAAGTGGCCAGTACTCCTCCGGTAGCAATCATTCCGTAGTCTACAGCATGCCTTCCACTAAATTCAGAAATCGCGACCGAGATGGTTTTAGCCTGAACAGATGAAGTAAAAATCAGCGCATAAAAGAACTCTTCCCAAGAGAGTAAAAAAACTAAAATACCGGTAGCGATTAGGCCGGGCAGAGCCAGTGGAAGGATCACCCTTGTCAGTGCCTTTAAGCGGGAGCATCCATCAATCCTGGCCGCGTCTTCCAGATCTCCGGGAATTGATTGCATATACCCTTTCATGATCCACACGACAAAAGGAGTTGTAAATGAGCTATAGAGGATTGTTAATCCTAGTAGTGTATCAATTAAATTAAGTTCATTAAGAATAGTAAAAAGAGCAATGATGATAGCAACTGGGGGAATCATATAGGTAAAGAGAAAAACCATGATAATTTTATTTTTGAACCGGAATTTTAATCTGGCAAAAGAATAGGCGGCAATGGTGCCGGAAATTAAGCTAATTACTACTACACTTAAAGCCACCTTGATAGAATTACCCATGGCCTGGCGAAAAACATAAGCTGCTTTATTGTTCTCACTTTCAGTAAAGATACTAACATATCTTTGAAAAGTATGTCTGGAGGGTATCCATTGGAGAGGCTTTGCTAACAGTTCTTTTTCTGGGGAGATGCTTGAAATAATTAACCACAAAAAGGGCGCTAAGGTTCCAATTAATATAATGAACGCAAAAATGTATTTAAACACTTCCGTAAATATTTTCCTATTTCTACGTAGAATCGGCATTTTATCACCTTTCTCAATATTCTGTCTTAGTACCCAATGCTTTAACATAGATAATTGATAATCCAAGGATAGTTAGGGAAATCAGAAAAGCCAGAGTGGCTCCTTTTGACAGGTGCAAATAGCTGAAGGCTTCTCGGTAAGTATAATAGGTTATGAGCTGGGTACCATTGGCTGGACCACCGCTGGTCATTATATAGATAATATCAAAGACCTTAAAGGTCTCCATGGTTCTAAGAATTAGAACTATTAAAATAGTCGGTTTAAGCATTGGGAGGGTAATATGGAAGAACCTTTTAAGCACATTAGCTCCATCAACTCCTGCTGACTCATATAACTCGTGAGGGATAGTTTGTAAACCAGCCAAAATCATTATGACCACCAGAGGGGTCATCTTCCAGACATCAGCCACAATGACCATATTTAAGGCCAGAAAGGGGCTTCCTAACCATGATTGGTATGAATCGATAAGTCCAATTTGGGTTAAAAGAGCATTTAATGCTCCATATTGCGGATTAAAAATCCATCTCCATAAAGAACCATTGACGATGGTTGGAATAGCCCAGGGAATAATGATTAAACTTCTTAATAACCACCTACCGTAAAAATCCTCATTTAAAAGCAGGGCAATAGAAATACCCAGTATAAACTCCATGGAAATGGAAACAACGGCAAAATAAACGGTACGAACCATAGCGTTCCAAAAAGTGGGACCGCATAAAATTTCCAGATAATTTCCTAGTCCTACAAAAGGACGGGAGAAAGGGTTGGTCAAATCGATGTTAAAAAAACTCATATATAATGTCTTTAAAATGGGATATAAAACAATACTGAATATTATGATCACGGCAGGTGTGATTAAAATAAAAGCAAAATTTTCTTCAGATAGCGGTCTTCGCATTATTCCTCTCCTTTACTTAGAAAATGCCTTCGAGGCTTGTCGACTCACCGGGCTCTGATTTTTATCATTTCATGTGTGCGGGCGGTAACCAGCGTGAGCGACTAATTAGTTGAAGTGGGACACAGGGAACGGAGTAGATACCTCAATTCCCTGTGTGTCATTTAGAATTTTCTACTTGTTCTTTTCTTTTAATTTCTTGGCTGCCTCTGCCGCGGTATTTAGAGCGTCTTCCGGACTCTTAATTCCGATTAGAGCTTTCTGTATTTCTACCTGAAGTATCTCAGACAATTGAGGATACCAGGTAACCTGTGGTCTGTTTACTACATATTTATACTGTTTTTCAGAAACGGAGGCGAGTGTCGGCTGATCTCCGCTTACACGCGGATCATCATATGCGGAAATATAAATCGGTAAGGCATTGGCTGAGTATTCAATCTGGACCTCTTTACCAGCCATAAACTGAATATATTCCCAAGCTAGATCTGGATTCCTACTGCTATTTACTACAGCCAATCCCATACCACCATTAACCGAACCACTTACAGCTTTTTTACTTCCTGGAACCACTGCAATCTCTGCATCGCCTGCTATAGCGGATTCAGCCGGATCATTGGCAAGGTTGTACATATATGCCCAGTTCATAGCAAAGGCCGCTTCGCCTTGAGAAAAAACACGCCTAACATCTTCTTCTAAAAACTCTTTGGAACTGGGATTAGTGAGTCCTTCCTTTATTGTCTTAACCATGAATTTAAGTACTTCCAGACCTGCTCCCTGGTGAAAACAGGGATTGCCTTTTTCATCTAAGATTTCCCCGCCAAAACCAGCTACTAGCGCGGTATAATCACAAATAGCCGCTTCAGCCTGAGCCCAACTCCAAACTATTGGGTGCTCTACCAATCCCTTTTCTTTAATCGCTTTAGCCTGTTGAATTAGTTCATCCCATGTTGCCGGTGGAGTTTTGTAACCAGCCTTCGCTAATATATTTTTGTTATAAAAAAGATATTTCGTATCGTTTAACCAAGGCATACCGTAATACTTACCCCCATAAGCTACTGAGCTCAAAACGCCTTCAAAAATATCATTGGTATTGACGGCAGCCATCTTCTTAGTTACATCAAGTAAAAATCCTGCTCGGGCAAATTCTGGTGTCCAGATACAGTCAATAAGCGCCACATCGTAAGCCCTACTTTTGGTGGCAGCAGCCGTAACTATTTTATCATGTAATGCATCATAGGGAACAAAGATCAGGTTAACATCAATTCCCGGATATTTAGCTTCAAACTTTGCAGTAATATTTTCAATATCTGTTTCACTATACCCCGCCTGTTTCATATAGAGGGCATTAAGAGTAGTAGCGGCGCCGGCCACGTTAATAAAACAAGAGACCAGCATTACCAGTAACACCGTAATTAACCAAAGTTTTTTACTTTTCATTTCTATTTCCTCCTTCTTTTGGTATTAAAGACATTATAAAGGGCAATTGAGATTTTGTCAAGACTTTTATAAAGTACTAGAAATAATTTGTCCAATAAAAATTAACAGTCGGTTTAAGAAATAGTAACTAGTGCATAATTCTATTAATCATCCCCACTAGGTATTATCTAACCTCTATATTTTAGGTTAAATCACAAAATAGTCTGAGTGAGGGACTTTGGAATTAGGCAATCTCCTCGAATATAAGTTAAACACTATATATTACAGTTAAAATAAATACTATTTTGGTTAATTGATTAAAACCCAGAAACCAGACTATTGAATTTATTAAAGGAAAAATTTTTAACAGTTCAGATCAAAGTGAGAGGGGAGAACTAGAGGAGTATAAAAGTTGGCGCCGAAGAATGTTATGTAAAATTTGAAACGGGGGGGATGACAATGGAATTTAAGGTTAGAGAAGCCAGAGATGAAGCCGCCACTAAAGAAACGTTTACCTACGGGGATTATCTTAGTTGGTCTGATGAAGAAAGATGGGAACTGATTGATGGAGTCCCCTACAATATGAGTCCAGCACCGTCCAGGATGCACCAAAAAATCTCCGGCGAGCTTTTTAAACAAATTGCTATTTATCTCACGGGGAAAACCTGTGAGGTCTACTCTGCGCCATTTGATGTGCGGCTACCTAAGGCGGAGGAAGACGATGAAAAAGTATGTACGGTGGTTCAACCGGATCTGGTGGTAGTCTGTGAACAAAAGAAATTGGATGAGAGAGGGTGTAAAGGAGCTCCGGATTTAATTATCGAAATTCTCTCCCCCCAGTCGGCGGGAAAAGATATGAAGATAAAGTTCTACCTTTATGAACGGGAAGGAGTAAGAGAATACTGGATAGTAGATCCGGAGCATAAAACAGTGCAGGTTTTTAAACTTGAGGCTAAGGGTAAATATGGACGACCCGAAGTTTATATTACCGGTGACCAGGTTAAAGTAGGGCTTTTTTCAGACTTGGTTATAGATTTAGGAGCGGTGTTTGATGATTGAGGAATAATTGAATCAGATAATTCCTTAGATCAAAAAGGATGCCTTGCGCATGGAAAAGAGGGGGAGAAAATGATAGAATTTCCGGAAGCTTTTGTTCTGGCTGAACAGCTTAATGACACGATTTATGGTAAACGTATAACTAACGTTGTGACTGGCTATTCGCCACATAAATTTGCCTGGTTTTATGGTGACCCTGAAAATTATCACAACCTGCTTACCGATAAAACGATCGGGAAAGCAACAGGGTACGGCGGATTGGTTGAGATCAAAGCTGAAGAGATGGTCATCTTGTTTGGAGATGGAGTGGGACTCCGGTTTCAAAGTGAAAATGAAAAATATCCTGCAAAGCATCAACTCTTATTGGAGTTTAATGATTCCTCCGCTTTAAGCGCTTCTGTCCAAATGTACGGCGGTTTATGGTGCTTTAAAGAAGGCGATTTTGACAATCCCTATTACAAGGTGGCTAAAGAAAAACCGTCGCCTTTGTCAAACGAGTTTAATCAAGAGTATTTTAAGCAGCTTATAAACTCGCCTGCGGTACAGAAGCTTAGCGCAAAAGCCTTGCTGGCCACCGAACAGAGAATACCCGGGCTTGGTAACGGTGTCTTGCAGGACATTCTTAATAACGCAAAAGTCCATCCCAAACAGAAGATTAGCACCCTTTCCGATCCAGATAAGGATAATCTGTATTATGCTATAAAATCTACTCTTGCGGAAATGATTGCTTTGGGTGGCAGAGATACCGAAAGAGATTTGTTTGGTTGTCTTGGCGGATATCAGACCAAACTTAGTAAAAAAACCGTGAACAAACCCTGCCCGGTTTGTGGTAGTATTATCAAAAAGGAAACTTATATGGGTGGTAGTATCTATTATTGTGAGGGTTGCCAACGGGTATAGAAGCGGACGTAGAGGTTATCCCTTTTCCGGGATTCGGGATCAATATTTTCCTAGGGGAAAACCAGTTTTCATTAATGCTAGTTGGCGGGTTTTAGCCTTAAAGTATGACTCATCTTTACAGAATAATTCTTCCAGTGTTTGCGCTGAAGGAAGAAAAAAACAGATGAGTGCAAAAGACCGAGACGTAATGGTATGGTAAAGTAAGCGAAAAAACAGGAGGGAAATGTGATAAAATAAACATAGGATTTGGGCAAGCGATACGTATGATCTATTTCACCTTCTTCTTAGCGAGAAATCAAGTAAATAGCATAACAGGAATTATTATAAAATTGGTAGAAAGGTATTAAGGCTTATCATTATTGGAAAGATGGGTATGTTTATGGAGATTAATACAAAGTTGACTAAAGGAATCCAGGAAGTTAAATATCTGGCCACTGAAAATTCCTGGCGTTACCGACCGCTAATGCGTTATTGTTTTTATCAATATGAACAATTAAAATACTGGTTATATAAAGAGGAGATCTGGGAGGAGTTGCGGAAACACCCGGAGTTTGTTACTTATACGATCGAAGAATGCCAACAGGATTTGGAGACTCTGGTCCAGTGGGGTAACTTAATCCCTGTTCAGGATACAGCCAAAGCAAGGACGGTTGAAGAGTTTAAAACTAAACAGTTTCGCTATCAACTCTCAGAGTATTCGGTGGAGATTGAACGGATGACGATCACCCTGGAAAACCTACTGGTGGAAGGCGCTTCGTTGGAGCCCAGTCTGATTGAACGAATCAGAGAAGCTCTGCAGCAACTACCGGCGATGGCGGAGGCGGATCTAAAAGTTTCCGGCTCCTGGTGGCACGGGTTAAATGCGGATTTTAAGTCTTTAAACCAGAATTATCAGGATTATATCAGGAGCTTTCACAGTCTCCGGGCTGAAGAATTGATGAAGAGCGCCGCTTTTATCGCCTATAAGGATTCGATTATCGGCTATCTACGGGAGTTTATCAAAGGATTACAGACCAATTCTTACTGGATCGAAGAGGAACTGCGCAGCTTCGACGAAAAGCTGATTGAGACGGTCATAAAAAAAGTCTTTGCCTATGAAAGAGCTATTCCTCGGTTGGAGACCGTCAGCGATCGGGATATCGATGAGAACATTCGTGGTCGGTGGCGGAGTATTAAGCAGTGGTTTTTAGGCACAGAACATCGGAATAGCGAAGTCTTAAAATTATTTGATATTACTAATGAACTGATTCGTAAGATCACCAGATATGCCGCGCAGATTGTGGAGAATCTGAACAGCGCGGCTAATCGTAAGGAAGAGTATAAAAAACTGGCTGAACTTTTTCTTTCCTGCGCCGAGCTGGAGGAGTGTCACAAATTGTCTGCGCTCGCTTTTGGGGTCTTTAATTCTCGTCATTTGAAAGGAGACTTGGAACGAGCGACCGAAAACATCACCGGTAGCGTTTATGAGGAGCCGCCGCTCCTGGTGGAGATTAGGCCTCGTACTCGGGCTTATCGAGAGAAGTCCGCCAAAACCCCAATTGTCGATAAGAGTGCACAAAAAGAGAAATTATATGGCCAATATATTCAGAGCCTCCGCCGGGAACAGGAAGTGATCAAAGGTTTCATTCACGAAAACCAAATTGACTTTGCCGCCTTACCGGAAGTTTCAACTTATGTGCGTACTACTTTGTTGCGCTGGGTGGGTAGAGCCTGCGCTTCCGGAGAGCGTAAAGGAAAGACCGAAGATGGTCGGATTTTTCGGTTACTAGATCCACCGCCGGGAGTCAGGTGTAGACTTCGTTGCGAAGACGGGGATCTGGAGATGCCCGCTTATAAAATCTGTTTTGAAGAGGGACGGCGGGGATGAGAGAGTTTGAAGCGCTGCTAGAGAACTTTTGGATTTTAAAAGAACGGGAACCGGAGTTGTTCCAGAAAATCAAGGATGCCAGTTCCGTATTGAAGCCGTTTATCGAAAATAAACTGGGCTATCGTTTACTGATCAATCCTTATCTGATTAAAATGGAGAAACTACCGGGTCGCGCTGAGGCCTGGATGGGTATTCAGCAGTTTGATACGGCGATGGAGTATGGCTTGCTCTGTTTACTCCTGGTGTTTCTGGAAGATTATGGACAACAGGATCAATTTGTCTTATCGCAACTAACGGAGTTTATGCAATCAACTTACCCAGGGGAGGAAAAGGTGGAGTGGACTTTGTACCGGCATCGGGTTTCCCTGGTTAAAGTCCTCAACTTCGCGGAAGAGATGGGATTAATCAAAGTGAATGATGGGGAAAACAGTGATTTTACAATGAGCACGGAGACAGAAGTGCTTTATGAGTCCACCGGGATCTCCCGCTATTTTGCGCGTAGTTTTTCACGGAATATTCTTTCTTATCAAAGATGGAATGATTTAGAAAATGACGAATGGTTGGATCTGGATCCGGACCGGGGAGCGGTCAGGAGGCACCGGGTCTATCGGCGACTCTTTCTTTCCCCGGCTCTTCTTTCCGAGGGGCCTGATGATCCTGATTTTTTGTATCTAAAAAATTTTCGCTCGATGATCCAAAAGGATGGGGAAGATCTTTTGGAGAGTAGTCTTCATCTCCATAAAACTTGCGCTCTATTCATGCTCCAGGGGGAGAAAAATTTCCGGGAGACCTTACCGGATCAGAAGGTGATCTCTGGAATCGCGATTCAGGTCTGTACGACAATTCGAGAACTGATTGCCGATCGGAAGCTGACGATTAGCGATGATGATACGATTCTTCTCTCCCGGGATCAGTTGGAGAGAGTAATCGATCTTTGTCGGGAACGCTATGTTGAGGGATGGAGTAAGGAGTATCGGGAGATGCCCTCAGCCAAATTATATCAGGAGATAATCTCCTATATGACCGGGTTTTTATTACTGGAAAGACTTAATGACCAAGAGCTTAAGATCCTGCCCCCGGCGGGCAAGATCAGTGGGAATTATCCGCAAGACTTCGGAGGTAATTAGTGATGGCTAAGAAATGGATCATTAATCGGATTGGTTTACTGAATTTTTGGTATTATGATGAAGAAGAGTTTGAGTTTTCCGGAGGGCGACTATTAT
>ENA-UOOK01006104-UOOK01006104.1-fermentation-metagenome-genome-assembly--contig:-NODE-6104-length-11720-cov-3.610373_pt1 | contig 11720 bp, 9 predicted proteins | sample MGYA00245777_ERZ724023 | MGnify/ENA primary metagenome ERZ724023 (study PRJEB28704, sample SAMN03018312) | fermentation metagenome | biome: anthropogenic terrestrial biome; feature: soil; material... | reverse complement strand
AAAGAGGTGGTGGCGGCAGGCTATACCTTCAGCAATGAGGCGGGTGATCTGGCGGTGATTGTCAAGTTGACCCGTACGCTGATGATTGTGCCAATTACGCTGGTTTTGGCGTTCTTTACCTCCCGGAAACAAGCAAGAAGCGAGGGTGCCGGGTACAGCCTTGCCAAGATCTTCCCTTGGTTTGTGCTTGGCTTTTTAGCCGCATCTGTCATTGGAACTTTTGCGCCAATGCCGACGGAAGCTAATAAACTGCTTGCAAAAATCGGCAAGTTCATGATTGTCATGGCGATGGCGGCCATTGGGCTTAACACCAATATTATAAAACTTGTCAAAAATGGATGGCGGCCCATTTTGCTGGGACTTGGCTGCTGGATTGTTTTGGCGCTGACCTCATTGGCGGTACAATATACTTTGTTAGAAGGTTGATTTTTTCCAGGCGGCAAGACCCCTGTCCTTTTTATGGACAGGGGTCTTGCTATGGGTGGATACATTTATACAGGTTGTCCATCAGCTCTGCCGGGGGAGGGGATATCCCTTCCAGCGGATAGGAAAGCCCTAGGGCCTTCCATTTACGAATGCCCAGCGTATGATAAGGCAGCAGTTCGACTTTCTGCACGTTTGCTCCCCGGATATAGTCCAGAAGAGACTTCATATCCTCCGGGGTGGAATTGAAGCCCGGTACGATGACCTGCCGGATCCACAGCGGGATTTTTAGCGTAATGCAGTAATCCAGAAACACACGGTTATCAGAAAGCTCACCGCCGGTAAGCTCATGAAACTTTTGCGGGTCAGTATGCTTTACGTCCAGAATTACCAGATCAGTGTTGGAAAGCGCGGCCTTCACCAGATTATTTAAGACGCTTCCGGCGGTATCGACACAGGTGGAAACGCCCTCTTTTTTGCATCCCTGCAGGATTTCTCCGGCAAAATCCGGCTGTAGCAGCGGTTCGCCGCCGGAAAGAGTGATGCCGCCCCCGTTTTTGAAATAGGGCCGGTAGCGGAGGACTTTTTTGATTACGTCCTCCGCCTCCATTTCGGCGCCGGAGGAAAGCTCCCAGGTATCGGGATTATGGCAGTACTTACAGCGCAGAGGGCATCCGGAGAAAAATGCCACATACCGCACGCCGGGGCCGTCCAATGTTCCCAGCGTTTCAAAGGAATGGATTCTTCCGGTGCTCACGTTAACGCCGCCTTTCCTTTAAATGGATTGATGAAAGGTGCGGGAAAGCACCTCCAACTGCTGCTCCCGGCTTAAGCTTACAAAATGCACCGCGTAGCCCGAAACCCGGATGGTCAGGTTGGGGTATTCCTCCGGGCGTTCCATGGCGTGAAGCAGTTGCTCTCTGCGCAGCACGTTGACGTTCAAATGGTGCGCCCCCTGAGCGAAGTAGCCGTCCAGAATGGCGGAAAGCTTCCGAATCCGTTCGTCCTCCGATTTGCCGAGAGTATCCGGCGTGAGGGTGAAGGTATTGGAAATACCATCCCGGCAGTCGTCGTAGGAAAGTTTTGCCACGGAGTTAAGAGAAGCCAGCGCGCCGGATTGATCCCGACCGTGCATGGGATTTGCGCCGGGGGCAAAGGGTTCGCCGGCCTTACGTCCATCCGGTGTGGAGCCGGTTTTTTTGCCGTATACCACGTTGGAGGTGATAGTGAGAACCGACAGGGTATGGACAGCATTTTTATAGGCCGGGTGCTTTTTTAGTTCGGAGCTGATCAGCCTGGTGATTTCCTGGGCCAGGGAATCCACCCGGCCGTCGTCGTTCCCGAATTTGGGAAAATCCCCCTCGACGACAAAATCAGCAATAAGCCCCCGTTCATCCTTGACCGGCGTGACTCTGGCGTACTTGATGGCGCTTAAAGAGTCGGCAGCCACAGAAAGCCCCGCAATGCCGAAGGCCATCAGGTGTTCCACCTCGGTATCATGAAGCGCCATCTGGATTTTTTCGTAGGCATATTTATCATGCATAAAGTGGATGATGTTCATGGTATCCACATACAGTCCGCAAAGCCACGCGGCATATTCTCTGAATTTCGCAGCTACTTCCTCATAGACCAGCGGCCTTTCCGGGAAAATTTTCCCCGCGGGGCCTACCTGATCGCCGCTTTTTTCATCCCGCCCGCCGTTTAAGGCCATCAGCAGGATTTTCGGCACGTTGCACCGTGCGCCGAAAAACTGCATTTGCTTGCCCAGCTTCATGGCGGAAACACAGCAGGCGATGCCGTAATCATCGCCGTAAATGGGACGCATCAGGTCGTCGCTTTCATATTGGAGCGCATCGGTATCCATGCTGGCCTTCACGCAGAAGGCTTTGAAGGCCTCCGGCAGATTCTGCGACCACAGCACCGTCAGGTTCGGCTCCGGCGCTGGGCCCAGGGTATACAGCGTATTGATGAAGCGGCAGCTGCTTTTGGTGACAAGAGAGCGGCCATTCTCGGTCATGCCGCCGATAGACTCGGTGATCCACATAGGGTCGCCGGCAAACAGCTCATTGTATTCGGGGGTGCGCAGCATCCGGGCCATGCGCAGCTTCAGGACAAGCTGGTCGATGATTTCCTGCGCCTGTGTTTCGGTCAGCAGACCGTTTTGCAGGTCCCGCTCAAAATAGATGTCCAGAAAGGTACTCACCCGGCCCAAGGACATGGCTGCGCCGTTTTGCTCCTTGATAGCGGCCAAGTAAGCAAAGTAAAGCCACTGGGTCGCTTCTTTAGCCGTGGCGGCGGGGAGAGAAATGTCAAAGCCGTAAAGCTGTGCCATGCCTTTCAGTTTTTCCAGAAAATCGATTTGCTTATACAGTTCCTCCAAAAGCCGGATATTCTGCTCCGTCATGGGCTGTTTACCATAGTGCAGCTTATCCTCCTGCTTTCGCGCAATCAGAAAGTCTACGCCGTAAAGGGGAACCCGCCGGTAATCTCCGATGATGCGGCCCCGTCCGTAAGCGTCCGGCAGGCCGGTAATGAGGCCGTTTTTCCGTGCCAGCCGCATTTCGGGAGTGTAGGCCCGGAAAACACCGTCGTTGTGGGTGGTTTTATACTGAAAATGGTTTCTGACCTCTTCGGAAAGCTCGTATCCGTAAGCCTTGCAGGCCTGTTCGCACATCCGCATGCCGCCGAAGGGATTCACGCCGCGGGTCAAGGGCTTTTCGGTCTGAAGCCCCACAATCAGCTCGTTTTCTTTGTCCAGATATCCAGGCGCATAGGAAAGCAGGGAAGATACCCGGGAAGTATTCACATCCAGCACGCCGCCCTTTTCCCGTTCCAGTTTGCAAAGCGCCTGGTATTTTTCTAAGAGCGCCGCCGTTTTCTCGGTCGTCTTCACCAGAAAGCCGGTTCCGCCGGCATATTCGGTGTAATTGGTCAGGATAAAGTCCCGCACGTTGATTTCCTGCTGCCATTTGGACGGCTTAAAGCCCTGCCACTGCTGCATATTGCCGTTCCTTTCGTCAGGGACTGCCGTTTTCAGTCTTTGTCCGGTACTTTAAACCTTTTGTATGTCCCTGATGAAAACAAAAAGTCCGCCCGGACAATTTCTGCCCAGGCGGACGACAAGCTCAGCATGCGGTAAACGCGTTTTCCGGTTCCCTGTGGTTTCCCACTATTCCGCCAGTTCCGGAAATGCTGGTTATTCTGTTAACCCCATTATAGCGTGACCAGACTAAGTCTGTCAATCCGTGAAAGTGCTGAATTTTGTGGATTACAGCTTGGAAAGGCTGTTGAAGTCATTCTGAATGGCATCCCAGACCGGCTTATCAAACTCCTCATGCTCCAGGATAAAGTATTTGGCATATTTGGACTCATCCCGGATTTTTGCCATGTTCAGAATCCCGTCGTCAATATCCACGTTCTCTTTCTCGGCGTCGATTTGCTTAATGTGGATCAGTTCCACCTTTTTGCCCCATTTTTTAATATATTCAATAGGATCTATGCCCGCATAAGCCACCCAGAAAATGTCCAGCTCCAAAATGACATTGTCGCCGGTGTTTTCCGCGATCAAGTCCAGCGGGTATTTTCCGTCAACCGGGACAAATTCATGGGCATGGTTGTGGTATCCCACCTTGATGCCCTCCTTTGCCGCTTTTTCGGAGCAGGCATTCAGCAGGTTTACCAGATGATCGACTTCCTCCCGGGTGCTTACCTTGGCGTAAGGGCAGATCATGTATTTGGAGCCGACGGCTTTGTTGTAGGCAAGCTCTTTATCAAAGGCTTCCTCAAACAGGCTGATGCCGCAGTGGGAGCCGACGGCATAAAGGCCGTTTTCCTTTAGCAGCGCCGTCATTTCCTCGGCGGAAAGTCCGCCGTAGCCGGCGAATTCTACGCCCTTATAGCCGATTTTGGCGACGGTTTCCACCGCTTTTTTAAAATTTTTCTGTGTTTCATCCTTGATAGAATAAAGCTGCAGGGAGATATCCATGTGTAAGGCCCTCCTTTAAACGATTTCTTTTCTGCCGCTTTCCTGGGATTTATAGGCGGCTTCCATCATTCTGGTGAGCATGACGGCATCCTCAATGCCGAAAGTCACGCCGCCCTGATGCTTTCCCGTGGCCCACTGGACGAGGGGAGAGGGAAGAGCCTGCGGAAGCGATTCGGGTTTTACATACTTTCCGTCAGTTTCGGCGGTAGCATAGGTCACGTCATTGCCGCGAATGATTAGAGTCCCTTTTGTTCCGCTTACCTCCAGCGTTTCGGGAGTATAGACCGAAACAAAGCCGGTTTCGGAGACGCCGATGGCACCGTTTTCAAACTCAATGACGGAAACGGCATTGTCTTCCACACCGCGCCCTGTCACGTCGGTAAAGACCGACTGAACGGTTTTGGGTGTCCCCAGCAGCCAGTTTAACAGATACATGGGGTGAGCGCCTAAGTCGATCATGGCGCCGCCTCCGCACTGCTCTTTATTGTAAAAATGAGAGGGCAGCCAGTTCCGGATGCTGCCGTCATGGACATTGCGCATTCTGGCATAAGTGATCTGCCCCAGAGCGCCGCTTTGAACCATCTGCTTGGCAAACAGGAAGTTGGAATTGCACTTTTTCACCAGGGAAAGGGCAATATCTGCACCTTTTTCTTTCAGTGCGTCCCGGATTTCCAGGCACTCAAAGGTGGAAAGAGCCAGTACCTTTTCGCTGAACACTTTTTTTCCGGCCTTGACGGCTTTTATAATCAGTTCGGGGTGCTCCGAGGTGGCAGAGGTGATAATAACGGCATCGATGGAGCTGTCGTTCAGCAGCTCATCGTAATCGGCATACTGCTTCACGCCAAATTGCTCCGCGTATTTTTTGCCCCGTGCCAAGTCCTCGTCCCAGACGGCAACAATTTTACTGTCGGTTTTTTCTATGATTTCCCTGGTATATCCTTCCGCATGTACATGCCAGTAACTGATCACCGCGATATTCATAGTGTTCTCCTTTTGGTAGCTTTCATTAATCAAAGCAAACGGGCTGACCGGTTTTCGCGGAGGTGTAAATGGCTTCCAGAATTTCGGAAACCACGCAGGCCTGCTCAGGCTTTACGACAACATCAGTATCGTTTTTCACCGCGTCGATCCAGCGTCTTGCCTCCACCTCAGCGGGATTGCTGGATGCTCCCTCGTAAAAGGCCACGCCGCCGCTGGAAAGGTCGGGGACAACTTCCACCAGCCGGCCGAATTCTCCCTTGTTGATGACAACACCTTTTTTGATCTGCACGCCGGCGTCGGTTCCGCAGAGCATGGTGCTGCCTTCCGGAATCGGCTCAGAAGTGTTGAGCGCCCAGCTGGATTCCAGGATGATGGTAGCGCCATTTTTCATAACGATAAAGCCGAAAGCGGAATCTTCCAGGGTGTTGGCACCGGGAGCCCAGCCGCCCCAGGGGTTGCCGCACTCGGGATTATTCACTTTTTTATATTTGGTGCCGACCACCATTTTCGGCTCGTAGTTGTTCATCAGGTACAGGGTCAGGTCAAGAGAGTGGGTGCCGATGTCGATTAAAGGACCGCCGCCCTGTTCGTATTCGTTTAGGAAAACGCCCCAGTTGGGAGTACCCCTTCTGCGGATGGCAAAAGCCTTGGCAAAATAAATTTCGCCTAAATCTCCCCGGTCGATGACGCTTTTCACATACAGGGATTCGGGCTTATGACGGTGCTGATAGCCAATCGTCAGCTTTTTTCCGGTTTTCCTGGCAGCTTCCACCATTTTGCGGGCGTCGGCGGCAGTCTTGGCCATGGGTTTTTCGCACATCACATGTTTGCCGGCGTGGAGAGAATCGATGGTAATGAGAGCATGAGAGCGGTTAGGGGTGCAGACATGGATAACCTCAATGGACGGATCCTTCAGAAGCTCCTGATAATCGGTGTAGACCTTCGCATCGGGCGTACCGTATTTTTCCTTTGCCTTTTCAGCTTTTTCCACAATAAGATCGCAGAAAGCGACCATTTCCACATCGGGAAGTTTGCTCAAGGAGGGCATGTGCTTGCCGTTGGCAATGCCTCCGCAGCCGATAATGCCAATTTTGATTTTCTTTTCCATTCTGATTATCTCCTTTTGAAGATATTTTGTGCTTTCAATATAGCATAAGGGAAAAAAATGAGATATAATAAAGCTATTATAAAATATCACTTTTTTGTCATAGGGGGATTTGCTTGGAGCTGTCTTATTACGTTGAAAAGGAACCTTCCCTGGAGGAGCTTCCGCTTTCCTTCAGCTCCCATATCCAGACGGCGGTGGGAGTAAAAACCATGGCTCCGGCTCATATTCACGATTATATCGAGATTCTGCTCGCCATTCACGGGCAGTATAAAATTTTCTTAAACGGAAAGGAATACTATTTTCAAAGCGGCGATATGGTGCTGGTAAATTCCAATGAAATACATAACGTATTTGCGCTTTCGGAAGGCATAAACCAGTATTATGTCGTAAAATTCAAGCCGGACATGCTGTATACCACCTCCCAGTCCCTGTTTGAAATCAAATATGTGATGCCGTTTATTCTAAACGAATCCCGACATCAGAAAGTCTTCAAAAAGGATGAAATTGAAAACACGGTGATCCCCGGCATCATTGAGAGCGTATACAGGGAATACCGGGATAAAAAGTATGGTTATGAGCTGGCCATCCGGGCAGGCATTTACAATCTGTTTTTGTTCATTCTCCGCAGTTGGGACGCGCAGAAGCTGGACCTGAATATCCACCAGGACATTAACGGGGAGATGGTAAAGCGCTTAAACAGTGTCTTTGATTATATCAACCTTCATTGCAGCGAGGATATTTCCGCTGAGGATATGGCACAGCGGTGCCATTTAAGCTACAGCTATTTTTCAAGGATTTTTAACAGGGTGATGCATAGAAGCTTTAAGGATTACTTAAATTACGTCCGGATTTCCAAAGCGGAAAAGCTGCTCAGCACTTCCGACCTGAACGTGACGGAGATCGCCCTGTCGGTAGGGTTTTCCACTTCCAGCTATTTTATTCGTCAGTTTAGAGTTTATAAAGGAATTTCCCCCCGGCAGTTCCGGAAGAAATATCTGTTTTAATGCTATGGATTTCAGCCGTGGAAAAAACCCGTCCTGTTTTAACAGGGCGGGTTTTTGCTTATTTTTCTATGGCCGCTTTTTGTTCGTTGATTTTTTTAAAAATTCCCGGATCAAATTTGAATTTCCTGTCGTAGGTCATCAGGCCGTTGGTTTCCTGTTCCACATCGTAAAGCTGCGTATAGCAGAAGCCGGTAATATTTTCGTTGTTTAACAAAACCTCTGTCAGGCCTTTGTAGCGCTCGATAAATTCCTCTTCACTCTGGGGCGCGTTGCCGTATCCCCACGCTGCGTTGTTGGTATGCTCCACATCCCACTTGATCCCGCCGTATTCGCTTACAAAATAGGGTTCTCCCTTGTGGCTTTGGCGTTTGGAGTGGCTTTCAAACAGGGTGTCTTTATAATGAGCGGCAAACTCCTCCACACTCTGGCAATAGTCATGGACGTCATAAATATCGGTGACCACATGGAAGTTTCCGCTGGTGTCAATCACCGGGCGGGTAGGATCCATCGCTTTGGTGACTTGGTATACCATTTTCAGAATGGCGTCATACTGGGGCGTGCCTTTATAATCCCAGGTTTCATTAAAGGGACACCAACCTATAACAGAGGGATGGCTGAAGTCCCGTTCCACCGCTTCCATCCATTCCGGAAGAAAATGCTCGATCTGACCCATCTGAGTAATGTTTAACTCCCAGTTGGCATGTTCACCCCAGACCAGATAGCCCAGCTTGTCGGCCCAGTATAAAAAGCGGGGTTCAAAGACCTTTTCGTGCAGCCTTGCGCCGTTAAAGCCCAACTTCATAGAGTAAAGAATATCGTTTTTCAGCGCCTCGTCGGAAGGAGCGGTGTAAATTCCATCGGGGTAAAAGCCCTGATCCAGTACCCAGCGTCCGAAAACAGGGCGGCCATTGAGCAGGAAGGCTTTTTCGGAAAGAGCAACGCTGCGCAGCCCGAAATAGCTGGCAATCCGGTCCGCTTCCTTGCCGTCCTCGCTTATGGTGATTTCCAGATCATACAGATTTCCCTGGCCGACATCCCAAAGATGTTTTTCCGCAAGGGGAATCGTTAAAAATGCGGAAAAGGACTGGGCCGTGGTTTTTGCTTCGCCCATCAGCTTTCCGTCAAAATATGCCCGGGCTTCTACGGCCATACCGGAGGAAGCGCCGGACAGCTTTGCCTCAAGATGGACAGCGCAGGCTTCGATGTCGGGGATTGCCCTGATATTCGCAATATGCCGCTTATCAACGCATTCCATCCAGACTGTCTGCCAGATACCGGTGGTGCGGGTATAGGAGCAGGCGTAAGAATGGAGTCGGGAGGACTGTTTTCCCCCCGGCTGATTATGGCTGCGGAGATGATCCTCTGCACAAAGGGTGATATAGTCGCCGTTGCCTTTAAGAAGTTTTGTAATATCCAGGCAAAAGGAGGTATATCCTCCTTTATGCTCACCGGCGTATTGTCCGTTTATGTAGACGGTCGCGTGATAATCCACCGCGCCGAAATGAAGCAGCACGTTTTTTCCCTGCCAGCTTTCAGGGATTTCAATATCCCGCCTATACCACACACAGTTTATAAAATCGGTGTGACCGATACCGGAAAGCCTGCTTTCCGGGCAAAAGGGGACTATGATCTTATTTTGAAGGCTCGTTCTTTGATAAAATTCCTTTTCTTTTCCGCTGAGAGCATTATCGATTTCAAAATCCCACTCGCCATTTAAATTTACCCAGTTTTCCCGCACCAGCTGCGGTCTTGGGTATTCCGGCCGAACAATTGACATTTTATATTCCCCCCTGATAAAGTTTTCTCTATCATAGCGCAGGGGATAAGAAGATAAAATAGAAAAAGCTATTGTATAATTGCTGTTTTCTACTACGAAATAAGGATAGTCGGCATTGGCATTGATCCTGGAATCTGTTATAATTATTTTAAACAGGCAGTTTTATCGGGAGGAAAACCGGATGGAGTTTACCAACATAAGAGCCTTATGGCCTGAGAAAAAAGGAATGAAGCTGGAACGCGCCGATACGGGGGAGGAATATATTTTTTTGCATTATCTTACCCCTGTCAGGCTTCTGCAAAACGGGAAAATGACAGAGGTGAAGCCTGGAGGATGCATTTTTTATGACCGTCATACCCACCAGTATTTTGAGTCAAAAGAATGCGATCTGCTTCACGACTGGTTTCACGCGACGGGCGACTGCCCTGAGGTATTGGCTCGGTACGAGCTTTCCTTCAACACGGTTTATTATCCTCAGGACGATGGGGCGGTCACGAAAATCCTGCAAACCATCGAATTTGAGCAGATGGACAAAAATCGTTTTTATAAAGAGCTATCGGCTTTAAAGGCGGAGGAGCTTTTTGCGCTGATTGCGAGGAATTCCCTGTCAGTTCACGCGTCTGCGATTACAGTGGATCACGAATTGCGAAAGCGGTTTATCACGCTGCGTTCTCAGATTTTTATGGAATATGAGAAAGACTGGACGGTGGAGGAGATGGCGAAAATCGTAAACCTGAGCTCGTCCCGGTTTTACAGCATTTATAAATCTATTTTTCAGGTTTCGCCAAAAAAGGACCTGACCAATATCCGTATTTCCCACGCCGAATCCATGCTGTGGCAGAGCGAGCTTTCGGTCGGCCGGATTGCGGAGCGGACAGGATACGGCAACCAGTATCATTTTATCCGGCAGTTTAAGCTAAAATGCGGCGTTACGCCGGGCCAATACCGGAAAAACTGTGAGCAAAATCAATAAAAAAGAAAAATCAAAACAAATATTTATTTGTTTTGATTTTTCTTTTTCTTATTTTGGCTTAAATTTAAGGAAACATCTTTTTCGTTTTTTGTATCCCGGAATGTAAATAATAATGATGGAGAAAATTCTCCGAAAAGAAAATTTTCTCTTAAAGGGTAAAAATCAACATGATTTTTATGATGCAAAAATAACGGGAGGTGTTTAAAGCTTGAAAAAAAAGCTTGCAGGCGCGCTTACAGCTGTTATTCTGCTGTTCTCCCTTTCTGTGACAGCCTACGCGCAGAGCACGACTTATAAGGTGGTCAAAGGCGATTCCCTCTGGAAAATCGCGGTAAAATATGAGGTGGGAATTTCTGAGCTGATTAAAGCCAATCCGCAATTTTCAAACCCGGACCTGATTTATGTGGGACAAACCGTTAATATTCCGGAAGCCGCTCCTTTAAAAACCTTTGAAGATGAGGTGATCCGGCTGATTAACGTGGAACGGGCCAAATACGGGCTTGCGGCGCTTTCTACCAACTGGGAGCTTTCCCGGGTAGCCCGCTATAAATCGCAGGATATGGTGAATAAAAATTATTTTTCCCATACTTCGCCCACTTATGGCTCTCCGTTTACCATGATGCAGAATTTTGGACTTAAATTTTCTGCGGCGGCTGAAAACATCGCTTATGGGCAGAGAACCGCTCAGGAAGTAGTCAACGCCTGGATGAACTCGGCGGGACACAGGGCAAATATTTTGTCGGCCGCCTATACCCATACCGGGGTAGGCGCGGCGAAGAAAGCAAACGGAACCCTTTACTGGACCCAGATGTTCATGAAACCGTATTAAATAAAGAAACGGCTGCTTTTGCAGCCGTTTCTTTATTTAATTTCAATTTTTTCGTTTGTTATCAGCGCTTCTATTTCTTCTTTGGAAGGCATAGCCGGAATTGCTCCCCGCTTTGCAGTGGTAAGACTTGCAGCCGCGCTTGCATAGCAAAGCAGATCGGCGCACTTTTCCCTGTCCAAAGCGTCAAAATCCAATCCGTAATCCAGCAGCTTGCTGAGAGCAGTGCCGCAGAAGGAGTCGCCGGCGCCAGTGGTATCGATAGTTTTTACACTGGAAAAACAGGGACAGTGCAGCACAATATCCTCCTTGAAAAGGTAAGCTCCGTCTTTGCCGCAGGTGGCAAACAGAACCTTGGGAGAAAACTCTCTGCAAAGACGCTTGGAACCTTTTACAACGTCGGCTTCCCCGTACAAAAACTCAATTTCATAATCGGATATTTTAATAATATCTGCATACTCCAAGACCAAGCGGATCGCCTTTTTGGCATCCTCGGCATTGTTCCAGAGAGGCTCGCGCAGATTGGGGTCAACCGAGATGGGGATACCGGCGTTTCGGGCGGCATATAGAGCCTTCATTGTAGCGGCCCGGCAGTCCGGATGAGTAAGGGACAGGGTACCGCAATGGAAAATCTGGGCTGACC
>ENA-UOOK01006100-UOOK01006100.1-fermentation-metagenome-genome-assembly--contig:-NODE-6100-length-11724-cov-3.423858_pt1 | contig 11724 bp, 14 predicted proteins | sample MGYA00245777_ERZ724023 | MGnify/ENA primary metagenome ERZ724023 (study PRJEB28704, sample SAMN03018312) | fermentation metagenome | biome: anthropogenic terrestrial biome; feature: soil; material... | reverse complement strand
AAAAATCGGCATAGCCGGTAACACATACCAAACTATGCCGATATTTTTCCGGGATATAAAATCCCTAAGACTAACTCCCTAAATGGGAGTTTTTGCTTTTGGTTCTATATGCGTGGATAATTCTAAATTAGCCGTAAAATGATTACGCAGGACTTCTTGTAGGAAATGTGATAAGCTATGTGCTTCCACAACGGATATTTCACCAGGTACAACAATGTGGAGGTCAATGAATACATTATTTTCACGACCACGATTCCTAATACGATGAACATCGACAATCCGATTATCCGCATTTAACACAACTTCTTTTATTTCATCATCATCAAGAATCCTTTTATCAACGAGAATTCCAGCAGTTGACGAAAGAATTTGATAACATGAATAAGCAACAAAGAAAGCAATAATTAATGAAAGAATTGGATCAATGATTGGCGGTAAGCCGATTTTAATTAAAATCATTGAAATAATAACACCTGATGAAATAAAAACATCTGTTCTTGTATGAATAGCATCAGTTACTAAAACTTCACTTTTTAATTTCTTACCAATTCTTGATTCAATTACAGTTACAAAGATATTAATAATTAAAGTTATAAAAATTATTAATATATTAATAACACTTAAATCTGCCTCGACTGGATTTACAAACCAATTAACGGCATCATATATTATTTTACATGTTATTCCAAATAAAATAAAACCAATGAATAATCCTGCAATTGCTTCGAATTTATAATGTCCATAGGGGTGGTCATCATCTGCTGGTTTAGATGATAATTTTATTCCAATTAAAGCAATAACATTGGCTGCTGAATCAGTAATTGCATGATAACCATCAGCCAATAAGCTATTATATTTCATAATATAGCCAATTAAGACTTTGATTACTGCAACAACAAGGTTAGCAACAAGAATTATTTGTAATACTCTCGTGACTTTTTGATAATAGTTCATTCTATCCCTCTTTAATATCATTATTAATATATCGGGAAAGAATGTTAATTATAACTATTTATTTAAATTATCAATTATCTTAAGTTCATCACTACCAACAATGATGCGATTACATTTATTTAAGAATAATCCCGTTTCCACAACCCCAGATATGGTTTTTAAATCATTCAATGTCTTTAAATCAAGTGGAGCTTTTAAATGGAGGTCAATAATATAATTATGATTATCAGTTATAAATGGTTTTCCATCCTTCATTCTTAAGACAGGATTTAAATTCATTTCTGCGAAACGACTTATTAAATGTTTATATCCATAAATAACAACTTCAATTGGTAGTGGGAAAGCTCCAATCGAATCAACAAGTTTACTGTCGTCCATAATCCAAATTACTTCTTTAGCAAGGTTCGCAACAATCTTTTCACGGAATAACGCTCCTCCACCGCCTTTAATTGCATTAAAATTGGCATCAATTTCGTCCACACCGTCGATTGCAAGATCAATTGATGAAATATCATTAATATCTAAAAGTTCAATGTGGAGGCTTTTTGCAAGTTCTGCCGTGGCGTTTGAAGTAGCAACGGCTTTTATATGTAAACCTTCCTTAACGAGTTGACCTAAGCGTTCAACCATATAATAGGCTGTCGATCCTGTTCCTAAACCTAAAATCATATTATCTTTAATATAATCACATGCAGCATATCCTGCCATTTGTTTTTTGTTCATTTTTTTACCTCTTCTATTTTTTTACTTTTTAACTATTATATCACGAATATTGGCTTTTGGTAAATATGATTTGTAATTAATGAATAAATTAGCATTATCTGTCTACCTTATTTCTAAAATATTTGGTATAATATTAGTATTGAAAGGACTGTGAATATGTATAGTTTTAGAAACGATTATAGTGAAATAGCACATAAAAATATATTAGATGCTTTAAGTAAATACGCTAGTGAACAAAATGTTGGCTATGGTTTAGATAGCCATAGTAGTAATGCCAGAAAATTAATTAGAAAACAAATTGATCGCGATATTGATGTCGATGTCCGCTTTTTAATTGGGGGAACAAGTTGTAACAAAATTGTTATCTCCCATGTCTTAAGACCTTTTGAAGCTGTAATTGCTGCAACAACTGGACATATCAATGTCCATGAAGCCGGAGCAATTGAAGCATCAGGTCATAAGGTAATAACAGTCCCAAGTCATAATGGTAAATTATTACCTGCAGATATTACTAAAGTAGTTCATGAACATGTCGATGAACATATGGTAGTTCCAAAAATGGTTTATATTTCCAATGCAACAGAAACTGGATCTATTTATACAAAAGCTGAATTAACAGCGATTTCGAAAGTATGTCATGTACATAATTTAATTCTCTATGTTGATGGTGCAAGATTAGGTGCAGCTTTAACTGCCATCGGCAATGATTTAACAATTAATGATATTGCCCAATTAACAGATTTGTTCTACATTGGTGGGACTAAAAATGGAACCCTATTTGGTGAAGCTCTGGTAATTGTAAATGACGATTTGAAAAACAATTTCCGTCACAGCATCAAACAAAATGGAGGAATGCTCGCAAAAGGCTTTATAACAGGAATTCAATTTGAAGCCCTCTTTACTGATGATTTATTTTTCAAACTTGCAAAGCATGCAAATGAAGTTGCAAATATCCTAAAAAACAAATTAACAGATTTAAATGTGGAGTTCTTCGCATCTTCTTCTACGAATCAGCAATTCATTAATTTAGATAATAATATTATTACCCGCCTTTTAGAAAAATACGATTTTGAAATTTGGAATAAAGGAAATACAAGTTCAGCAATTCGCTTAGTAACCTCTTGGGCAACACCAATTGAAGCTGTAGATGAATTTATCAATGATTTAAAAGCCATATTAAATAAATAAAATGATAGCGAAAGCTATCATTTTATGTTTTTTAATTAAAGATATTTTCCTATCAAAATTATCTTATAGCAAGATTAACAACCGCAATACATATGACAGCAAAGATCAAACTAAGCAAAGTACCTACTAAATACTTTTCAGCAAAATCTTTATTATCTAATTGCTTAAAGCGGGCTATTGATTTAGCGGTTAAGACTAAACCAATTGCTAGATAATATCCCATTAATCCTAATGTTAGAATTAAAATTCTTTCTAGCTTTCCAATTAAGGATCCAATTCTTTTTGTCTTTGATTCTTCTTCATCAATATTAAAATAGTAGTTGAAGAAATATTCGATAAACACTGAGGTAGGAGACAGAATAATAATATATGCTATCGCAATAATCAAAATATTATAAAGATTATTTATGCCTGTTAAGAATGCAATTCTATTTAGAAAAGCGATAGCATCTTCAGTCAAATCCCCAATTATAAATGTTAGAATTACCACAATTATAATATGGATTATCTGATCCATTATAAACGACATTAAATGAATTCCTTGAGATTTAGTTTCATTATCGCTTTTAATTCTCAAGAAATCAATGATAAAATGAATTATAAAAACGGAAACTGTTAATAAAACTGTTGTTGGAAAGTCTTCAAACATAACAATTACTAGCATGAATAAAACTGCGTAAATCGCAGAATGCATTATTTGATATCCAATTCTCTGCTTTTTCATTTCAACAAGTATTTTAGGTTGAAATGTAAAGTCCCCAAGTAAATGGGCAAGAAGAAATAAAATAAAACTCATTATATTACCCCCCTAATGTAATAATTTATCACTTATGATTATTAAATTTCTAATTTGATTCATTTCCCCTGATTCAATCATTTGTCTAATGTTTTCTCTTGATGTTCCGAGAATTTCACTTATAATTTGTGATAGCGAAGTTGCAAGAGAAACGGATGGAAGAATAGTTTCATAATCAACTTTAAAATCATATTCAATTTTAAAGTTGACGTTTTGCAAATTAATTCTATCATAGTTCTTTATATTACTCAAGATATAATTTGAAATTAATGAGGAATAGTCTTTTTTATTAATTCGCTCTATTCCATAGGGATACAAAAGGTTTACAAGATTTGCAACATCTTTTCTTTTCTTACTACCATTTCTAAGTTTTGTAATTACTTTAAATATCTCATTTAAATATAAATCATTCTTTGTTCCTACAATAATAAGATCTAATCCCCTATCATGACAAATATCTAATGCTTCTCTTGCATGGTAATATGCTGGCCCATCCTGCATATTGGAGTCAAAGCCTTCAATGTCAATGGAAATATCACCAATCCCGATACCCCCTCTAATTGAAAGTGGATAGACAAGCGTTTCTAAATATAGAAAATAGCGATAAGCCGCTGAAGAGGTATAGAACATTCCTTGGACCGAGTCCCCTAAACTAAATACAACTTTATACTTTATTTCTTTATAAAATAAGCCATTTAGAAAATCAAGAGCTTCTCTCATTTTAATTTGATAAGCTTGGCGATCATCCTTAGGTAGTTTTCTAGAGTTTTTTATATCAACAATTAAAGCTGTAAATGCCATTTCAATCACCTTCTTTTTATTACTATATTATATTACACTTTATATCTATTTGCAAGTGTTTTTGCTTGAAAAATAGATATTCAAGTATAATGTCTTGAAATGCATTGATTCAATTAAAATTAATTGAATAAAAGAAAAACCCTCACGGGTTTTATAATAGTAATAAACTAGCAGCCATAACCGCCATTCCTGCGACTAATCCATATATCGATAAATGGGTTTCGCCATATTCACGGGCTGATGGTAATAATTCATCTAGAGATATATATACCATTATCCCAGCTACTCCAGCAAAGAGAATACCAAATAGCGTCTCTGATAAAAACGGTCTTAAAATTAAGAACCCAATTATCGCTCCAAGTGGCTCAGCTAAACCAGATATAAGTGAATAAGTAAAAGCTTTTTTCTTATTCCCTGTAGCGTAATAAATTGGTACATATACTGATATTCCTTCTGGAATATTATGTAGTGCAATCGCAATTGTTACTCCAACTGCTAAAGTTGGGGCTGATAGAGCTGAAAGAAATGTTGCAATTCCCTCAGGAAAATTATGAATAGCAATCGCTAGAGCAGTAAATAGTCCCATCCTCATTAATTTTGGATTATCAACTTTGCTATCCGACTTATTATCATCTAATAATTGCATATCATCAATTTCATTCACAGGTGTTAATTCATGGGGGTTTTGGTTTTTAGGTATCACCTTATCAATTATTCCCATAAAAATCATTCCTCCAAAAAAGGAAATCACAGTAATCCAAGATCCAAAGGAGCCATGCACTCCTACTAAAGCTGCTTCTGCTTTTGGAAAAATCTCAAGGAACGATACATAGATCATTACCCCGGCTGAGAATCCTAAGCTGACAGCAAGAAATTTTGTGTTTGTACGCTTTGCTGATAATGCAATGATTCCACCAATACCAGTTGCTAAACCGGCAAATAATGTTAACATAAAGGCAAACCAAAAATTACCAACATCAAAAGCTTCATTTAAAAATACATTCATTTTGTCCATCTTTCTAATTTCATATATTATTTCAAATTATATTATACCAAATTATAAATCAATACTGTTGTAATTTACTTTCCTGCTAATATTAAAACGATTTTCCTCAATATTTCAATCATTTTTGTTATTTCAACATTGGGCATAAAATCATCCCTTTGTCCATAAAACAATGGAAAATGAACAAATCCGATTTTTGTATCCAGTCCTAATTGTTTTGCATAGTAGAGACTCGCATATAGTGATAGATTACAAATATATCCTCCAGCGCTTACAGATAAACGCAAGCATGGATCATTGATTTTTTCAACGATATCAATTGCTGGGATTGTTGCTAGAAGCGAATTCTCACCACCAGGAATTATAACTTCACCTAATTTTAAAACGCCCTTTTCATCAGGAGTAATTGCATACATTAAGTTAAGCCCTTGATATTCAACTGTTACCGTTGGTCTACCTGCAGACTGTCCGCATAATAGCATTACATCTGGTTTATGTTCCATTAGTAATTCTTTGTATACTTCAATATCATATACTGTTGGTAAAAAAACCTTTATAATTTCAACACCTTCAATGTCTAAATCTAATTTTAATACAACTTCTTGGGAAGAATTTCGATCATCACTTCCAAAAGCTTTAAATGCAGTTAATAAAATTTTCATATTTTCTCCTAATTAGTTTATATACTATATTCTACCATTTTTCTTTGTTTTATTCAATAAAAAAAGCATACTAGTTTTTTACTAGTATGCGTATTTATCATTATTTAACATCATCACTAGGATCAAAGCCTAAACGTTTCAATGTTTCTACAACATATGATTCACGATATTCTTGACCTTTTTCTCTTCCTAAATATGATTTAAAGAATTCTTCTGCTGCTGTTTGATAATCGATATTAGCGATTGTAGCAATAACACGAATGCTTCTGTCGATTAACTTTTTATTTGTTGGTAAAACTTGGATCATCCAGTTAGACCAAACACGGCCCATTTTTGCCATTGTTGCAGTAGATAATAAGTTAAATGCTAATTTAACAAGTAAATGTGTCATTAACTCAGTAACTGTATGTGGTAATGAAATTGGAATATGGATTTCATTTTCATATAGTTTTCCTGCTGGAATTTCTCCCATACGGATAACTACTCCACCTGAATATTTTCCAACATTAGCGTGGAACCATTTCATTACTTCTGGAGTTGCTGAACCATTAATATCTAAAACAACTAAGTTAGATGGTTTACGTGAATATCTTGATGGATCATCTTCATAACCAATATTATATTGTTCAACTTCATCCGCAGATACTTTTGGAGGATTATTGATAATTGTATCACTAGCTTTTAGACGGATATAATCTTCTTTAGTCCATTCTAATCCTTTAATAGGACGACGGAATACATGTTGCCATGCAACTGAGTTTGGATATAAAGGATCCTTTGCATATGCCCAACTTACAAGACCATTTTTATCAGCGAACTTTTTAAATGGTGGTAATGTAAATGTAGGTTGACGTTCAGTTGTATCTGTAATAATATCTAGTAAATAATCATGAGTAACATATGTAATTAAACCATTTGCTTGATATGTTTTTGTTTCATATTCTACTGCTTCAGTTAAACCTTTTAAAGGTTGACCTTGAGATAATTCGTCAATTAGTCTTTGATATTCAACAGTATATTGTTCTAAATCTAAAGCACCTTGACCAATTACTTCCATTTCTTCTGCAGTTAAGTTTTCTTTTAACCAACGTAGAGCTGCTACTTCAAGGCCAGCACCTACTGTTAAGTATTGAATTGTAGCTGCTTGCATTCTAGTAGATCCAGATACAGCCATATTTCCTGCGAATAAATTGATTTTAATAATATTATCGCGTTCAAATACAAGTCTTACTCTTTCTAAGTATTTTACTAAAATTTCTTTTGGATTGTAATAGAAATAATAAGTAGTAATACCTAAATCATCACCTTGTAGAACTGATCCGTTAATACTTGCAGATAATCCACATTCAGCAAGTCCAACAAGAACGTCACCTTTGCTGATTCCAGAGTCAATTACTTGTTGACGACCAAATGTTAGGTAATCTTCATAGTTTTCAACTGAGTGAACTAAAGCTCTATCTCCACCAGTTGTGAAAGAATTTACTACATCTCCCATTTCAAGGAATAGTTTTCTTTTAGCTGGAAGTTTTTGAACTAAGGATTGCCAGAAATGTCTCCAAGCGGCATCAAGAGTAATTGCCATACGTCCAGACGCACCAACGCTTGATAATAGGACTGTTCTTTTTCCATCCATTGCTGTTTTTACATCATCAACAAATCTTGTAAACTCATCTGTCTTAAATGCTTTTAGGGTTGCAGCAGGAATATCTAAATCAGCAGATAAAATCATTTTAATTCCCTCTGCTGTATCTTTCATTATTGTTGCACTTAAATTCTTTGTTCTTGGGTTAGGTTGTTCAGTTGGAATAACCCCTAAATGAAATTGTTTTTCATTATCAATAAAATTCTTGGCCGCTTCTTTGTAATTCAAAATAAATACCTCCTTTTGTATTCTACTTAAAATTATCCTTCCTAAAGTTTTTTTAGGAATCTCAATAAATTAAGGGCACATATTCTTTATTATCATTAATATTATAGCACAGCATTAAGAAATTGGCAAGCAGTTTTAACTCCAAAAATCGCCAAATAATAACGCTTATTCCTTTATTCCTTTTCCCTTTGACAATAACCTAGTTTAATTATATAATTATATACACAGGAGGAAAATTATGTACCCAGTAATTTTTATCGGTCATGGCACACCAATGAATGCCATTGAACAAAATGAATTTACCGAAAACTGGCAAAAGATTGCATTGTCAATTTCAAAGCCGAAAATAATATTATCTATATCTGCTCATTGGGTAACTAAAGGTACCCAAATCATGGGCAATGAGGATCCTAAAACCATTTATGATTTCTATGGATTCCCTCAAGAATTATATCAAGTTCAATATCCAGCTAAAGGTGATGAAGAATTTGCTAACCGCGTTAGAGATCTCCTTGGAGATTCTCTTGTATCAACATCTTGGGGGTTGGATCATGGAACATGGTCAGTATTAAAAGTAATGTACCCTGATGCTGATTTAAAAGTCTTACAAATTAGCTTAGATCATTTTAAGACTCCATCAGAACATTACGAGATTGGTAAAAAATTACAATCCCTTCGTAATGAGGCTCTCATTATGGGGTCTGGTAATATTGTTCATAATTTACGTTTAGCAAGTTTTACTGTGTTAGACGGCTTTGAATGGGCCGGACCATTTGATCGTTTTATTCGCGAGAATATTATTAACCGTAATCATGACAATATTATTAATTATCAAAATATCCCTAATTATAAATTAGCCATTCCTACAACTGAACATTTTGATCCATTACTATATGTAATTGGAGCATCAACAAATGATGATGAAGTTGAAGTTTATAATGATAAATGTATATATGGTTCACTATCTATGACTTCATATGTCTTTAAGAATGAGTAAGCACCTAGTTAAGGTGCTTTTTTTAAAGCATCTTTTTAGTATTGAAAATTCAATAAAATTATGTTATAATATAACTAATAGTAGACCGGAGGACATATGAATTACATCTTTTACTATGATACTATTATTGGGAGAATAGGAATTTGTGATAACGGCCGCGCAGTAACAAAAATTACTTTGAACAAAAACTTTGATCAGCGTAAGTATCAAATGCAAGTAACAAATCTAAATGCTCTAGCATCAATTGAGATTAATGGGTATTTGCAAGGAAATTCACATTCATTTACTTTTCCAATTGAACTTCATGGAACTAGCTTCCAAAAAGCCGTTTGGGAACAACTTAGAAACATTCCCTATGGAAAGACTGCATCTTATAAAGAGATTGCTGAAAAGATTAAGGTTCCTACAGCTTCAAGAGCAGTTGGTAATGCTTGTCTGAACAACCCTCTATTTTTAGTCATACCATGCCATCGTGTTATTGGTAACGATGGTTCATTAGTAGGCTTTAGTTATGGGATTGAATTGAAAAAGAAATTATTAACAATCGAATCAACAAGAAAATATATTGGAGTGTAAAATGAAATATTTCCCTTATTCCGATTTTGATACCGATTATCTAAAATCAAAAGATAAAACCTTGGGTGAAATGATTGATAAGATTGGTTTTATTAATCGTAAAGTAAATACTAACCTTTATGAATCCCTAGTCGAATCAATTGTTGGCCAGCAAATTTCTACATCTGCTGCTGTAACTGTTTTTGGTCGATTAGTTGATAAAGTTCTAACAATCACACCTGAAAACATCATTAACTTGGGTATAAAAGGAATTGCTCGTTGTGGCATGTCAATGCGCAAAGCTTCCTATATTTACGATTCCACAATGAAAATTATTATTGGTGAAGTTGATCTAGATAATCTGGAAAACTTAACTGATGAAGAAGTAATAACGGAATTAACAAAATTAAGAGGGATTGGTAAATGGACAGCAGAAATGTTGTTAATATTTTCAATGCTTCGTAAAGATATTCTTAGTTATGATGATCTTGCTATCCAAAGAGGAATGCGCATGCTCTATCAAATTGATAAAATTGATAAATCCACTTTTGAATATTACCGTGAGCTATACTCACCTTGTGGGTCGATTGCAGCCATTTATCTTTGGGATATATCAAGTGGGAAATACGGACATATTGATCCAAAAACAAAAAAGTAATTTAAAAGTGCTTCAAATGAAGCACTTTTTTTATATCCAGTTTTATCTATATAATTATAACTGGTGCAGTTTACTAATTGTCGGCATTTCGGTCAATTTAAAATTTGATGCGTTAATCCAATAAGAATTAATTCCTGAATGCTCATTACTTTCTGGGTTTGTAAAATAGAGTTCCGAAACCCCTTTTACTTCTACACCTAGTAAACTTGTTATTTTAATATTAATCTTTAATTTAGAAAATTCATTAATGTTTTGCTCATCAAAAAAGTCAATATCTTTATCCACAATCAAATTAATAATCATTTGTCTTTGCTTTGTGTATTCATCATAGAGGATGAAAGCAATTGTTTCACCTGATTCATCATGGGAAACAAAATAATAATCCCTACCATTTCTTTCGAATTTCAACTTTTCAATTTTTATTGAAGAAACAACTTTTCCTTCAACAACTACAAAAGGAACTTTAAGGGAGAAAAACAAATATTTATTTGTATTTTTTAAGACATCTTGATAGTCAATACCTTCTTCAAAAATATGATATGAAAGATTATTGCGACCCAAATATTTTTGAATATAACGATTAGATTCAACATAAATATTCATTTTATCTTTAAATTCAATAATTGAATAATTATTTGAAGCGAACTGCAATTCTCTAAAAAGTTCTGCACGTTTGTTTAAGTCATCATTAATTCGACTCGCATTCTTATTATTTTTATATACTAAATAACTAAAAGCAGATGTTGAGCAGAAAGAAGCAAATGATATGAAGATGGCGGTAACCCTTGTTGCCATTTCATCAACAATCATTGCTAGCTCTCTACCAAACATTAAAAACATTAATGAAGAAACAAAGACAAATAAGCTTGCTATTAAAACAATAAGCGCTAATTTTCTTTCTTTATTTGCCATCTTTGTTTAATTTATCACTGAATGTAAATATTCTATCTATAGGGATCGAAAACATAAACCCAGTTGAGGATTTTGCTTTTCCATTAATTACTTCTTTAACTGCTTCTACAACTTTATCAACGAGTGCTTCATTTTTTAAAACTGTGAAGATTGTTTTATTATAATTATTTCCTGTTCCTTGAATAATCGTCTTTAATGCTCCAAATAATGGAATATGTTCGACTTCCCCTTCAACGATTGCTCCTGCCATACCTTGACTGTCAATCATTGTTGCTCCTTTAACACCTAAATCAACAAATCTAGCTAAAACATCGTTTAGGTACTTTGTATCATTTAACACGATAATTAATACATACATATTTAAATCCTCCTATGCTTCCTGAATTACACCATTAGGTGCATCTACAGCAGTATCGTTAATATCCTCAATCAAGTCAAGTCCATTTACTTCATTAGCTTTTGTAATTGCTATTTTCGCAAATATCGGACCTGTAATTTCATATATCAATACACTGAACATAATAATTGTGTTTATCGCCACAGAATATTGAGGTAATTGTCTAGAGATCGGAAGAGCACACGTCTGAACTCCAGTCACTTAG
>ENA-UOOK01006098-UOOK01006098.1-fermentation-metagenome-genome-assembly--contig:-NODE-6098-length-11726-cov-3.373661_pt1 | contig 11726 bp, 7 predicted proteins | sample MGYA00245777_ERZ724023 | MGnify/ENA primary metagenome ERZ724023 (study PRJEB28704, sample SAMN03018312) | fermentation metagenome | biome: anthropogenic terrestrial biome; feature: soil; material... | reverse complement strand
CATGACGCCGGTGAGAAGCCTGCTGCCGTTGTCTAAATTCTCCCATTCTTTCGTGAGGTCAACGGCAATGCGAAGGGTGGATATGGTGTTTTGGGCTATGGTCACATAGGGCTGGGGCATCATGGCAATACCGCTGTCGGCCAAAGCCAGAAGAGCCACGACTTCAGTGGGTTCACTTTTCCATTCGATGGTCACATCTTTGTCGGGATCAATGCCGTTTTCCGCCAGAATATAACGCAAGGTGTATTCGGGGGTAGACCCTTTACCGGTAGCATATATGGTTTTTCCTTTCAAATCAGCCATCGCGTTGATGGTTTCCCCTTTTTCCACGATGTAGAGAACACCCAGGGTGTTGATGGCTATCATTTGGATCGCACCGTTGGTATTGTTGTACAACACGGATGCCAGGTTGGCAGGAACGGCAGCCATATCCAATTGCCCTTGCATCAGCTTGGGAGTCAATTCATCGGCAGAACCGGCGATCGTAAATTCATAGGAATTGACAGATGTTTTGTTGGCGTTGTCTTCCATGACTTTCACAAGTCCGATGGAAGTGGGTCCTTTCAAACCGCCGATACGAATGGTGGTTGTATCCTTGGCATCCTCGTGGGTATCATTCGTTTGTTCATTTTGATCATTTCCCGTGTTGTCGCTGCCCCTTTCATCCGAGGTTTTTCTACCGGAACAGCTTGCCATTGCAAATGTCCACATAAGAACAGCCAACATCAGAAATATGGATACGATTTTTTTCATGCTCACAACCTCATTTCGTTTATGTTACGTTTAGTATACCCCACACCAAGCAACAAATGCGTTGCTGTTGCAACATATTTAAATGAAAATCTCAAAAAACATGTTTTTTAATATGAACTTGATTTTTATGAAAATCGATGATTCCCTCCTGGCGCATTTTACTCAACTCTCTGGACAAAGCACTGCGGTCGGCGCCCAGATAAACGGCCATGTTGTGGCGGTCAAAGGGTAGGGAAAGGTACTCGTTATTGGTTTGTTGCATACACTGAGAAAACAATGTGACCAGCTTTGCACGAAGGGTGATTTTCGATAAAATTTGGATTCGGTTGTTCATCGCAAGGGTTCGTTCCGCCAGCATGGCAGTAAACCGGTTGCTCAACTGAATATCCCGGGAATCCTTCGGGGCACTACCATCCTTCATCCGGGTCGTTTTCATCCATAATACCGCCACATCCGTCATGGCAGTGATGTACACCGGCGCATCCATGCCCAAAAAGTTCAGCGACTCCCCGAAGGTATCCCCCGGGGCCACCGTGGCCATGATCATATGACCCCCGTCCATATCATCCATGTTTACCTGGGCACTTCCAGCAAGAAGCAAACCAAAAGAAGGGAGAGGATCCCCCACCCGGTTCATGGTATCCCCTTTGGAATAGAACCCTCGAGAAGATTCAAAAAAATGCAATGCATATTGTAAATCCGGCTCGTTCAAGCCCGAAAACAACGTGCATTTCCGAATCATATCTCCATACATAGCAACACCTCTTTTCTGTACTATATAATATATCTTACTTTTGTTGCAAATGCAACAAGAATAGTACTCATATATGATAAAAATATTGTAAAGCAACCGTTTGTCTATCCGGAGACCGCCGTCACGATGTGTGAAACCTTTGATTGATATAAAGGAGCAGACATTTGTACTTTGGGTGGATATGAATTGGATGAAGCCACCGGACATCCCGATGTCGGAGTTGCTCCCGGCACCTAGTGGGAAGACCTTCCCGATGAGTTTGCATATCCTGTTTGCGGTGCAGGCAAAGATCGATTTTTCAAAAGTGAATCATCATGAGAAGCAAAACTCTCCGGGAAAAACGGGGAGTTGTTTTTTCATGATCTTCATTCATAGTAAAAAACTTGAAAACCGAAATAAAGCATGCTATAATCAAAATAGATAACCATCGACAAAAAACACCTGCAAGGATCCTGGTTTTGATGAAAATATTGTTAAAACCGCCGTGGCATGTACATACTGAGACTGTCCACCTTGCGTCAGAGAAAGGGATTATGATGAAAATCACGTTTTTAGGGGCTGCCCATGAAGTTACAGGCTCTTGTACCTTACTGCATGCCTGCGGAAAAAACATTTTGATTGACTGCGGTATGGAACAAGGCCCGGATATATATGAGAATCGCGATATTCCCGTGGCGCCGGGGGACATTGACTGCATTTTGCTAACCCACGCCCACATTGACCATTCGGGTAAAATCCCCCTGCTGGTAGCCAACGGATTTTCCCATTCCATTTACGCCACGGGTGCTACCGCCCAATTGTGTCAAATCATGCTCCTGGATTCAGCCCATATCCAGGAATCGGAAGCAGCCTGGCGGAACCGGAAGGCACAACGAGCCGGTCAAACAGCCTATACCCCCTTGTATACCGCACAGGATGTGCATAAAACCATGGAACTTTTTACATCCTGTGATTACAATCATACATATGATGTATGTGAGGGTATTCAGATCCGATTTCTCGACGCGGGACATCTTTTGGGTTCTGCAAGCATAGAAATCGTTGTTACCGAACACAATATAACTAAAAAAATCTTGTTTTCCGGGGATGTGGGAAACGTGGATCGCCCTCTGATCCGAGACCCCTCCAAACCCGAGTACGCAGACATTATAATCATCGAATCCACCTACGGAAATCGGCTTCACGGCGAGAGAAAAGACTACATCGGACAATTATCCGCCATCCTCCAGCAGACCTTTGACCGGGGGGGCAATGTGGTCATACCCGCATTTGCGGTGGGCAGAACCCAAGAGCTGTTGTACTTGATCCACGAAATCAAAGACCGGGGCATGGTGAAAAACCATACCGCCTTCCCCGTTTGGGTAGACAGTCCTCTTGCCGTGGAATCCACCCGGATTTATGAAGGCGACAAGATGGAATATTACGATGAGAAGACCTTGCAATGGATTCGAAACGGTGTGAATGTCTTAACGTTCAAAGGGCTAAACCTGTCGGTGTCAAGTGAAGAATCCAAAGCCATCAACTCGGATCCCCGGCCCAAAGTCATCATTTCGGCCAGCGGCATGTGTGAAGCCGGCCGCATACGCCATCATTTGAAGCACAATCTTTGGAGACGGGACAGCAGCATCTTATTTGTGGGGTATCAGGCAGAAGGAACCCTGGGACGCCATTGTATGGAGGGCGCAAAAACCGTCAAGATTTTCGGGGAAGAAATTCAGGTCAACGCTCATATTGAAATCATGGAAGGCATCAGCGGACACGCGGATAAAAACCTGCTTCTGTCGTGGCTGGGGAATTTGAAAAATACGCCCGATTGCGTCTATGTCAACCATGGAGACGATACGGTGTGCGATGAATTTGCAGACGCCATCCGAGAAACCCTGCATTTTCATACAGCTGCACCCTATAGCGGCAGCGAATACGATTTGATCACGGGCGCATGTTTATTTGTCGGCAACCAAGAAAAAATCAAAAGAAAAACTGATAAACAGCAGCGAAATGTAGGTATATTTGAAGCCTTGCTCATGGCAGGAAAACGACTGATATCCATTATAGAGAAGCATCGCGGCGGATCGAATAAAGATTTAGCAAAATTTACAAACCAAATCAATACATTATGTAATAAGTGGGAAAAATAGGAGTAAGATGAACGTAAACATATTTGATATCAACCAAGCTGTACAAGCCGATTGCAAGGAATATCTAGCTGCTACAGACCATGCATACAATCTACAGGTATACAACATTGCCAAAGATATTTGTACCCATCGGGAAGAACGGCCGATCATATTGCTGTCCGGTCCTTCGGGATCGGGCAAAACCACCACCGCCATGATGCTGGAATGCCTGCTGGATGAATGGGGGTACGAAACCCATACCCTTTCCATGGACAACTACTTTATTCCCTTGTCTCAAGAAGAAAAAAGAATGGCGAAAGAAGGAAATCTGGATTTTGAATCTCCCGACCGGGTGGACATTGGGCTCTTGAACGAGCAATTGGAAAGCATGGTCAAGTGTGAACCTGTCACATTACCCAAGTACGATTTTGTTCATTCCCGGCGTCTTATGGGGAATGTTTTCACCCGAAAACCGGGGGAAATGATTGTTTTGGAAGGCATCCATGTCTTGAATCCCGATGTCATCACCATTCCCGACGAGGAAACGGCAAAAATATATATCAGTGTTCGCACCCGAATTGTGTGTGACGATTTGATCCTCCATCCATCTAAAATCAGACTGGTCCGTAGAATGATTCGGGACAAATCTCACCGCGGCAGAAGTGCAAAAGTTACTCTGGATTTATTTCCCAGTGTGGAACTGGGGGCAGAACGGTACATCATGCCCTTTAAAACCCGTTCAACCTACGACGTGGATACCTTTATTTCCTATGAATTGGGTGTATATAAAAACATCCTGTTAGACGAACTCCGTGCCATCGGGAACAGCGTTTCTGATTTGGTACAGGTGTTGGAGCAGGCAAAAAGCGTTCCGGAAAAATCCATTTCTGAAGATTCTTTGATCCGGGAATTCATCGGCAACGGGAAATTTGAATACTAAGCAACGTACAGATACAGGTATGGAGGCGGAAGAATATGAATAAAAAAAAGGCTTTTTTGATTGCATCTGGTCTGATTACAACAACGGCGCTGGTATCCACTGCCGGCAGCGTACAGTATATACATCTGCTGACGCAGTGTAAAAAATTACCCTATGTTCCCAAGCGGTATCTGAAAAGGATCGGCGAAGAGGATATGATCAAAATCAATGAAATTGCCGCAAAAAACCAGTGGCTCAAAGAGCAGAAGATGGAAAAAATTCAGATTCAAAGTTATGACGGTCTGATGTTAACGGGACATTATTTGCCGACAGAAAATGCAAAAAGAACCCTCATTCTTGTTCACGGCTGGCATGGCAACTGGATCCATGATTTTGGATATATCGCCGAGTTTCTGCACAACGAACACAACAATCTCTTGCTGATCGATCAGCGTTGTCACGGAGAAAGCGAAGGTAAATACATCGGTTTGGGCGTACTGGAACGATATGATGTCTTAGCTTGGGCTGACTATATGGCAAAACGCTTAGAAGGTTCCATGCCCCTATATCTTGCCGGTGTTTCTATGGGCGCCACCAGTGTGATGATGGCAAGTTCATTGGAATTGCCATCCGAGGTGAAAGGCATCATTGCCGATTGTGGCTTCACGTCTCCTGAAGCCATTGTTTCCTGTATCATGAATGCCAAAAGAAAACTGCCGGGTAAGTTTCTCATTGAAGCCGCCAGCGCACTGTCCAAATTAAAAGCAGGGTATAGATATAACGAATACTCCACCCTGGATGCCGTTCAAAACACCCACATTCCCATCCTGTTTATTCACGGAACTGCCGATCGCTTTGTACCCATGAAAATGACCCTGGAAAACTTCGATGCCTGCACGTCGAAAAAAGAGCTGCTCTTGGCGGAAGGCGCCGGTCACGGCATGAGTTATTTTGACAACAATGAACAATACGAAAAAAAATTGCGTGCTTTCTTTGAAAAACATGATAAATAAAAATATAGGGGGGCTGTGGAACATCCATAGCCCTTCGTTTTCTTGTAACAACTTTTCAATGTAGCCATGCCGCATCCTCTCTCGGGTTGTTGTAAAAGACAAAGAAATCACTACCGCATCCGTTGGGTTCAAACCAAAACTCCCCCCTCAGTATGTTGGAACATAAACGTACATCAGGCAGGCTGTTCCGTACGCAACAGCCTTGTTTGTCATGAATAAAACCAAGCAATCAATCATAAATTGGGATCATTGAAATAATCATGTACTGCCGCAAGGAATTTGCCTCGGCAGCACTTTCTTTTTTTAGAAAAATATGATATTATATAGTATTAAGGGAAAACTGTAAATCCTACATGTAAATCCTGTCAAAGAGCCGAAAGGGAGATGTACAAGGTGAGAGAATTTGAATTGGCCCGTCCCTTCATACCCACGGGAGATCAGCCCCAAGCCATTGAAAAATTGGCAGACGGCGTGAACCGGGGTTTGAAAGAACAAACCTTATTGGGCGTCACCGGTTCGGGTAAAACCTTTACCATAGCCAATGTCATTGAAAAAACCAACCGTCCCACCCTTGTACTGGCCCATAATAAAACCCTGGCGGCACAATTATGTACCGAGCTGCGGTCCTATTTTCCCCACAACGCTGTGGAGTTTTTCATATCCTATTATGATTATTATCAACCTGAAGCATATGTGCCGGGAAAAGATTTATACATTGAAAAAGATGCGGCCATCAATGAGGAAATCGATAAATTACGCCACTCTGCCACCTGCGCCGTCATGGAGCGAAAAGATGTGGTGGTGGTTTCCAGTGTCAGCTGTATTTATAATCTGGGTAACCCTGCGGAATACCGGGACATGGTCATCTCCCTTCGTCCCGGCATGGCAATGCCCCGCAAAACCTTGCTTCGCCGTTTGGTGGAAATTCAATACGAGCGAAATGATGTATCCTTCACCCGCAACCATTTCCGAGTACGGGGAGATGTGGTGGATATTTTTCCGGCGAACAATACGGACACGGGGATTCGGGTGGAATTTTTCGGCGATGAAATCGACTCGATCCAAGAAATTTACGCCCTGACCGGTGTGGTCAAAGCCGGATTAAACCATGCGGTCATATACCCTGCCAGCCACTATGTAACCTCTCCCGAAAAGCGAGAGGAAGCCCTTATGCAAATTCATCTGGAACTGGAAAAGCAAGTGGCATTTTTCAATTCCCAAGGTAAATTGATTGAAGCGCAGCGCCTCTCGGAACGGGTCAAATACGATATGGAAATGATACGGGAAATCGGCTATTGTTCGGGCATTGAAAACTACTCCCGTATTTTTGCCGGACTTGCCCCCGGAAGCACGCCCTTTTGTCTATTGGACTTTTTCCCCAAAGATTACCTGCTGATTGTGGACGAATCCCATGTGACCCTGCCCCAGGTCCGAGGCATGAGCAGCGGGGACTATGCCCGCAAAAAGAATCTGGTGGACTATGGGTTCCGCCTCCCCAGTGCTTTTGATAATCGCCCTTTGAATTTCGATGAATTCACCTCCAAAGTCAATCAGGTGATTTATGTCAGCGCCACACCCGGTGAGTACGAGCTGGAGCGCAGTGACCGGGTGGCGGAACAGTTGATTCGTCCCACCGGTCTTTTGGATCCCTTGGTGGAAGTCCGTCCCATAGAAGGACAGATTGACGATATCATCAGTGAAATCAACCTGCGTGCAGACAAAAACGAGCGATCTTTGGTCATCACCTTGACCAAACAGATGGCAGAAGACCTAACGGAATTTCTGACCCAACGAGATATGCGGGTGCGCTATATGCACCACGCGGTGGAAACCCTGGAAAGAACCGAACTGCTGCGGGATTTGAGAAAAGGAAAATACGATGTTCTGGTGGGTATTAACCTATTGCGGGAAGGTTTGGATCTGCCCGAAGTATCTTTGGTAGCCATTTTGGATGCGGACAAAGAAGGCTTTCTCCGCAGCGAACGCAGCTTGATTCAGATCATCGGACGGGCGGCGCGCCATGCACAGGGTAAGGTGCTGTTATATGGGGATACCATTACCGAATCAATGAAAAAAGCCATAGAAGAAACCGCCAGACGGCGGGAAATCCAGTCGGCATACAACCAAACACACGGCATCGTACCCAAAACCATTGTCAAACCCATCGCCGAACAGGAAACCATTTCCCAAAAACCCGACGACAGCAAAAAGCGTATGAACAAGAACGAGCGGGAAAAAACCATCGCCCAACTGACGGCGGATATGAAAAAAGCTGCCGGCTTACTGGACTTTGAATATGCAGCCGTGTTACGGGATAAAATCAAAAAACTGGAACAAAAATAGAGGAAAAACATGTCAAAAACCCATATTAGCATCCGGGGTGCCCGGGTAAACAATTTAAAAAACATCGATGTTGATATTCCCCGGGATCAATTTGTGGTATTGACCGGCTTATCCGGTTCGGGAAAGTCCTCCCTAGCTTTCGACACCATCTATGCCGAAGGATACCGCCGTTTTGTGGAATCGTTGTCTTCCTATGCGCGGCAGTTTTTAGGGCAGTTGGACAAACCGGATTTGGATTCCATCGATGGACTTTCTCCGGCAATTTCCATCGATCAAAAAACCACTTCCCGGAACCCGCGTTCCACCGTGGGCACCGTGACGGAAATTTACGACTATCTTCGATTGTTATATGCCCGGGTGGGCGTCCCGCACTGTCCCGTTTGCGGCAGGGAAATCAAACCGCAAGCCGTTGACCATATCATTGAAAAGATCATGGAACTGCCTGCAAAAACGCGTTTTCAAGTCATGTCCCCCGTGGTTCGGGGCAAAAAAGGATTGCATGAAAAAATCTTTGCCGATACTTTGGCAGACGGTTATGTCAGAGCGCGGGTGGACGGCGTCGTGTGTGAACTGTCCAATCCCCCGGAACTGGAAAAAAACAAAAAACACAACATCGACATCATCATAGACCGCCTTGTCATGCAAAACGACGTGCATACCCGCCTGGCAGAATCGGTGGAAAGTGCATTGAAACTATCGGAAGGCTGGGTGGTGGTGGAACTGGTGGATACCCAAGAGAATCTGTCTTTTTCCACCAATTATGCCTGCGAAGTCCACGGCATCAGCATGGGAGAACTGGCTCCCCGTATGTTTTCATTCAACAATCCCTTTGGCGCCTGCCCGGATTGTGACGGGTTGGGGATCAAACGGGCGTTTTCTCCCCACAAACTGATTCCGAATCCGTCCTTGTCCCTGGCACAAGGAGCCATTCAGTGCAACGGCTTCAAATCCATAAACGAAGGGGGCTGGAGCGAGCGTATTTATACCATGGTGGGAAACCGCCACGGTTTTACGGTGGATATGCCCATCCAAGCGTATTCACCCGACGCTTTTCAGGCTTTGATGTACGGCACGGGAAATGAGGAGTACGAAATAAAGTTTGTGGATCACAAAGAGCGTGTACGCAGCCACTTTATGACCTTTGAAGGGATCATCCCCTCCATTAAACGGCGATACAATGAAAGCAACAACGTGTATTACGAATTGTTCATGGAAGAAACCGATTGTGCTCTCTGCCAAGGAAAACGACTGAACAAAGAATCCCTCGCCGTCACGGTTGGCGATATCAACATCGCCCAATTCTGTGCATTGTCCGTAGACGATGCTTTAAAATTTATCAATGAACTGCACTTGTCTGAAAAAGAAACCCTCATCGCAATAGAAATTCTCAAAGAAATCAAGGAGCGTCTCTCGTTTCTGGAACGGGTAGGTCTGTCCTATCTCTCCCTGTCCCGCCGTAGCGGCACCTTGTCCGGCGGCGAAGCCCAAAGAATTCGTCTGGCAACCCAAATCGGTTCCTCCCTGATGGGTGTTTTGTACATTTTGGACGAACCCAGCATCGGGCTTCATCAAAGAGATAACGACAAACTCATCGCCTCCTTAAAGCGTTTACGGGATGTGGGCAATACGGTGATTGTGGTGGAACATGACCACGACACCATCCAAAATGCCGATTTCATCGTAGATATCGGTCCCGGTGCCGGGGTTCACGGTGGACAAGTGGTGGTGGCAGGCACTCCCCAAGAGGTGATGGCGTGCAAAGCTTCCGTGACCGGTCAATACTTGTCCGGGAAAAAACAGATTCCCATCCCTCAAAAACGGCGCATAGGCAATGGAAATGTGTTGTCTGTCCTGGGGGCAAGCCACCATAATCTGAAAAATATCGATGTACATTTTCCCTTAGGAACCTTCATTTGTGTCACCGGCGTATCGGGATCGGGAAAATCCTCTCTCATCATCGGGATTTTGTATCCCGCTCTGGCTTCTCGGCTCAACAGAGCCAACACGTATCCCGGCAAACACAAGAAAATGGAGGGCGTCGAACATTTGGACAAAGTCATTGACATTGACCAGTCTCCCATCGGACGCACCCCCCGTTCCAACCCTGCCACCTATACCGGGCTGTTTTCGGAAATTCGGGATTTGTTTGCCCGTACCAACGATGCCAAAGTCCGGGGGTATAAACCAGGTCGGTTTTCATTCAATGTGCGGGGCGGCCGGTGCGAAGCCTGCGAAGGGGACGGCACCATCAAAATAGAAATGCACTTTTTACCCGATGTCTATGTCACCTGCGATGTATGCAAAGGAAAGCGGTATAACCGGGAAACCTTAGAAGTGAAATACAAGGGAAAAAACATCAGCGATGTGCTGAAAATGACCGTGGAAGAGGGTTTACACTTCTTTGAAAATATTCCCTCCATCAACCGCAAATTACAAACCCTGTATGATGTGGGATTGGGGTATATCAAAATCGGGCAATCTTCCACCACCCTATCCGGGGGCGAGGCACAGCGGGTGAAGCTGGCGACCGAACTGTCCCGGCGGGACACAGGCAAAACCATATATATTCTGGACGAACCCACCACAGGCCTGCACGCCGCCGATGTGGCAAAGCTGACGGAAGTGCTGCAGCGTCTGGTGGATGCCGGCAACACGGTATTGATCATTGAACACAACCTGGATATCATAAAAACCGCCGATTATATCGTGGATTTAGGTCCTGAAGGCGGTGACAAAGGGGGTACGGTCCTGGCTTGCGGCACACCGGAAGAAATTGCACGAGACCCAAAGTCTTATACAGGACAGTATCTGAAAGAAACACTGGACAAAGGAGTATAGATCCATGTATCCAAAAAAACTGGAACCCTTTTTAACCTCCGTGGAAAAACCGGGGCGGTACATCGGCGGAGAATGCAATCAAGTGGAAAAAACGCTGCCCATCGATGTGCGCTTTGCCTTTTGTTTTCCCGATACCTATGAAATCTTTGCGGTTGCGGAAAACCGGGAAGAGCTAGTTATCTCTTTGATGCTGCGCCAATTCGAAAATGTCTTTACCGAGGAGATGCGGGAGCAAACTAAGGCCTTGGGGTTGAGTGTCCATGAGGTGGTCACCCTCGCTTCCATTGTCGAGAAGGAAGCGGTGGTTGCCCACGAGCGCCCAATCATCGCCGGGGTCTTCGGTAACCGCCTCGATATCAAGATGCCCCTTCAATCCTGTGCGACGGTGAACTACATTCTCGGGGATTTTTCCATTCGCGATATTTCGCCCTATAAAGATAATCCCTCTTCATACAATACTTACCTCTATCGCGGCTTGCCCCCCGGACCCATTGCCGCTCCCGGGCAGGCAGCCCTGGAAGCAGCGGTATGGCCAGAGAAAACTGATTATCTGTATTTTGTTGCCAAGGATGACGGCAGCGGCGAACACTATTTTGCCCGCACTTTGGCGGAGCATCAAAAGAACGCAGCCAAGGCCAGGGAGAACAGAAAATAACGCGGAGGACAGCTATGAAGAGCAAACCTGAGCTGCTGGCGCCTGCCGGCGATTTAGAGAAACTGAGGACGGCCATAGTCTACGGCGCCGATGCCGTTTACCTGAGGGGAGATGCCTTCAGTCTTTGGACTGGGGCCGGGAACTTCGGGGAGGCGGAATTGGTGGAAGGGCTGTATTACGCCCATTCCGCCGGTGTCCGGATCTATGTTGCCGTCGATTTTTATGCCTCCAATGCTGATTTGGGCACCCTGGAGGAATATATTCACTGGCTGGATGCTCTTGGCATCGACGCCGTAATCGTCTCTGCTCCAGATATTTTTAGCCTCGCCCAGAA
>ENA-UOOK01006097-UOOK01006097.1-fermentation-metagenome-genome-assembly--contig:-NODE-6097-length-11727-cov-3.911069_pt1 | contig 11727 bp, 6 predicted proteins | sample MGYA00245777_ERZ724023 | MGnify/ENA primary metagenome ERZ724023 (study PRJEB28704, sample SAMN03018312) | fermentation metagenome | biome: anthropogenic terrestrial biome; feature: soil; material... | reverse complement strand
GATATGAAACCTGTCTTTAATCAATTTAATACATTCATTCATGTTATGGTTCCCATTACAAGTACGAAACTAATTTTGCACAAGTATCAACTATCATCAACCAATTAAATAGAAACGATCCCGAGGCGAAGGAATTATTATTCAAACATTATGATTTGGATGTTGGAATCAGTGCATACATCCGTAAAAAGACCGGTTCATACAATGGTGACATTGAAGTATGTAGCGATTTCAGGTAGAAGCGTAATATCAGAGCAACAAGCACTACTCTCCAATTTGGAAACTGACTGGTTTGTCACTCCCAAAACTAATGTAAAAATGCACTATCCGGCAAACCGGAAGCCCGGGTATACAAGAAAAAACCAAATACGACACTATTCCTCAATATCCCTCATTCATGGCGCTAGTGATTGTCTGTTTTTAGGATTAATGCTACAATAATAGTAACAAGTAAACATTGGGAGAGATGAATTGAAGAGACTAAAAGTAAAAAATGACTTTATATTTCGCAAGTTGTTTGGAGATGAAAAAAACAAAGATATTTTAATCAACTTTTTGAATGCCGTAATGGAATTGGAAGACTCTAGAAAATTGGAAGATATAGAAATCCTTAATGGCACAGAATTGAAAAAAGATAGCATTGATGACAAACTGGGGATTTTAGATATTCGTGCCAAGACGGCTTATGGGGAACACATCAATATCGAAGTGCAACTGGTCAACCAACACAACATGGATAAGAGGACATTGTTTTACTGGTCAAAATTATTTACGGAGCAATTAAAAGCGGGACAGCCATATAACGAATTAAGAAAAACAGTAACCATAAATATTCTTGATTTTAATTATATTCAAACGGAAAAATACAATACGGTTTTTCATTTATGGGAAGACTCAAATAAAGACTGCAAGCTAACGGATGTACTTGAAATAAGATTTCTTGAATTGCCTAAGTTCAGGAAGAAGAAACCGGATTTAAGTAAACCGGTGGATCGATGGATGGTATTTATAGAAGAATCACCCGAGGAGGTGTTGGATATGGTGAAAAAAGAAGAACCGGCTATAGCAAAAGCCGACAGGATTCTGGAAGAGCTGGGAAGTTACGATGAAATCAAAAGATATTATGAAGCAAGGGAAAAAGCCATTCATGATGAGGTTTCTAGAATAACAGAAGCTGAAGCTAGGGGTATAACTAAAGGTAAAGCCGAGGGTATAGCTGAGGGTATAGCTAATGGTGAATTAAAAAACTCTATAAAAATAGCAAAAAAACTACTGAATGTATTCGACGACCAGACTATAACGGAAATAACCGGACTACCCGTAGAAGATGTTGCGAAGCTTCGATTGTAATGCTAAGTTACGATATTTTTTGAAATTTTAGTAGTATGTAACTCGTAGAATACAATGATTCGAACAACCGGATCTATCGATTTAACGAGAATGTATCCGGATGCCTTCAAAATTGTCGTCCGGTTAAATCGGAAAACGCAAACTATAAAGCTGCTGTCGCCAAAAGAGAAATATATCAATTTAATCAAATGTTACAATATTAACCGTAAAGTATATTGGCATGGAATAAGGGAAGAGCATAACTGCACTACCATACTCCATTCTGATATTATTAATATATTCAATTATGGCTCATATGAGCGAGGAAAAGAAATATACCAAAGGGATAAAAGTATAAGCCCACGCTTGCTGCTCAATCCCTGTGATTATCCCCTGTTCCTTTGGTTTAGCGACCGGACGAAATAAGGTGGCTTTGACTTGAGGACGAGATTCCCATACAAATCTACAAAAAGCACTGTTCGTTTGTGGTCATACAGGGCGACCTGTAGAAGAGTATAGGCACATGCGGAACGGGAAGGTAAAAAACTACTATGAAAAAAATAAGGGAAGGTATGGGAGATATGTTGCTTATACCATTTGAATTCTTAATGTTCATATAGGCAATTCATACCGCTTTTGAACATAGTCGTCAGCTTTGCAATCTCTACTTCGTCTAGAATTCAAATAATTTCAAGAAATAACAACTTAGGTGTTTTTTTGCGGAATAAGATGTATCTTTCCCCTGTGTATCGTATAAATCGTCTTTGTTGCTTTTGATTGCGAGGTATGTGAAGTTTAGAAATTTAGCCACTTATAAGTAAATAAGAACAATAAATATACATTATGGTGTTTTGTATATGTAATTCAACCGGCAAGAGAAAATTATTCAAACGTAAGTATATGGATATTACATCAAAAGCCAATATAATATAATTATAGCTTGCAAGCGAATTATATTATAAGGAGCAAAAGTATGAACGAATTAGGAATCAAAATAAAAGTTCTCCGAAAACGAATGAACATAACACAAGAAGACCTTGCTGAACGGCTAGGTGTTTCTTTTCAAGCAGTGTCAAAATGGGAAACGAATGCCGCATATCCGGATATATCAATGTTCCCGGTGCTTGCAAATTTCTTTAATGTAACGACAGATGAGCTTTTAGGAGTTGATTTATCAAAGAAAAAAGAAAAAATAGCCGGTATTATTGCCGAGTATGACCGCTTGTCAAACCTTGGAAAAGAAAAGGAGAAATTTGATTTTATCTCGGCAGCACACAGGGAATATCCAAACGATTACAGAATTCTAGACAAATACATCTGTATGCTTTGTTATGATCCAAATCATGGAAATAACGGGTTACTTGTTCACGAAGAAGAAATACTTTCATTGTGCAACCGTATTCTTGACGAATGTCCGGAAGATGAACCGAGATATACAGCATTATCGGTTCTAAGCGGATTATATCGAGAAAAAGGGGATATTGAAAAAGCAATTGAATATGCAAATAAGTTTCCGCCTTACCATTTCTCAAGAGAGGAAGGAATCGAATTAACATATGAACAAGGTTCTAAGGAATGGTGGAAAAGCGTAAGATCGAATGTTCACGACTTAACCGAAATAATGACAGTGAAAATCCGTAACTGTGCAGTATATGCTGACCTTCCGCCTAAGGAAAGGATCCAACAGTTTGAAAAAGCGTTGGATTTACTGAAAGTGGTATATGAAAATGGTGATTATGGCTTTGCGCATGCCGACCTTAGTGTACTAAATCAATTGATTGCCAAAAGATTTATAGACCTTAAGGACTATAAAAATGCAGGTAAATACCTTGATATCGGACTTAATCACGCTAAACTATATGATGAACTGCCTTCTGTTACAATACATACATCATTCCTTGTTAAGGATTATAGATTTGAAAGATCAAATGTGTATTCCTCATATGAAGGTAGCAAAGTGAAGAATGAGCTTGATTTTATTGACAAAGACGGATTTTACAACGAAGTCCGTGATATGGACTGGTTCAAGGATGTTGTTGAAAAATATCGCCCATACGCAAAAGAAACAAAATAATTAGTATTAGTTAATATTTATAGCATTAAAATAACCCCTAAGCAGATTTTTGCTCAGGGGTTTTTGTTATTATTTGATTGTTAGAACTGAACTGTTTTCCCTTGGTAGCTTACAAAGCTTCCCTTATTACATTTAATCACCGGTTCAATTTGGGCATTGTCATACACTCGAACAAGGCACAAAAGAGCATCGGTTTGAATTCCATAAGCATGGATGTTTCCGTTTTGCTCAGGATCTTTTGCCAGGATGTAATCGGTAAACCCTTGCTTTGTTTTGATCTTAAGAGCAACGTTCATATCCGAGAGAGTATTGTCATTTTTATCGGTAACAGATGCACGTGTTGCTTCTAAAATAGAAGGGTCATCTTCGTGCGGCTCATAGATGGATACAAAAGTCGATTTCAAATCATCTTCTCCTGTTTGCATCTCTATAATCGTTGGAATCCAGTGTTCTAAGTTGCATGGTTCTAAGGTGTCGGATTGCCAGCTTTTACAGACCTTCGAGTTACTTGTGTAGACCGAATGCGTTATGTTTAAAGGAGTATACCGTAGATATAGATTTGTGCCGGGTTCCAAAACATGATACAAATCATCGCATAAAAAGTCTGCATGCCAGCCTTGGGCAGGCTTTTCATCTACTTTGAAATGATTCATCAAAGCATCCTCATGATAGGAGTCTTCTGTATCTTGAAGGTTTAATCCGGTCACTTCAAGCTTAGAAAAACCGTTACGGACGAACTTTGCATGCTCATGACCGCCATGGGTACGGAAGATATCCAGAAAGTAGCAGTCCTCTTCAGACAAATCGGATAATGCGACCAGCCTTTCGTAACGTTTGGTTTCGGTATATTCCGGAGCCTTGGCGTAAAAGGCCTTGATGGGTGATTCCGACATGTGCATAAAAGTCTCACCGGATTTTGGATATCTTAAAAACGGGGATTTACCGGGACCTTGATGAAGTTTATGCTCTTTACGGTCGATTACCACCAGGTTATGAGCAGAAGGAATATGGTACCACTTAAAATTAGGTCCTTTCCAACCTCCGCAGTTCACCGGAGGATACCCGAAGTCCGGCAAAAACTTCATTCCTTTTGCATACAATTCAATATTCAAAGCATCTTGGTGAGAATGGTTTCCGCCGGTATCATAATCCAAGAAGGCTGCTCGTTTATGTTCTCCCTTGCCTGATTTTAATATGGCGGAACGGAAACGTTTAAAGTCAACACAATTCCCGTTTAAATCCGCCCCCTGTTCTTTGATCAATTGATCAATTTCCTCTTGTAGCGCTTTACTGTCAGGCACGGTGAAATCATTTTCAAACAATCCTTTCGTACTGTAGTTGTTTGAAATGTACAGAACCTTTACAAAATCCGGATCTTTTGTGCATTTATATAGCTCATAGGCAAAGGCAGGTTGGGTCATGGAAAAGACTGCAGAGCCTTTTGCATGTTCTGTGGATAATAAATGGCGATAGGAAGGATCGTTCAAACGACCTCCGTCTCCGTGACCCGGATAGTATTTATTTAATACCCAAGTATCGATGTGGAATTTATAGCAATCCACCAGTCGGGGGTATCGCTTGATTAAGGACGCGATACTGTATTGCTCCGATTGGTTTAGCAACGATAACAAATTGAAAAAGTAACCCGGAGAAGCGGTGGAATAGCCACCTTTTTCACCGGCAATACCGTCCACATAGGTTCCAACATCAATGATGTCATCCATAATGTCGTGTACTTTTTTATCCAATACCGGATCATCTAAAATCAAGGAAAGGGTTATATCGGTAATTTCAGTATTCGGATAATTGGTCAATACCTTGTATAAATGATCAATGGTATCCTTCAATATTCCATCTTCAATGTTCCGTTGAATGTCTGCAGCAGATGCCTTCTCATTGGATAATTGATGTTTTACAGCTTTTTCATGAAGGAAGTCTATCAAAACAGAATCATTTTTAATGGTTGAGAAAATCTTATCGTATGATATAGCCAAGCTTTGTGCTTCTCCGGAAGCATTAGCCCAATAAGATACATATCCTTTTGAAGTTTTTTCTTCTTCATACATGATGCCTTGTTCGGTAAAATCAAAATCCGAATACAGGTCTGCGATACGGTCTAACATGATTGCTGTGCGCCGAGCATACTCAATGTCACCGGTGATGCAATAAGCATCAGACAATTTGACAACGCCGTCCACCATAATTTGCATCCATTGCCCATATACCAAATAGGTTGCTATGAACCAATATTTGTCCCCTTTGGGATCTATGTAAGAAAAACCGTCATCCACCCCATATTTCGAACCGTCTTTTTCATTGACCAACAAGGTTTGGTCTGCTTTTTCGTATCGGAATACACCGTCTTCACATATTCCGGATTGATAATAAGCATGAAAGTCGTTTTTCGGAAAGACATTTTTACAGTGGGGACAAGTTAACTTCCAAGGAAGATTCTTTGCATCAATGACCCAATTGTACATATGGACATCTTCCTTGCAATCCGGACACTGACCATCGGAACGTACCATCCATGATCTTTTGATGGTAGAGGGAAACATCAATTCCCACAATTGGTCATAATCAAGATTCATCCAGTAATCTGCAGCTTCTACTCTCTCTTTTGCATACTTTTGAAGAACATCGGAAGAATTGATATTATCCCGTAATGTTTTCAAAAAGTTATCATTGAAAAAAACACTGGTTTTCTTCATATGCCACCTCCAATTAGGTTTTAATGCTATCATTGTAACAAATAAAGGTTATTAGTGCTCGGTAATTTTATATTGTTTTAGAGTTTGTTATACGATTTTCTCATATTTGATGCCATTGACACAGACTATCAGAGCCAATACAATAAACAAGTGATATACATTTGTTTTAACACAAGTTATATTTTGGAGGAAAGAGAATGTATCATATAAAAATGATTGTCACTGACCTTGACCGCACACTGCTAAGAACCGACAAAACCATATCAGAATATTCAATCTCTGTTTTTGAGCGTTTACGTGAGAATGGGGTTAAAATTGTGTTCGCCACCGCAAGGCCTGTCAGAACAGTGACACAGTTTACCAAGCTCATCCAACCTGACGCAGCAATATACCACAACGGAGCTGTGATTCATCACATGGATAACATTGTTGAAAAAACAAGCATATCACCGGTTGAAGCAAGAAAGGTCCTTGTTGATATGGGAAACATTGATCCTGACATGCCTTTATCGGTTGAAATCAATGACACGCTATATGCGAACTTCGATGTTTCGGTGTATTGGAAAAATATACCGGTAGTTACTACGGATTTTTCTGATCTTCCGGATTTACCAGTTGATAAAATCATTGCCGGAGTCTCTTGTCATAAACAGATTGATGCCATTTCAAAGCTGCTACCGTCTCATTTGTATGCGGAAATCTCTGAAAACAAATTGGCACTTGTCATGCATAAAGATGCTACCAAACATAAAGCTGTTAAATCCGTTGCAGACAAATGTGGTATTGACTTACATGAAATTGTCGCTTTTGGTGATGATTACAATGATGTTGACATGCTTCAAGAATGTGGGATAGGTGTTGCCGTGACAGATGCCATTGAACAAACAAAAAACGCTGCAGATGATCTTTGTGACATAAGTGACAGGGATGGCGTGGCTAAGTGGATTGAGGAGAAAATATTAAAGTAAATAAAGCTAGCGTAAAGTTACTTTCGGTTAATGAGGAGTGAAAAATTCTAGAATTAGAAAGAGAGCACCAAATCTGATATGATTAAATTACCAAAAATAATCGAAAAGGTAGGTACTCTCTTATGTATAACAGTATACAACATTTTATCGATGTTGGTGTGGTCAAAATTAATAAAATTAAAGAAGGAATTTATAACGGCAAAATGGATGCCAGCGATTTGTCTCTTTGTATCCTCAAAGAAATGAAGATTTTAGGAACCAAGCTTCAAGCAGAAATTTATAAAGAAATGGATGATGCGATTCGTGAAAGTGTAGTGAGAAAGAAGTATTGGAATATTGAACATCGGAACCAAAAGAAGACCATAACCGATGTCATGGGTGACGTTGAATATAGTCGTACAGGATATTGTGTGAAGGGATCAGGCCAGTATGTATATCTTTTAGATCAAGTGCTTGGATACGATCCTCATCAAAAGATGACATTACCTGCGGCAGCACGAGCGTTGGAAGAAACTATTGAAAGCAGTTATCGCAAAGGCGGAGAGAATGTAAGCATAGACGAGGAAGTAGTTGCAAGCAAAGAAACAATAAAAAAGCTGGTGCATGAAACCGAAGTGGATATGCCACTACCGGAACCTAAGGAAAGAAAGAAGATTAGATGTCTTCATATCGTAGCGGATGAAGATCATGTAGCGGCACAGTTTTGGGACGAAAAAGGTGATCTAAAACGAGATGTAAGAGGGTATAAGATAAATACCATCATGCCGAAGCTTGTTTGCGTTTTTGAGGATATTATCAACGAATCAGGGGAAGCATCTAAGAACCCTAGGTACAAGTTGATCGGAAAAAGATATTTCTGCGGCCTTTATGAGGGAAGAAAGGGAAACGAAAAGCTTTGGATGGAGGTCGCCCACTACATAGAAACGATGTACGATACGAATTATCTTGAGAAAATATTTATAGTGGGAGACGGAGCCAAGTGGATAAAAACCGGATGCGAATACTTAGAAAACAGCAAATATGTTCTTGATAAATTTCATATGACGAAATATGTAAACAAGTCAGTGGCGCATCTTTACGACAGTGCTGACGAGGTAAAAAACAGGATTTGGGAAGCGCTAAACAGTTTGGATAAGAAGGAATTGAAGCGCATATATGAGCAGATTCTTAGAGCCACAGAAAATGAAAACAAGAAGGAAGAAGTCGAAGTAGCGTTAAATTATTTTCTGAACAACTGGCATGGAATAAGAGTGCGGATGGAAGAGACAAGTGGCTGGACATACTGTATAGAAGGGCAAATAAGCCATGTCTTGTCAGCCAGACTGAGCAGCAGACCAATGGGATGGAGTAAGCGAGGCTGTGACCAAATGGCAAAGCTCAGGGCTTTTAAATGGAACGGAGGAAAGGTTATCGATCTGCTGAAATATCAAAAAAAGCAGAAGCTAAAACATGAGAAGCGTGAAAAACAGGAAGAGATGATACAGGAGCTGAAAAGAAGAAACTCAAGTTGGAAATATGCGGAGGATATTGACCTTAAGATCCCCGGTTTGGAGAAAAGCAGCATGAGGTGGCTAAGGGATTTGACCGATCTTGCCTGGGATGCATAAGCAGCCTGAATTACCCTGTTGTCAGCAAAAATGAATAGGAATAGGGCAAGTTTGTTTTACCGCTGAAAACACGGTTTAAATACTTAAGCAACCTGAATTGAATGTTCTGTTACGGCGAAACCACGATATGGTATGGCGGGAAGCCACCTCGCCGATCGGAAGAACCAATCAGCGTTTATGCCGCGTAAAGTCTCTTGAAAATGAGGAGGTATGTTAGGCTATAACACCGGGCATTATCCATTCTCCAGAGCTCTGCTTCCTTGTTCAGCATGGGTATGCCCGTAATGCCTGAAAACATGCCGATGGAGGCTGTCTAGAGAGCCGTGGAATAAATGCGAGATACCGGATCACTTTGGCCGGAATGGTGGATCCCATAGCCTGGGGCGGCTTAATGGGAAATAAAGTACTTATATATTTAGAGGATTAGGTGAGATTAGGTGTAAATATGAAAAAAGAATAGAAAAATTAACGGAAATGATATATGATACGGATAGTAATTAAATCTAATCATGGGGTGAACTCTCACCTTTCATTTCCGAAAGTAAATTGACGCTATCGAAATGGAAGATAATGTTGACGGCTAATCAATTGGTGTGATATAGTAAAAACATACCTTATCAAGAAATGAACTCTTCATACCATGAAAGGAGATACCGTGAAAATGAAAAAGACCGGTTATATCGCCATTCTTCTTTGCTTACTATTCTTTTTTGGATGTACGCCCGAAGGGCATATAAAAGAGAGTCAAACCAACCCTATACCCGGCAGACAATCACCACAAGATGTGATCACTTTTTGTTATCCCTATGGTCTATTTAAAGAAGATTACATTGCTGTGTTTGATCAATTGAACTCCTTGAGCAAAGATTATTTGGGGGTGACCGTTGAACTTCTTACGACGGATTTATACCAAGACTTATATATGATGAATTACTATAACGCTTTGTACGAAAGTATTGCAGCAGGAATGGGACCGGATCTGTATCTGTTGATGAACCGTTACCATGAGGTCAAAATGAGCTCTAATACACCTGTTCCTACAGATTTGGCACACCATGTAAAAAACGGTTATGTACAGGAGATCACTTCATATATCAACGCAAGAACTCCTTATCTTTCCACCCTGTATGAAATCAATCCAAGTGTAAAACCATTAATGGGATACGACGATAAAGTCTATGGCATCTATATGCATGATTTGTTTTCAAGCAATCCGGTGTTTGTGATCGATAAAGGATTGGTAGGACAATTAAGCACGAATGTATTTACCTCTGTTCAAGATGCAATAAATGCTTGTGTTGAATTGAACGATAAGAAATTACTTGTGGAAAACGATCGAATCATATTCAATAACAGCGATGTGATGACTCATCTTCTATATAGCTTAGGATACTATAACATCTTTCCTACAATACCGTATATGTATTTTTGCGAAATAAAGGATCCGGAGTGCAATGTCTTACGGGTGGATGACACTGATTTTTTAAAGAAGGCTTTCGAATACAAACTTTTATTTGAGGAAAACAGGATATCGGCAGGGTTAAATGCCGTGCAAAATTCTCTGAAGGACAATTTTAACGGATTGGTTGCCGGAGTCATGAGTTACGGATCTTTTCTCAGTGCTGATAGTAGCGTTTTTGATCGTGATCGATATGATGTTCATATTTTGACCGAATATGATCGTTCAGTTTATAAAGGACAAAGTAGGCAATTTATGTTTGCAGTGTCTTCAAACTGTGAAAAACCGCAACAAGCGGTACAATACATCGATTGGTTGTATTCCGACCCTGATGCCAATGCCCTGATCAAATACGGTATCGAGGATGTGCATTACAAGAGGGATCCTCAAACAAAAATATTGTACCGAGATGAAACAACAAGAAGTTTTTCATCACTGCTCGAGAGCTATACCGTTGATACCGATGTTTTAATTTCGGATAGCCTGTATATTAACTATCAAGAAAAATACTATACGGAAAAGATCACACAGAACAACGCTTGTTTACCCCTTTCCGAATTAATTATGAAAAGCGTAATCGAACAAGAGGATCATTTCTTGTTAAAGATGGATCGGTTGATGAAACTTGATGAATTTAGATATACACTTACAGAAGAGGTTAAACTGCGTAGTCAATTAAATTCGTTTTTCGATTATAATATAACATATGAGAAACTCATGGAAAGCATTGAGTTTTGTAGAAACAATGAATACATATGGCAAATCCAAAAGGTGATTGATAGCTGTCGATAAAAGTCACAGCTTAAAAAACTTAAAGTTTTGGCATAGGAATGGGAGCACCATACCGTTCGATTGTCAATGCCGCCGCAAAAAGCCGTCTTTCGTCAGCTCCGTATAAAATCATACCCCTGGGAGTTCCATCTTCGGACATACATAGCCTTAACGCAACAGATGGCAACCCGATAAAATGCATGATATTTGTAGGACCTGTCATCAAGCAGACATCATATGCTCGCAAACTCTCAGTAATTATTGTTTTTATTCTCTTTCGTGCGGACATCGCTTCTATATATGCTTTATCGTCAAGTTTCCCTGTAGCGGAGTGTAATGCGTCCTGTAGGTATGCAATACCATATTTCATCATTTGATCAGGATTTGCTTCATAATAGTTGACAATTTCCTCAAGAGTTTTTCGATGGGCACCGGATAGGGATAAATATTCTTCAAGGTCGTGTCGAAATTCACAACGCATGATGTCACGCATATATTTGGTATCAGCATGATTGACCTCTGTAATGCTTACATGGTCTGCCTTTAGTGCATTCAACACAGTATCGTATCTTTCGAGTTGTGCTTGGGAAACCTGATCCCGGTTGTATATATTGATCGCAAGATTGATTTTGTCCGGTGCTTTTGGTTCAATTGGTTGTAAGTGCTTGTCTTTCATGCAAGAATATACCATAAGTGCGTCGGACAGATTATTAGTGATTGGCCCTGCACTGTCAAGGGTTGTAGCGATAGGTATGATGCCGGCGGATGACAAAGAACCGTGTGTAGGCTTTAGTCCTGTAACACCGTT
>ENA-UOOK01006096-UOOK01006096.1-fermentation-metagenome-genome-assembly--contig:-NODE-6096-length-11729-cov-29.967535_pt1 | contig 11729 bp, 15 predicted proteins | sample MGYA00245777_ERZ724023 | MGnify/ENA primary metagenome ERZ724023 (study PRJEB28704, sample SAMN03018312) | fermentation metagenome | biome: anthropogenic terrestrial biome; feature: soil... | reverse complement strand
ATAATAGGTTTAGGCATATTGGACGATGCTGCGGTGCTGCTGTTTGTCTGGAATGCCATAAAATCTGAACTCAGCGAATATGAAGAAAAAGTTATCAAGACTGGTGTGGATCCATCCAGGGTCATCGAGGTGGATTTTAAAAAGGAAGATGATGATTAACAGGGGTGTTTTTGTGAAGAAGTCATTGCTCATATTATGGCTTTCGATATTTGTTTTTGCTATGGTATCATGCGCCGGATTTGCAGGGCCTGATGACGGCATCCTTCCTCCCGATGATGCAGAAGCTGTGTCGCCTGAAGAAAAAAATGAAATTACGATTTCCATGGTAGGCGATATGATTTTTTATTGGAATGTAGAGGCTTCCATGAAAAAATATGGAGACGGCTATGTATTTGAAGGCTATGGTCCTATGATGAAAAAAAGCGATATAGTGCTGGGCAATCTGGAGACCTCCATATCCAGGCGCGGCAAGCCTGCAGAGGATAAGCAGTATACCTTCAGAGGCAGGCCGGAGGTTTTGAAGGCATTGAAGGACAACAATTTCTCTGCTGTCAGCATAGCGAACAATCCTGTATTGGATTTTGGCAGCGTTTAGTGTGCTGGGTGTATTTTAATAAAATGAAGATATAAATTCCAATCAAGCCAATAAAACATCATAGACTCATAATAGAAAAAGTAATAAAATACCTACAAAATCAGAATGGGGGGTATTTTGTTTATGGAAAGAAATGATGATATAAAAATGGCAGAATTGATAAAAGAGCATGAAAAAATAGTAAGTGAATTTACACAAGAATTAAGAGCTGGATTAGATGAGAAGAAAATTACAATAGATGTAATAGAAATGCTACTATTGAAAAAGCTTGAAGAAGTAAAAAGAAGTTTTGTAGTAGCAACTGAAGATATTATGAGTGTAAATAGTAAAAAAAATTGAAGTAAAGTATTGTGAAAAATGTGGCAAAAAAATGATTCATAGTTCCAAAAGTAGCCATTTAAGAGTGAATAGTTTACTCAGGAATTTGGATTTTAATAGGCATATGCTTCACTGCAGAAGATGTGGTCAAGGATATGCTCCATTTGATAAAGAACTTGAAATAGATGATAATCACAAGGTTACTAAAGGACTAAAAGAGACAGTTACTGACTTTGCGCAAATGATGCCTTTTGCAGAAGTAAAAGAAACACTAAAAAAGCATTTAGGAATAGAAATAAGTGCGGCAACAATACAAAAGATATCAGAAAGTGTAGGGAAAGAATTATTCGAGAAAGAAAAGAAGGAAGCAAGGGATATTTATGAAAATCAATACAAAGCTATATCAAGCATAGAAGAGGCTAATAAAAAAGGTAGATTGTATATATAATGTGATGGCTCAATGCTCTTGATGCGTGGAGATGGTTGGAAGGAAATAAAGTTAGGGATGTATTTTCAGATAATATGGTTCTAAACAAGAATAAGCCACGTCACATTATTGCTGAAAAAGAATATGTTGCATATTTAGGAAGTGCAGAAGAATTTAAGAAAATGTTATGGGCTGCAGCGGTAAGAAATGGAATCGAAGAAGTGAAAGAGGTTGTAATAATAGGGGATGGGGCTGCATGGATATGGAATATGACTGATGAACTGTTTCCAGAAACTATAAGGATATTAGACTATTATCATTTTAGTGAGCATGTACATGAATGTGGTAAAGTTATTTACGGAGATGATGAAGTAAATAAGGTTAGATGGGTACGAGGAATAATAGATGAAATAAATGAAGGTAAGATAGAGAAACAATAAATAATATAAAAACTGTGCATTACGAAAATGAAGAAATCCGATCAAGTGTAAATGACTTAGTAACTTATTTAGAAAACAATAAAGATAGAATTAAATATAAAGAATATAATAATAAAGGTTATTTTATAGGCAGTGGAGCAATTAAGGGTGGAAATAAATGTGTAATACAAAATAGATTGAAGCAAGCTGGAATGAGATGGAATAAAGATGGAACACAATATATTGCAAGCTTAAGAACCGCCAAAAAAAGTAATCGATGGGACAAGGTAAAACAAGTTATATATGGGAATGTAGGTTAATTTATTCAATAAAATATACTTGAGTGCTAAAACTCAGATGCCCATAGGGGCAGTGTACATATTTTTTTTGACAAATTTATCATTATTGTGAATCTCTTAGTTTTTAAGACTAATTATTTTATTTCTGGGTCTGTAGGAAAATATGCACCTTCTTTAGTGTGCTAAATTATTGTCAATCGTTTTTGAAAATGTCCTGAAAAGTTTTAAACATTAGCACCAGTTTTTCTGGTGTTTTTATCTTCTTATTTATCCTTAAATGCTTTAGCAAATGATACTTGAAAACCTAAATCTAATCAAGGATGCTTCGCACCGTTATGCGACAAGTCCTTGACAAGATTTAGGTTTTCAAGTAATGCGTAGCTAAGCATTTAAGGATAAATATATGATATATATTTATTTTGTTTATTTTAGGTAAACTTAATAGACCTTAGGGGTTTTGGTAACTCAAGGTTTTTTTATTTAAGATATTTTTAAAGGCAGCTCTTAAGCTGTTTTCTCTTTTCTCTTTTCTATGAGCTTGTTTATTCATAAACTTCTCAAAAGAAGCTTGTTTCCATGGATGGCTCATTGGAGGAATATACCTCTTCCTTGGTTTTTCCACTGGTGTATCGAAATCAAAGTTTTTGGATTTCCTCTCATGAGATGGTACTTCTTCTAAAGCATACACAATTTCTCCTACACAGTAATATAATTCTTTGTTAAATGCCTTTATTACCATCCCTGATGTACCTTTTTGATAATATACAGGACGTCCGTTACTATCTAGTAGTTTAAAGTACTTGTTCTCATATTTAATGCAATGCCCATTATCCACTTTCCTAATAGAAAGAACAGCTAATGTTAAATTTTTTTCATCATCCGGTTGTGTTTCAAATACAGATTTGATATTATTAATTGGCAGAGCAAATTTCTCATTAAATTCTTTAATAAAAGAATTTAAGAATTTATTTGCTTCCGCAATTGTAGTGATACCATTAAGCCTTAGTTCTACTGTGAGACGTGATTGTAAGGTCTTGAATACTCTTTCTATTCAGGAACACTACTAGTTTTAATTTGTATGCCTAGCTGTTTGCAGGCATACCCAAATTGGGTGAAAGTGTCCCTTTCCACAGAAGGGGATGCTTTCTGTTTATATTCAAACACCGTACGGTTATCAGTAAAGAACATGTATGGGATGCCATAGTTTCTAAGAATTTGGTTTAGAACATTATAGTATCCATTTAATGTCTCCTGGCGGTCAAAATATGCACCTGTAATTGTACTAGTAGCATCATCAATAGCGATATGTAGTTGGGTATCAATGCCGCCAAACCATTTGTAGGGGGATGCATCCATCTGAACCATTTCACCAAAGTTAGCACACCTTGACCTTCTAGGATGGGCATCTTCAATTTCTAAGATTTTATTTTCAATTTTTCCAATCTCTTTTTTAGAAGTTGTGTTATTCTTTTGTTCTTCCAATTGTTTTTTCATCCTTTTCTTAGTTGACCGATGAGCCATCGGAGAAAGGATCTGGTTTTTCATAAGGATGGATCTAACCACACTTGGAGAAAGCTTAATTCCCTCATACTTATTGAGAAGTTCAGAGTAATGTTCAAAATTAGCATCATAATATTTTGTATTATAAAAATCTATTACTGAATTCTTTATTTTTTCATCAATGGCATGTTTAGGTTTTCTTCCACGATTACCATGAACAAAAGCTACTTTACCCTCTTTTTTGTACCTTTTGATCAACCTATTAATATTTCTAACTGTGCATCCTAAATTTAGTGCTGCTCTTTTTTTATTGCCATTTGTCTCAACTAGTTTTTTAATCGTTTCATATTTTTCTTGCTCTGTCATATTTAAATCTACTCTCCTCATTTTTATCACCCCATATTATAATTATAGTTATGGAGTATATTATATATTTTTTTTGTAATATTGGGACATAATCATAAACGATATACTGAGACATTATCATAAATGAATCATATCTTCTTAAATTGTAAAACGTCAACATTTGACAAAAAATAATAGTTATAATATAATAAAATGATTATTAATAATGATTTTAGAGACTATGAAGAGAAGAGTAAATATAGGAGGTAGTTTAAGCGAGTTAGTGGTGGTGCAAGACTGATATGATGCTTATATTGAAAAACATCTTGGAGTTCCTAACCGAAATTTTTAAGAGAGTAGGCTTAGGCGGAGCCAAACCGTTAAAGAATGGGCAGTATCGATTAAATTCTGTACTGTAAAAGTGAGCTTATAGCTAATTTAGGTGGTACCACGGAAGTAATCCCTTTCGTCCTTTTATGGATGAAAGGGATTTTTTTATATTATAAAAGCATGGCCATGCTATATACGTTACATCTAATATAGAGAAGAGGAGACAAAATATGGAGTGCATAAAAGAAAAATCTTTAATTATACCATTAAAGTATAAATCAAAATTAAATTTTAAGGAAACACAAATTGCAATTAAAAACATAAAGGATTATTTTGAATCAAGGCTTGCCTCAAAATTAAACCTGGTTAGAGTTTCAGCACCCTTATTTGTAAGGCCTGAAACTGGAATGAATGATAACTTAAATGGAATTGAAAGACCTGTGTCTTTTGATATAAAAAGTATAAAAAATGCTAAGGTAGAGATAGTACAATCATTGGCAAAATGGAAAAGGATTGCCTTAAAAAAGTATGGATTTAAATCCAATGAGGGTCTTTATACAGATATGAATGCAATTAGAAGAGATGAAGATTTAGATAACCTTCATTCTATATATGTTGACCAATGGGATTGGGAAAAGGTTATCGACAAAAAAGATAGAAATATTGAAACGCTTAAAAAAACTGTGATGAATATTTACCAAGTTTTTAAGGAGACAGAGGCATATATTTGTACAATTTACCCTAATTATGAGAAAATTTTACCTCAGAAAATATATTTTATAACCTCTCAAGAACTTGAAGATTTATATCCGGATTTTTCACCCAAACAAAGAGAAGATGCAGTTGCAAAGGATAAAGGTGCAGTATTTATCATGCAGATAGGCGGTAAACTTAAATCAGGGAAACCACACGATGGGAGATCTCCGGATTATGATGATTGGAAATTAAATGGGGATATCATATTTTGGTATCCAGTATTAAATAAGGCTATAGAATTATCATCCATGGGCATAAGGGTTGATGAGGATGCATTAGATGCTCAGCTAAAGCTAGCAAATTGCATAGAAAGAAAAGACTTAGAATATCATAAAATGCTTTTAAACGGTGAGCTGCCATATACTATAGGCGGAGGGATTGGTCAATCAAGAATTTGTATGTTTTTTTTAAGAAAAGCACATATTGGAGAGGTGCAGGCAAGTATTTGGCCGCAAAAGATGATTGAGGAATGTAAGAAAGCTAATATATTTCTCCTTTAGAAAAGATTTCAGACAAGCTGTAGGGAACGGTCTTGACCGTTCCGCCCCCCGATTCCGTGCATCTCCCAGAGGAACGGTCAAGACCGCTCCCTACAAGTTTTTTAATTCTAAGAACATCTAAATGCTCACTTTATGTTCATTCCATATATTTTTCTTATCTTCGCGGTGAATTAAATCTAAATTACAAATTGCAGAAGAAATAAATAAGATGTGGACAAAGAAATGAAATGATGCTAAAATATTTATGTTAAGCGGGTGTGGCGGAATTGGCAGACGCGCTAGATTCAGGTTCTAGTGGGAAACTATGCAGGTTCAAATCCTGTCACCCGCACCACATTTATAAAGGCTTTGAGCGGCTTTTAATTAAAAAAGCGATTTAAAAACCCCAGTAGATTCTTTTAAAAAATATGAGGGATTTACTGGCATGAAAAGGGGAGCAATAGCTCCTTTATTTTTTAAATTACACGGGGGCAAAAAATGTTTCTTTATATAATAAATTATCAATATTATGAATTTGATTTGTGCAAGCTTGAAATGAAATGCCTTTTTTCACAAGTTCCTTATTCAAAATATTTGATTACTGATAAGAAAATAGATGTTGACAGAAGCCCCTTTGTAAAATCATTAATTGATATAAAGCTTACTGCATCCTCACTTAATAGTTTAGTTTATAAGATTAAGGCTTTAAATATAGCTTACAATAATTTTAAAGTTAAATATATAGATATAGAAAAAGATACAGAGTTTGAGGAAAGACATAAAATTGAAGGAATAATAGGTTATTATATTATAGGAAATGCTAAACTTCATGATCCGGATATAACTCTTGGTATAACAAAATTAAATAATGAATGGATATTTGGGGAATATAAAAAAAGTAATATTATTTGGAAGAAGCATGATGAAAGACCTTACTACTACTGCAATTCTCTTTCAACAAGGGTATCAAGAGCTATAGTAAATATTGCAGCAGGAAGGGATTTAAATATAAAAATAGTTGATCCATGCTGTGGTATTGGAACTGTAGTAATGGAAGCGTTATCTATGGGAATTGATATAAAAGGCTTTGATATTAATCCCCTTATTATTGACAATGCTAAAGCCAATCTTTCATTTTTCGGATATGATGATTGTTTAGTTTCTGTGGGGGACATACATAATTTGAATGATCATTATGATGTGGTAATTTTAGATCTTCCTTATGGAGTTCTTTCAATATCATCAATTAATGAACAAAAGGATTTAATTAAATGCGCTTCTAAATTAGCACCTAAAATGGTTATTGTAAGCATTGAGGTTTTTGATGATTTAATTAAATCTTTAGGATATAAAATTGTTGACAGCTGTGAAGCAGCAAAGTGGAAATTTAAAAGACATATAACTGTATGTGAATTAAGTGAATAAAGAGGTGGTGTTATGAGAAATACAAAGCAGAGAGAAGCAATAATTGAAGTACTGAAAAATGGAAATCATCTTTCGGCTGAGGATATTTATAGCAAAGTAAATGAAACTATGAAGGTTGATTTATCTACAGTATACAGAAATTTAAACATCATGTATAATAATGGCAAAATAGTTAAAGTTACAACTTCTGATGGGGTTAATAAGTTTTGCCTTAGTATTAGACACCACAGCCATCTTATTTGCTTAAAGTGCAATAAAATATATGAAATTCCATGCTGCTTATCCGATGAACTTCATGAAATATGCAATAAAATGGAGTTCGATGATAGGGAGCATAATATAAATGTTTATGGATACTGTAAGGAATGCAGCAAAAAAATGAAGGATAAAGATTAATTAACTGAACCAATTGAGACAGAAGCAAGTATTAACTTGCTTCTGCCTCTGTTTATATATATTTCTTTTTTACCATTTTACTTAAATTCGTGATTTTACCCTATTTATTGCTGATTTAAACTGAGGAATTAGTGATATAGCTATACAAATAAGACCATCTATTAAGATTACTGAATTATATGCTAATGAATAAACTACAGGAGCTTCACCAACCTGCTTTGCATATTCAACAAAAAACAGGGTACCTGATAAAAATGAAAAAAGGAATCTAAATATGGTGCCTATTGCAAGGCTTAGGCTGAAGTTCTTTTTTGACAGGCCTGCAAGACCAAGAGCACCAAAAGCAAGAGGGTAGTCTAAAACAACTTGAAGTGGATGCACAATAAATGGATCTTGAATGAACTGCAAAAGTCCATAAACCATTCCAGCTATAACTCCATCTGCAGGACCAAACCAGTAGGCAAACAGCATAACAGGAAGCATGCTTCCTGCGGTAATAGAGCCTCCCTGTGGCATTTTAAAGAATCTTATATATGATAGGACAAAAGATAATGCTATACATATGCTTCCATATGTAAGCTTTTTGGTGGTGTTTTGCTTTTGTTTATCTTTTTTTAGTGTAAGTGAAATTAAAAATGCTGCTCCAATGATTACAAGGATGAATATCCATGATTGAAGCTTGATTTTAGAAATACTTGAAAATATTTTGATAAAATGATTCATAAAAAAACCTCCATTTATACCGCAGCGCAAATTGGAGGAAGCTTAAGCTTTCCCTTCGCTGGAATTGCCCAGGTCAGGTTCAAAGGGTCGAAGGATTTACCTTCCTCTCAGCATATTGCTCCCCTAGCGTTCGGTTTTTATTTATTTCATGGTTATTATAACATTATATAAATAAATAATATATTTCTCTGTAACTTTTGTCACTCTCTTTTGATTATTATTTTATAAGTTGTTAATTATAAAGAAAAACACGCCCTTAATTTTTGAGAGCGTGTTTTTGACTTTTATCTAAAAACTCTAAATGTCTTTTCTGTAGGTTCATATACTTTTTCATCTGCCGATGCCAAAATTTCACCGAAAGGCATTTGAGCAAGCAACTTCCATGTTTGGGGAAGATTCCAACGCACTTTAACGGCTTCATCAATCAAGGGATTATAATGCTGCAAGCTAGCGCCTAATCCTTTGTCTGCTAGAGCAGTCCAAATAACGTGTTGTAACATGCCGGATGCTTGTAATGCCCAAAGAGGAAATATGTCTTTATATAAAGGGAACTGCTCAATAAGTGCTTTAGTTTCTGCGACGTCTTCAAATATTAGCACCGTACCATGCCCATTTTTAAATGAGTTGATTTTTTGTTCCGTTTTGGCAAAACTTTTTTCAGGAACTACTTTATGTAAGGTCTCAATAACAATGTCCCATAAATCATCATGATCTTTTCCAATCAATAGTACAGCTCTGTTTGCTTGTGAATTATATGCTGTAGGCGAATGTAAAAGCGCATGTTTTACAATAGTTATAATTTCGTCATCAGATATCGGAGAATTTTTACCGATGGCATATATCGAACGTCTTTTTTTTACAGCTTCAAGATATGTATTCATTTTTTTACCTCTTTTTAATTTTGTTTATTTAAGTTTATAATTGATTAATATTACAGTCAATGAAACAGCGTGATAACAGTACATTTCAAAAAACCGTCTAAAAGTTATTATAACAAACATCATAAAGAAGAATACAAAATAAAAAAGAAATAAAAGATATAAAATGTCATATCAGGCACGCAATTTTATATGATAAAGCCTTGAATCAAAATCTGTAAGTAGTTTTATATCTTTATGATAACCGCTTCCTACAAAGTTTTGTTTTAATTTTACTTTACCAGAATTGATTGCACAAGCATCTGCAATATAAGTCTCCTCTTCACTAGTGATATCAAATCTGTTTCCCAAGAAGTTATGTATTATACCGTCTCCCTTTATTTTAAACGGCAGTACATGATTAATCAAATCACCAAAAAGTTTTATATTGATGCTTTGTTTTCTTGTTTCTATCAAGTATATTCCGTCTTTTATATGCATAGCTTTTAAAACTTGTGGCTGCTGATTAGGTTTTATTATTCCTTCAAACTGCCCTATAATTGCTTCTGTTCTTTTTTTATTGATAATCATCCATGCTGTGCCGTCCGCCATATCTTCATAGATATCTTGAAGCCTATAAAAATCGCCAAATTGCAATAATGCCCTATGCTGTTTATAATAATTAATTTGATTTTTTATTGTCTTTAATTCTATCGGCGACAAGACATTGAGATTTATTTCATATCCTAATGTGCCGAATGCAGAAACATTAAACCGTGTTTCTAACGGAACTTTTCTTAATGTCTGATGAGACGGAGATGATCCAATATGCGCTCCCATTGTATTAACAGGATAGCCGTAACTTGTGCCTTCTTGAATACCAAGTCGGCTAAAGCCGTCTGTATTATCTGAAGTCCATGTTTGAGGCATAAAGCATAGCATCCCTAAATCAAATCTGTTACCGCCGCTTGCGCATGATTCAAACAGTATTTTAGGAAAGGACGACACAATTGAGTCTAAAATCTCATACAACCCTAATATATATCTGTGAAAAAATTCGCCTTGTAATGAAATTGCAGATGAATACATATCTGTTATATTGCGGTTCATATCCCATTTGACATATTCAATCTTAGCATTTTTTAAAACATCACTTATTACTTGTATTATATATCGTCTTACCTCTTTTTTACATAAGTCGAGGACATATTGGTTTCGCCCTTCTAATGGCGTTCTATTAGGTGATTTTATTGCCCAGTCAGGATGATTTTCATATAAAACGCTTTTTTCATTAACCATTTCAGGCTCCACCCATAGGCCAAACATCATTCCTAACTTGTTAATGCTTTGTGCCAATTTATTAAGACCCATAGGTAACTTCTTTTTATTTTCAAACCAATCTCCTAAAGAACTATTGTCAGAATTTCTATTGCCAAACCAACCATCATCTAACACAAACAATTCAATACCTAAATCAGCCGCTGTTTTTGCAAGTTTTATTATTTTATGCCGATTAAAGTCCATATACATGGCTTCCCAGCTATTAATCAAAATTGGCCTTTCTTTTTTTGCCCAATACCCTCTTACAATATGTTCCTTAATAAAATTATGCATATTATTGGACAAGCCATTAAAACCTTTATCAGAATATGACAAAACAGCCTCAGGCGTTTCAAACAAATCATCCTTTTTTAATTCCCATTCAAAACAATGCGGATTAATCCCTGACATTATTCTTAACTGGTTATGAGGTGAAACCTCAGCAAGTGTATAATGATTGCCGCTATAAACAAGATTAAAGCCATAGCAATCACCATGATTTTGATCTGCCTCTTTTTTTGAAAACATTATAAATGGGTTATGACGGTTTGAACTATTGCCAGTAATTGAACTGTTAACAAATTGCCCACAGGTTAATTGCCGAATATGTTTTGTTCGCTCCTTTATCCAATTGCCGTCAAATGTAGTCATCTGATACTGATCGCCGCTTGGCATATCAAGATTAAAACTCATTATTTTCCTGATATACAGCGGCTCATTATTTTTATTAATCAAAACGGCTCTTCTGGTAATTACATTTGTATCATAGAAAACGGTATAAATAAGCCTTAATTCAACTGCTGATACTTTGTCAGACATAGTAATTTGCAAACTTTTTACATTGTTTTGAGCAATTGCTTGAGGCATTTTAGAGGTTTTGATAGGCATAATACCGTCTGAAATACTATGTGTGTCATAGGTAAAATCGCAAATATAGCTCTTATCAGGCATTTTTATCTCTATTGCTGCCGCCCTATAATCGCCTTTACCTATAGTTGTGTATTCTTGCGAAATATAGTCAAGACAATAAATGGGATCAGCCTTGCTGTATAAAACAGAACTTCCATAAATAATAGCATTTTTTTCTATCAGTGCAGAGTAATCATCCAAATAACTTATTCTCTTTCCGTAATATACACTTTGTAAATGCCCAAACCGTGTAATAGCAAAGACATAGCTTGTATTATTAGTATCAAGATGAAATATGTTATCCTTAAAATCTATCATGTTAAGTCACCATAATTATTTATTGACAAAAGGCTTATCATCTCTAGAGTCTGTTTTATCAAGTAAACCGTCCTTAGTTTTTCCTTGTTTTAGGTCTGTAATAATACGGTTGTACATTTTAGTGTCAATCTTATATTTGGTCATATATATAATATAACAGCCTAATATACACAAAAGAGGAATAATAATCATAGATATTCTCAAAATCAAAAGCATATTATCATTGACATCAAATAGTATTGATTTCATTTGTTCTGTTTTGATAATTCCATTAATTATATTATTTTTAAAATCCTCTTCTATCCCTGACCAG
>ENA-UOOK01006094-UOOK01006094.1-fermentation-metagenome-genome-assembly--contig:-NODE-6094-length-11731-cov-17.942960_pt1 | contig 11731 bp, 16 predicted proteins | sample MGYA00245777_ERZ724023 | MGnify/ENA primary metagenome ERZ724023 (study PRJEB28704, sample SAMN03018312) | fermentation metagenome | biome: anthropogenic terrestrial biome; feature: soil... | reverse complement strand
ATTTTCATTTGACCTAACGATAGCAGTTTAGTAACATTTTAGCTGAACTAATGCGCTTGATTCGTTAATTGTAGTATACTGTTAAGCAAGAGGATTATATAGAAAAATAATCGTGGAGGTGCAAATAAGTATGATTAAGGAAAAATCATGCTAGACTGAACTTTTGATATTCTGTCATATGAGAAAGGAGTTTAAAGAGGTGAAAAGGCGATTCATTATAATTGTTACTGCTACGATTTTGCTCAGTGTTACTATCTTAGTTTTGTTTACCAACCAACAAACTGTTCAATCTGTCTCTTCGAAAAATACTCCTACACCAATCAATGATATATATAATTCGGGAATATCAAGCGATCCATTTGTGCTTGCCACTGAAACCCCTCTCCCGAAAGTGGAACATAATCTTTCTCCAGATTGCGACAGAAAAGATGCCGTTACTATTATCGTTCAAACGGAGCAAGGTTTGGAATACTACTATGTTGCTCCCGATATGTTCGAAACGGCGCGTCAGTCACTCAATAAAGATCTTAAGATTTTTGCTATAGTTCCTCCGCAGTCCCTGATGCGATACAACCCAAAACCAAACTCGATTCCATTAGGTGGCGATTCGTTTACCGATCTACCGTTCAGTGAAAGCGTTCCTATCAAAACCGTGGAACCTTAGAAAGGATCACGTAATGAGAAAACCTTTTTTGTTATTAGCAACAATAATGATTGTGTTTTTTTCAACAGGATTCTTTTTGGTTAGTAAAGTTTCAGCAGTGGGAAATGATTTTGTAATTACCGATCTACGGATTGATCTTCAGGCGGTATACAATTCAAAAGACTATAAAACGAGTATCTTCATAGGAGGACAACCTAACAATTTAATTGCAGGAGATTTTACAACTGCTTGGATCGGCATTGACCTTGCGCAGTTTAATGGATCTGTATATAGTGCTCAATTCAGTCAAGTAGGTTTAATGAGCACCAACTCCGGCTTGCATTGGTTTGTGTATGCAGAATCGCCAGTTACATGTCTGGAAGGGGCCCCCATCTATGGTAATCTTGGTTGCATTGGAAGTACAAACAGTTACGTGAATGTTGGCTCATGGCACAACTTTGAATTAGTGAAATATACTAACGAGACTTCTTGGATAGCAAGAGTTTGGGACTACTATGGTAATCCTCACGATGTAGCGAGAATCAACTACAACAGCAATAGAATTTACAGAGCCCAAGTTACAACCGAGGAAGGCTATTCTGGTCAAGTTGACCCAAAGTATTTAGCCCCGTATTGGCATTCTCATCCTCTCTACAACACATGGAGCGTTGGATTCGCTGATTGGCCTGCTACTTCTGGAGGAAACAATAATATCTTCCACACATATCCAACTTCTCCCAGTATTTGTCCTGATCCATATTCAGGAAGATTGAATTGGAATAATGATCCCAGATTCTGGTTCGCTGGGAAAACAGGTCCTACTCCTGCAACGTGTTCGCAAAATCCGATTTTTTGATTAGAGACAATATTTTCTTTGAAATTAGTCTTAGTCTAAACCGCAGAATAGTTATGAAATGTAGGCTTGTCTAACATATTGGACAAGCCTACATTTTGCTACGTATTCGAATGATGTCATTTGGATCAGTAGAATATATTGGCTATTTTTGACCTGCTTCCCGACAAAGTTCCCTGGCACTCCTTCCCCCTTCGTGGGCTTTTAGTATCCGTATGATCTGTTCTTCTGTGAATCGTTTCTTCATGTCGTTGCTCCTGTTCTATTCTACGCGACTAACATTTCCCGTGGTACAGTTTTTGGGGAGCAGGTCAGGATTAGCCTACACACTAAATTGCTCCATTAAGCATAGAGGTTTAGAACTTCACAATCTACTGCTAGAGCTACGATGTAGTTCCGATAACTCAATTTTCTACCTTTCCTTTGATTTTTTCTTCTGTGGAATCAAATCTTCACTCTGAACCTTCTCGGCATACTTGCGTATGGACTCTATACTTTGGATATCTGTTTTGAGTTTTCGATAATCTGCGATCAATGAATTGTTCTTCGAGAAGAGATTGTTCCTTTCCTCCTGCCATTCTTGTACAGGAATGACTGTACGTCCATTGAGATGCTCTCTCATATAACGGTCTGCCGCTTAATAAAGCATCAATTTTCAATCAACAGTAGGGCCTTTTTTCATTATGAAGCAAATTTGAAAGGCAGACTGGACGAACCCGCGTAACACACGCTTAACATTGTTTTTGTTATCATTAAAGCGCAGGAGAATGTAATGAGAATACTCATCATTGAAGATGAAACAGACCTTGCCGAAGCGATATCGATTAACCTTCGTAGCCTTTCTTATGCGGTTGATATTGCCAGTGATGGAGTGGAAGGTTTATTCAAGAGCCTAGAAATTGACTACGACTTAATCATCCTTGACCTAAATCTACCAGGACTGGACGGTTTTAAAGTTTGCCAATCAATCAGATCAAAAAAACCGGATATGTTTGTTTTGATGCTTACAGCTCGGGCTGAGACAGATGACATCATTCGTGGTCTTAATTATGGCGCTGATGATTACCTGACCAAACCTTTTGAAATGAAGGAATTAGAAGCCAGGATCAGAACTTTGCTCAGACGGGATCTGCGAACAAGAGAACCAGTTTTACAGGTGAGAGACATCCGGCTTGATCCTGCAACCAGGAAAGTTTGGTACAAGGAAAAATTGATTCGGTTAAGCTTTAAAGAGTATGCCATCTTGCATTACCTGATGAGAAAACCAGATGAAGTGATCAGCCAGGCAGAAATTATTGACCACGTGTGGGACGAGGACGTTGATTTGTTCACGGTATCTGTTCGTGTTCACATCCACAATCTAAGAAAACAGTTTGCCGATTCTAAACACCCATATATTGAAACCCTGATTGGTCAAGGTTATCGTTTGATCAGCGAGCCAGAAAGTAATGGTGAAAATGAGTACGCCAAGAGAGCCTAAACGACAAACGAAGCTTCAAACGAGGATCATGCTTTGGACCTTGGGTCTTAGCTTGTTGCTGGGGGTATTCCAGATTGTCCTGATCAGTAGGATGACAACAGAAAACGTGCCTGCCTCAATCGAAATGGAAATTATTCGACCCACCATGCAAAGTGGCGAGGTGTTGCAGCAAAATAACCAGGTAGATTCTAACCAAACCGGTTTGCGTTCAGAACTTGAGACACTTGTCCAGAAACAAATGCGGGTCATCTCGATTACTTCTTTGATTTCTCTCCTTATCGTTGGTGGGTTGGGCTCGTTGTTCGTCAGTATGCAAATTTCAAAACCATTAACTCAACTGAGCAATCAAATTTCATCAATCAATGCAAATTCGTTAGAAACGCGACTTTCAATCGATGGGTCGGAAGATGAAGTCGGTCATATGGCACGGGAGATTAATAAGACATTGGATCGATTAGAGCGCTCATTTCGATCTCAGGAACAGTTTGTTCTTGATGCGGCACATGAACTGCGAACACCTGTTACGACCTTGTTGATACAAAATGAAATATTGCAATCGAAAACCAACAATCAAGAAAATATTCCTGTCGATTTACTATCAACACAGAAGAATAACCTGATTCGAATGGAAGATATCGTTGAAGATTTGCTCTTGCTTGCAAAGGGAGAGAGGCAGACTGTAAAGGAAAATATCGACCTTACAGAATTGGTTGCAGAGGTCTGTCTCGACCTGACATGGTTGGCAAGGAAGCAAAAAATAAATATCGATTTTAAACCGGATGAGACCTTTATTGTATCTGCTGACCCTACAATAATCGATCGAATGGTGAGAAATCTAATCATCAATGCCATTCAATACAATAAAGAAGAGGGTCGGGTTTCTATTCAGCTTTCGCAAAGTAACGATCAGATTTCTTTACAGATTCAAGATACCGGGATAGGCATATCAGAATCGGAATTGCCTTTTATTTTCGATCGCTTTTATCGGGGTGATCCATCACGAAGCAGAAAAACAGGTGGAACAGGATTAGGGCTTGCGATTGTAAAACATATTGTTGCGACTTGTGGTGCCGAAATATTTGTTGAATCTGAAGTTGGGGCTGGAAGCACTTTTACAATCACATTTCCAAACGATATCCAGAAATAACACTGACTTAACATCTGACTTGATATCCTCTAAGCAAGATCAATGCCTTGGAGGTAAAAATGTTTACAAAAAAGAAGACTTTACTCATTGTTGTTCCCCTGATTTTGATTGGATTGCTCCTCACTGCCTGGGCATCAAGCAATCAAAACGGAGAAGCACATACCTGTCCAACCGGATTTGTTTCTGCCACACTACTTGAGCCAATCCCAGAAGGTGGCAATAATTCCAAAGTGATTTCTGAATGGTGTGTTGAAAAAAATGAGGATCCGACAAGCATCCAGATGCTGGATCCAATTGACCCATCGACACACAAGATTGAGGATGTTCAGGTTGATATCACGGATAGGAATGAAACTGTAATGGGACCCAGCATTGGGGAAGGGTATCGCTGTGTAACCTTGCTAGAACCGATTGCTGATGGTGAAACAGAATCAAAAGTTCTGGGAGAAGTCTGTTCTAATCAGACGATCAATGAAATTGCAGGAGTTGACCTGAACTCAGCTTATCTAATCGCAAAATTTTATGACCGAACGAACTACCGAACGATGTTGAAGGAATACTTTGGTCCCATTCCCTGTTCGACGGGTGTGAGCTACGGGAGAAATGACCTTGCAGATGATGGTTTAGACAATAAGTTCGAATCAGGGTCAGCCTTTTCCAGTTGTAATGCAATTGAAGTCTTTGACTTCGTCAATCACACGGGCGCAACCTATGCCTGCGGTGCCAATTGCTCCAGCTTCTACGCATTGAACAATGCCGTTACATCCTGGAGAGTAAAACATTAAAACGGTTTATTCCTAAAGAGCCGGTTCATTGAAGCTGGCTCTTTATTGATTAGAAAAGCTGATATAAGAAAATAGACGAAACAAACTCTGCACGGTGCAGGGGCTAAAATTAGAGGCAGTTAAACTTCCATTTTGAGCAATTCCTCATTCTGATTAATGGAATACATGTCATCAATCATCACTGCGAACTTTCGAATGTTTTCCATATTGCGAATATCACTTTTGAGCCTTTGATAATCTGCGGTCAATGAATTTTTCTTCGAGAGGAAGTCGTTCCTTTCCTCCTGCCATTCTTGTACAGGAATGACTGAGCGACCATTGAGATGTTCTCTCTTATAACGGTCTGCTGCTACATAAAGCATCAATTGAGCAAGATGAGATTCATAAAACGTTTCTTTGGCTTTTGGCTTCTGGCCCAGGTAAGTTTGATACAGCGGTCGGTACTTCCGAAGTATCTCTGCTTGTCTGAGGTGTTCGTCTAAGGTCTTCAATCGGCGCTCAATCGATTTCAAACCTTCACGCAAGGTCGAAAGCTGCTTGGAGAAATCCTTCACTTTGGCTTGCAATTCGGGTAAAGTGCGCAGGTTGTTCTCCATTATAAATTTGAAGACCTCAGCGGCTTATTTGAAATCGCGAATTTTACCGTAATACCCTTGTCCTTTTTTTCCGGATAAGATCTCAGGAGCCACCGGTGTTTGCTGTTTTGCTTGGGCTGCTGGTAACAGTGCGTTTGAATCCCTGATCTTTTCAGGGACAACAGGTGTTGATACTGGCTCAATCGGTTGTTCAGAATTCTGTCTAAGCGCGACATCTTCTGGTTTGTAGTGATAGGTCGCTTTGCTTCTCAATCTTGATTTTCTGCTCATGCCAGGCTCCTTTCTAGACCTCATCCGGTTTGGTGGTCATGATCTGATAGAGCTGCGTTTCTTTGGGGAAGTGGTCACTGAAGGGGATGATGGTATTGCCATAAAAGAGCAAGCCTTGTCCCTCACCACTGTGAGTGACATAAGAGAGTTGGTCTTTAGATATGTTGAGATGTTTGGCCAGGATCTCCTGATCACCACTGGCCTGATTGAGCATGTAGATGAAGTCAGAGTTATCCAGTATGTTCTCAATTTCGCGGGAAGCCAGCAGGTCCTTGACGTTTTGGGTGATAGCCGTTGGAATACCGCCCCACTTGCGGAAGCGTTTCCAGATTTCAACCGAATAGGCAGCAGTCTGCTCTTCTTTGAGCATCAGGTGGAATTCGTCCTGATAGAACCAGGTGGTTTTCTTGGCAGCCCGGTTGCGGGTGACCCGATTCCAGACCTGGTCCTGGATCACCAACAGGCCCAGCTTCTTGAGCTGTTTGCCCAGTTCACGGATATCGAAACAGATCAGGCGGTTATCGGTATCCACGTTGGTGTGATGGTTGAAGACCTTGTAGGAGCCGGTTACATAAATTTCCAATACGGTCGCCAGATAACGGGCATTGGGTTCATCGATTTCCAGCAGGCGTGCATAAAGATCTTCCAGGATGGGCAGGTTCCCCGGTCTGGGGTCTTGGAGGTAGGGTTGGTAGATTAACTGGACGCAGCGGTCGAGAATGGATTTTTCTTCCGGCTTGAGACCGCTTTTTCTCCCAGCTGCCAGTTCCATGAAGGAAAAGATAAAATCCATCTTGAGTGCCACCGGATCTTCTTCTTCGCTGTAGTCTAGGTTGAGATCGAGTGGGTTGATGTATTGATTGGAATTGATCGATATACGAACTACTTCGCCGTGTAAAGCGTTGACTAAAGGAGCGTATTCACTTTCCGGATCAGTGATGATGATTTCATCCTCAGTCACCAGAAAGGCATTGGTGATTTCCCGTTTAGCGGCAAACGACTTACCGGAACCCGGTGTGCCGATGATCAGACCATTAGGTGTCTTCAACTTTCTGCGATCTGCCATGAGCAGATTATTGGAGAGTGCGTTCAGGCCATAGTACAGTGCCGGAGCGGGTTGAAAGAGCTCCTGTGTGGTAAAAGGCACGAAGATGGCGGTAGCAGAAGTAGTTAATGCCCGTTCAATTGGCACTGGGTTGATACCCAAGGGCAGGATAGCGGCCAACCCCCGCTCTTGCTGAAAATTCAGGGGACGCAGGTTGCAGTTGGCAGACTGAGCAATCCCGGCTGCCTGATAAAAATCATTCTCGAGTTTGCTTTTGGACGAAGCGATGTTCATCAGCAGGAAAGTCACCAGAAAGAGGCGTTCATTGCGACTTTGCAGGGATTCCAGGAGTGTCTTGGCTTCGGCACCGTAGGTGACCAGGTCGCTAGGCAGGATGTCCATGTCATAACCGGAGCGTATGGCTTTCTTCTGTTCTTCGATTTTCATCTTGTCCAGGTCAGTGATCTTGCGTTTGATCAGCTTGATCGCTTCAGTCTGTTCAATGCTCTGGATGTGTAGCGTGACTGCCAGATCGTTTTCAAGTATGAGGAAATTCTTGAGCAGCTCATCGGAGAGCTCCGGTGCCAGGATTTGCAGATAGGAGACCTGGGCGTATTTTCCGCCCATGCGAAAGCTGCTGCTCTCGCGGAAGTCAAAGCCGTTGGGCGCGATGAAGTCCTTGGTTCCCAATCCGCTGGCTTTGAGCTGTTTCCAGTCGAAGTGAAATTTCTCCTGACTTTCGTTCATCAGGTCGTGCATCACCCGCAGGCGTTCTGCCCCGTTCAGACTTTGGGCGATCGCGCCCAGCCCGCGCAAATGACCAAAGAGGTCCAGTTCGATACGTTCCAGACGCACCTTGGCTGTTTTATAAGAATCAGCTTCGATGCCGAAGACCAGGTAATTGCTTTTGACCAGCCCGTTATTGCCTTTAGCCAGTTGGGAGCTGAGCATCTCGGCATATTCACGGCGGATAGCGTTGAAAGCATCCGCCTGCTCATCGATGGCGATCGAGGTTTGATAATCCTCAATCCGACCGGAATAGTTGTAGAAACAGAGCTGCACCTTGATCGAGCTGTCGAAGTAGTTGAGCAGTTCGCAGTATTTATCAAAGATAGCGCGTTTGTCTTATTCCAGGGCGAGCTGATAGTTGATATCCTGATACTGGATCGCTTTAGAATAGAAGCGTTCGTTCACCTGACAAATCCCATCCGGATAGATCAGCTTATAGGCCAGCGTCTTTTGCGCTGTTTTGGGGATCAGCTGCTGCGGTTTATTGCGTTTTTGCCTCTTGACAGGTATTGGCTTAACTTCTGATTTTTGCTTTTTTCTTTGCACGGGCAAGCAGCTCCTTTCTCAGGTTGAGTTCAGACTGGAGGAGGCGGTAGAAGTTATCGGTTTGATAGGGTCGGATGCGGGGGTAAAGGAAGCGCACACGGATAAAGTTACCGATAAAAGCTTCCAGAGGCATGCCGTCCTTTTCGTATAAGGCGAAGGCGAACAACGGCAGCATCACCAGCACCATTAGCAGGGCGGCCAGATCGTTTCCCAGGGTCGAGCGGGTGAACAGGTACAGGGGAACTCCGGTCAGTCCGGCTGCCGAGAAGCAGATTAGTTGTCGGCGGGTGAGGTTGAGCGCTAATTTGGTTTTGACCCGGTTGAGGTCTTTGGGCACACTGACATAAGCCAAGAGTGGACTCCTTTCTCCTAATGGGCGTTGAAAATCGATTTGGACAAGCTCCCGGTTTTGAATAAAGAGAAACAGAGGAGCAGGGTATAGGCAGCGATTTGAAAGATGCTGGCATGTATATTCTCGGAGAGGATGATGCTTTGAACCAGCACAGTGTAGATGGCGACACAGACCATCATGAAGAAACCCTGAAAACCCAGGGCAGCCAGGTTGCGCAGGTAGTTATTGCCCATCTGCCCCCATTCCCGGTTAGCCAGAGTGGCAAAGGGGATTGGAGCAACCGAACAGGTTAGAAAGATTTCGATCATGCGACCATAGAGGATCACCGTTATCAGGACGGAAAGCAGCTTCATGGCATTGCTCACGAGCAATGTCTCCATGGACAAAGCAGCTAATTCGGCGATGCCATTATCCTGTAGTTCGGCAAGCATGCCCGCCAGGACAGTGCTGATATCGATATAGGCGCTGCCGCGGATCAGAGCGGAAGCCGCGTTTACCACATGCTGGGCGACATCAAAGATCGCCATAGTGATATCAAAAGTGCGTGTTACCAGATAGACAGCTACCCACATCTTGAGGAAGTACTTGAAGAAACTGAAGCTGTCCCCGTCGTGCAGATTGTTCTTCTCAGTAATCATGGTAATCAGCTCGTAGCAAAGCACGAAGGTGATAATCATGCCTGCAATCGGGATAATCACTGTCTCAGATAGCGAGCGGATCATGCTGAAGATATTGCCATTCCAGCCTTGGGGTGTCTGCCCAATTTGTTCAGCGATCGTGGCTGTTTTTTCATTGACATCGACGAACATGGTCGTCAGGTTGCTTTCGATCAGTCCGATGAAGAACTCACGGATAGCCTGCTGGATCTTGTCTAAAAGACCTTGCATCGGGATTATCCGAAGAGACCAGCCAGGAGGGGGATCAGTTTGATGCCAATCAGGACGGCACCACCCCCGGCCATGAGCTGTTTGATGCCCTGGCTCTTGGCACCTGGGTTATCGTTGCCGTACCCTTCGAGCAGGTTGATGACACCCCAGACGGAGAGACCCGCGCCCAGGGCAATGACTAAGATTTTGAGAATGTTGACTGCTTCGTTGAAGAATTCCATATGCTGACCTCGCTTGTTGAATTAGCAACTCAAAATTGAGGCGCGCTATTACTTAAACAAGGGTCAGAGGATTTTTGCTATGTTTTATACGTTTATTCATGCTCCTTAAATTGCCTTGTTTCAAAACGCGGAATCAAGAGAGTACGATTAAAGGTTTTCTGACAGTTCATGAGATTTAACATAGATTTAACATCTACTTTTATATAATCAATTTAAATTTCGGAAAACAAGTATATGTGATACATTATTGGATTGAAGATAACATAGCTATGTAGATGATGGAGGTGGTATTACTTTTCTTATTTTCTTGCGTTATTCAATTAAAGGTATCGTTTGAGGAAATCAGACCGCTATACTTTTTGGCAACGTAATGATTTTTTCTTAGTTCTCAAACTCCAATGGTGTAGGAAATCAAACTCAGGAATTTTCAATCATTTATTAAAGGAGAAAAATGAAACCAATAAAAACCTTACTTATTATACTAATAGGTTGTCTTTCGGCTTTTTTTCTAAGTGGGTCTGCAGCTGGCCAAGACAAATTGATTTCAGACGGGGAGCTTATTGTCGAAAGATATCTTCTAGAAAACAGAATATCTCTAGAACCTGAATCTGAGGAGTATGCTCAATTCCTGAATAGCATATTGTGGGGCGGAGTTATGGAGCTCTCAAAAGTAGGAACAGACTTTGTCAAAGACCAGTACGATCTCGAGGCTTTAGAAGCGTATTGTATAGAAACTGTGATTCAAATCTTATATTATGATTACGTTCCAGGGCCTCCAGATCCCCCAGCAGAATCATATGTTGAGCCACAGTCTTTTTCAGATGACAAAAATCAAACCTTCAGTTACTCTCGTTCGCTTGCTATCGAGTATGCGAAGGATTATTATGATATTTACAACTCTTCTTACCCCGCATTCACATCTGATTGTCAAAATTTTGTCAGTCAAATAGTAAAGCGAGGTGGTTTTGGAATGAGTGGTGACGGTGATGGCTGCCGTTCGGAAAATACATATTCTGAGTGGTATATGATTCCAAATCCTGACCCTACAATATTTTGTTTGGGTGAAGGCAGGTATTTTGAGTGGTCAACAGGTTGGACGGTCGTAGATCATTTCAAGTGGTACTTTACCTATAACAATAGTTATGCTCAAAATTTTGGCTGGACTATTAATTATTCCACTGCCGCTAGTATGCTGACTGCTTCGTTGAGGAATTCCATAAGCTGACCTCGTTTCTCGAATTGGCACCTCGAAAGTGAGGCACTCTATTACTTAAACAACGGTCTGGGGGAAATTGCTAAGATTTCATTCACTAGATGCATTCATAAAAAATGAGAAAGCAGAAAAATGTATTACGACACGAAGTATTACTATCTGAATCTTCGAAACCAAAAATTCATTAAAGAAACCGATATCAAAGACCCTCTCTTTATGAAGATTTTCCTCAATATGAAAGACTATCTATATTTTAAAAATTAGCTCGTGGTATTTTTTTAATCACTTGTTCTGTCAAGTTAAACATTACCATATCCTTCAAATCGGGGACTAATAACCCATAGGAATAGCCTTACTCTAAGGTTATTACCAAAATCAATTGGGATGTTGCTAAGAACAACTTAGGGATTTTATTCATTTCGAAATAATAGTCACTTTTAGGATGGAATTAATCTCAAAATCATTCATCTGTTCAAGATAATTGTCTTGAATTAACATCGAGATGAGTATCTGCGTTCACTGTTTTTATGGATCGGGATAGATTCTGTCTTATTTAACACCAATTTAATGTCGGTTATTCTATACTCTCATCTAAGAGGTACTCTCAAGCAGTTGAAATTTTGATTTGGAAGAAAGCTATTACCACTAGATTATGCCCAAGGACTGGATTAAACAATGTTATATCAAACTATATACATAATTGATGTCCAAACTGGGAAAACGGTTTCTAATATCTATCGATTTTTGGAGGTAACCGATGAATGACTTACGAGAAAACATCAAGCTTGTAATAGGTTTTGTTCTGAACCTACTGATCATACCATTTATGAGCATTTCAGAAGGGAAACCACGCATTGACTCACAATTAAAGTAACTTTATCAGATAACGTTGCCTCATAATAGA